>Ga0182738_1002051_pt1 | contig 24314 bp, 32 predicted proteins | sample eDN5th30CBELigMG_FD_128876 | JGI IMG/M metagenome (GOLD analysis project Ga0182738, IMG submission 128876) | Enriched Miracle-Growth compost microbial communities from Emeryville, California, USA - eDNA 5th pass 30_C BE-Lig MG (version 2)... ...
GTCAAAACCATTGATTATATTGGTACGGATGGAGCCGATTATCGGTTTATTTTTTATCAATTAACAAATGATACAGATGTATTAATTTCTCAATATAAAAAGGATTCTGAAGGAAACTGGGAATCCATTAGAATTGATCCTAGCAAATGTGTAAAAAACTAAGCGTGTTATTAAAGAAAACCTTTACTTTAAGCCTCCAAAAGGACTTTCACTAAATGAAAGGTTTTTTCTTTGTAAAATATTGTGCTTAAACTAACTGGTGCGATTCTGAAATAAAGTGGTATTCCAACAATTATGGAGCCAGAAAAAATTAAAGGGATAAAATTTATTCGGAGTCACAGCGAAGCTGATTTTCCTAATATAAATAAATTAATTGCCAATAGCTCTTTGATCCAAGAAAAGCAGACAAAGTGGATTACTTTACCCCCTTTACAATAAAAAAACAGCTCCTGATAAGCCGTATTTTTATGTCACAAATGGAGTAGAATAGCGGAAAAAGAATTTAAGAAATTATGGGGCGTGAAATTATTGACATTATTTTCTAACTTATATATAATTTAGAAAAATCTATAGATGCGAAAGCGTTTCCTCGAAATGATGATTAACTAAATATTAAGTTGTGATGACAAAGATTAGTAAGCATTAGAAACGCTACAGAGAGCTGATGGTTGGTGGAAATCAGTGTGGGAATAATGTTGAATGGGCTTTTGAGCAACCTAACCGAAATAGTAGTAGGTCAAGGCGGAGTGTCTCACCGATAAAAGAGGCGATGTATCGAACATATAGCAAAGTTCTGTACAGAAAGTGCGTTTATTGATGTAAACGAACAAAGGTGGCACCACGGGTTTCTCGTCCTTTTTTGGATGAGAAACCTTTTTTTATTATAAAACAATTTATAAGTTAGGGAGATGAATTCTATGGTTAAAGTTGGATTGGAGTTAGACCGAATTGTTTTTATTGGGCGTACCTTCGAGGAGTATATGGCTATGTTTTCTCTATCTCTTGATGAATTAAAAGGAAAAAAGATTTTGGATTGTCCAGCAGGAGCGTGTTCCTTCACAGCAATTGGCCAACAAAAGGGTCTAGACGTAACTGCTTGTGATATTGCTTATTATCATTCAGGAGAAGCTCTTGCCAAAAAGGGAGAAAAGGACATTGAACACGCCATGAAAAGTGTTGAAAAAGCAAAATCTCAGTATGTATTCGAATATTTTAAAGAGGTAGCAGATTTAACCAAGCATAGATCCAGAGCTCTAACAGATTGTGCTGCTGACATGAAGAAAAATCCTGCACGTTATATACCGGTTACTTTGCCATCATTACCATTTAAGAATGAACAATTTGATGTAATTCTATCGGCACATTTTTTATTCACATATGGTGATCGTCTTGATAAAACCTTTCATTTAAGCGTGATTAAGGAATTGTTACGAGTGACAAAAGAAGAAATTCGGATATTTCCACTCGTTGACCTTACAGGGAAGAGATATGAACACTTGGATGAAATAATATTAATGTTAAAAGAAAATGGACACCAAGTAGAAGAGATTGCTGTGCCCTATGAGTTTCAACGTAATGCAAATTCTATGATAAAAATTGTAAAAAGCAATATATAACAACATAGTTAACAAAAAGGGTTCTGGTGCAAAGACTCCATTTGTTTGAAAAAGTTATATAGATTCCTAATCAGTTTATTCTTATAAAAGCTATTCCAAATAGTAGATATACGATAGGTAGCTTTAGCTGAAAATAGCCTGAAGGATTATTTTTTAGATTTAGATCTTACTGCTTTAATATGCCCCGCTTTTTTAATCTTTCAGGCAGGATTCAAGTCACAAGACACTTCCCTTTTTATGCTTTTTGGTAATAATGTAAATAGATATCTGTTGTCATATTTAAAGATGAGTGGACAAGGCGTTTTCTATTTGGAAATGTTCAAAAAAGAGCATTCCAAATTCTTTAAGCGAAGGAACCACTTAATTTTTGTGACTTTCTGCGCAAGCTATAGACTAAATGTCCTTCACTATCTTTTCCATGAAAAATCAGCTTTCCAAAATCCTTTTTTGTCAGTTTATTAAAAAAAGAACTGCCAGTAGTTCTTTTTTAGTGGGCGAAAGCTTAAGAATTTGCAAGTGGAGTGCTGCATCTAGAGATGTAGTGTGTAGCAACATAATCAGTATACATATATCATATGCTCGCCTTTTTATGTTTCGTTTTAATTTGGTAGCAATGGATCTCAATTTAGGAAAATTATTAATAAAGTTTGCTAAAGATCTAGTTTATTGAGTTTTTGTCTTTTATGAAGGGCAGGATAGTGAAAAAATAAAAAATGTAAAAAATGGAACATTCTGTAATGGGATTCGTAATAGTAATAAAGTGAGAATGATTTATCCAGCATTAACGGGCTTTTGACCCCCACCTAAGAGAGGATGAGAAGAAACGAGAAATCTAGGTGGATAGAAACTTGCTGAGTAAAGGCTTTAATATTACTGGATGCTCTTTTTGTTTTCTATAGTTATGGAAGCAGCTATTTTATTTTTGGATTAAAAGCTATTAAAATGTATTTTAATAGGAATGGGGGGATTAGATGGCATGGTTAATCCTGCTTGCAGTTGTTATTTGGTTTATTTTATTTTTACGCAAAAAATTCTCATTTAAATTTGGCTTATCTCCAAAAGCACTAGAGATAAAACCAATTAAAGGGTTAAAAAAACTAAGTGATAATCTGGAACAGTCTCTTAAGTTAAGTTATATGGAAAACGTAGAAGAGAGGGTAAGGAAAGAGAATAAGTTAAAAGAAAATGAGTACGGGTGGCGTCTGCTGGATTTAAAACGTTATTTTATTTTGACTTCTCTTTTGCAAGAGTCTCCAATGTTTAGCGAGAAAGTCGATGAATTGTGGCATCAGATGCTTATGTTTACACGTGAGTATGATGATTTTTCAAAGAATTATCTAGGGACTATTCTTCATCACAGTCCAAATGTAAATGTATTGCCTGATCCTGATTTGCGAGGATTTTTTGATTGGGTGTACGCTGAGCTATTTCTCATAAGAAAAGAGAATATTCATCTTTATAAGGGGTTTTTCAGGTACCCTGTACCTCCAAGGATCATTGATGAGTTTAAAAATTTACCAGAAAATGAACTTATAGATATATATTTTAAAAGTGATACCAAATATATTACTACTGTACTATCGCTTATCTCTTCCATGAAAAAAACTGCAAATAAGGTAAAAGATTATGAAAAAAGCGTCATACAAGAAAAAATGAAAAAAAGCAAAAGGGAGCAAAAATATAACACAATGCTCGTTCCTTTCTTATCTGTTTCTTATTTTCATTATGATGAATTTTTAAGTTACATGAAAATCAGCAGCGACAGTTCATCAAGTTGCACGAGTTGCGGGTCGGCTAGCTCCTGTAGTTCTTGCTCGTCCGATAGTTCCTGCTCATCCGATAGTTCCTGCTCAAGCTGCGGTGGGGGTGGAGATTAATAAGTTAAATCCAAGCATCGAAGATATTAATTTAATTTTTTTAACAACAAAATCCGCATAAAATAAACAGGATAGGTAAATATTATATAGTGATTAGCCTTACCAAATGCCCTGCTCTTTTGAAGAGTGGGGTGTTTTTTTTATGAAATTTATAAAATCTTCAGGCCGTTTTCATAAATTTTGTTGCTTTTAAACAAGTAGGTTGATTGCAGCAAAGGGATGCTTGCTTTCCGTAGGGCAGGCGGTGAGCCTCCCGAGGCTCACCTGTCCCGCCAATCCTACTGGCATTCTTAGCATTTATTCAAAAAATAACCATCTTTTAGACAACAGCCAATCACTATAATCTAATTAGGCTATATCGAGATGGAAATTGAAATACCAATCGGACTTTCACCTATTATTTGTATAAAAATAAGGTGATTGGATAATTTAATATAACAGATAATGAATCTGTGGAAAGTAAATATAAGTGGATTTTATTCTTATAGATAAGAGGTGCTAGCGTGTCAGAACAACAGTATTGGAAAGAAATAAATAAGGCGAGTGAGAAGGTAACATCTTTAATAACTTCTTATTGGCATGAGTATTCTGACTGGGGGAACTGGCAGTTCTGGATTTTGCTGATATTTTTACTTATTCCGCTTATTGTGCTTTTGATAAAGCTTGATAGAAGGAGAACTTTTGAAATTCTTTTCTTTGGATATACAGTTCATATGCTGTGGACATATACAGAAAACTCGCTCATAAGAAAAGGCTATATCGACCATAACTACTTTATAATTCCATTTTTGCCGCAGGCTTTAGGCATAACAGCATCCTTTCTTCCTGTTTCATTTATGCTAGTATATCAATTTTGCATCAAAAATAATAGGAATTTTTTTGTGTGGGCTGCAGGGCTATCAGCTGTAATGGCTTTTGTTTTTGCACCGATTGAGAAGCAAATAGGGTTTCTTTCTACTTTAAAGGGTTTTACGATTTTTCATATATTTTTATTAGACATTGCCATTACAATGATTGCCTATGGACTGACGAAGTTTTTCACGAATTTTTATAAGACGAAACAATAGGCTCCAAGAAAACTTAAAGTATTGGGGAAAGAAATGCAGTGACAATAAACAGCCCAATTCGTTTGAAGAGGGCTTTTTTCTATTGCTATTTTTACAGGAATTTTCTAAAGGAAGAACGAAAATAGGGGGAGAAGAAGCATAAGCAGAATGCAGCAAAAAAGGCACCCTGCTTAATTGCTAGGTGCACCAGAAGGAATGTAATAAGGAGGAATTTTAAGCCATCCTCGTTTTAACATCATGTTTTTTAATGAAGTTCCAAATTTCATTAATTCATAAAATATCTCTAATAATATTAGTCCAGCATCGTTTCTAGCTGATGTTGCCAGTGCTTGTCCTATCAAGGTTATTTGTGCTGCTACTTTTACAGATATTAAATTTGCAATTTCATCTTCTGTTTGTTTTACACCTTGAGGAATAGCATTTGGGTCTGATTTTGGCTTTGGCAGTGGTGGTTTAGGTAATGGAATTCCTTCATTTTTCATAAATTTGCTTAAATTCTGTATCGTAGTTTTTGAAAGGGATTCTCCATGTTGAAGAACATGTCTTAACTCTGCATCTTTAGTTGTATTTAAAGCTATTTGGTAAAGAGGAATCCCTTCTTCCAGCATAGTAAGCAGCAGCCAGAAATTTGTAACTTCGCCTGTGTGTAAAGGATAATTTTTATCATAACTTGCATATGGGAATATAAAATCTTTTAATGATTCAAATATATTGGTCATGTTTTTACTTGCTCCTTCTGCATATTAGTATCTAATATCTACGAAAAGTTAGTGCAGCTTATTAATTTGATGCTGATTCATGATTAATTTAAAAATTTCTTTTTCTAATAAATCCAATATGCCAACGCATAAAAGTACAAGCATACATATAAAAGAGGACTGAATACCATGTTTTCCATCCTTTGTATTCGAGATAATTAAAATGTCTAGAAATTTGTTCGTAAAAGACAGAAAAGATAACCCAAGAAGCTAGATAAATGGCAAACTTCATTTTTTTATCAGGCATAAAATTCAAATATATTATGCCAAATAGTGCTGGCAACGTTATCTGTACGAATAGATCTGAATATTGTGGACCATTCTTCTCCATTACGTCATATAAATCCATGATATCAGCAAATAATAAATCAGCAAGAAGCGTATGGAAGGAAACTACAAGAAAAGTTATATAAATTTCTTGCATGTTTAACCTTTTAGGCATTAGAAGGATGGCAAGTATAAGGGTTATATAAGATATTACTAAAAATGAAACCGTCATTTAGTAGCTCCCCTGACTTGAAGTATGACGTAATAAATATATTTTTGCCAAATTGTAATGAATTTAGTCTTAATTGAGAACATATGTCGCAGTTTGAAAAAGCAGATATCAACCGATAAAACCCTCGAAAAAAAAGAGAAGAGTAAGAGAATATTACTCTTCCAATGATTTGAAATTTTTTCTCCTGCTGATGTAATGAGCCATTAAATAGATAAAGTATTGTATAAAGAAAGAATAAACATAATGCCATTTTACTGGATCGTAAATTCCTATCCACTTTACTAAAGGGAGAGCTATTATGGAAAAAATAGCAAAGATAAGAGCCTTAATAAAAGGATTCATTTTTGGCTTGATTTGCAGAAGAAACATTACTGCAATAGGCAGGCAGAAAAAACTAAAAGGTATGTAATTGGAAACAGCCGGATATATTTCGTAATCATATTTCCATTTACCAAAAAAAGTGCCAACATAATCTAAAGTTGCTGAAACAAGTGCTACAAGCAGTCCGGCATATTGTAAACGATCTGCACTATCTTTTTTTCTATACTTTATCCAAAGTAGCAATGGAATAATTATCAGAAGTATGCCTACCCACCAACGCCAAGTAAATAAACTATGCTCTAACCATCCGCTAAAAATCTTGTCATTAAGTTCAATAGCTTGGTGATAGGTTTCTGTAAAAATCTGCGTTTTCATTTGAAAATCCACCTTTATTTAAAAACATATAAGCAATTTATCTCCATATTGATGAGCATTTATACATTTGCAATAAAGCACAAATTAATGAAGTTCATATTAGAGAGAGTAGTGATATTAAATAAGAAAAGAGTGGTTGCGGACCATAAATCTAAATTTTTTTTATCATAGATGAACAGGCCCATTTATTGAAGGTCCTTATGCATACACTACTATACACAGGTTTTGAGAATGAACTCTTGCTTTTAAAAAATAGTTTTTTTGTGTTTTCTAAAAATTAAATAGAAAGATAAAAAGGAACGTATATTCGATGAAATGTTGTATAAGATCATTTGTTCGTATATAATAGATGGAAAAGGAAGCAGTCAATATGGATTAACAACTAGAAAAAGCAATGCAGGAGAGCAGAGGGCTGAAAATGAATGATCACCCCTTTCTCTCGAAGCACTATTGGAAATAAGCAGATGAATAAAACGTATATAAAAGCTTTTTGTTTAATTAAAAAACAGCCGCGCATTTTTAAAATCAATTTGATCTTGGCTGCTTTTTATGTGAAGGAAAATAAAGGATATGCATAGAAGGGGGATTAAAAATGGGAAAAACAAAAAAAACTCAAAGACCGCAGCGAGATGAATTTGAATTAGAAGAAATAGCAAACAGCTTAACAGAAGCATATCAGGAAAAAAGTGAAGTATTATTAACTGTTTGGAAAAAAGAGGAACCTGTAAGAGGGATTGTCAGCAAGATGGATGGGAATACAAAACTAATTCACATAGACAATGAGGCGGAGCGGGTAAAGATCCGTTTTATGGATATTCTTCATGTAGAAGTGATTTAACAGAAGCAGCCTATGATAAAAAGAATAGGAAATTCAGAGAGATAATGATATTAATGAGGATGGCCATTCTTAGATTGCATTAGATACAATGAGGAGGAAAAACGATCTACTATTTTCATAGAAACAGAGGAATGGGAAATGAATCTCTTTTATCTACCTATAGAAGTAAATTATAATGAAACAGACAGGTATAAAGATAATAATTTATTAAAAGGGAAGGACTGTATTTTATGAAAAAGGAAAGCTCAATCCATCCATATGAGCCATTTCTAACCTTTGTTGCAGTTACTCTTTTTATCAGGATACTTTCTGTAATTGAAGATTTTTCCATAAATGTTTTTTTAAAAGCTATCCTCTGTTTAGCATTAGTTTTTATTTCAATCAATATTATTCCTAAGAATAAACAATTAATAAGCATTTTGAAAAAATTAGGCGATCGATATAAGATTAGTACAACAGCTTTGTATATCGGCTATATTTTGTTATATACGATAGTCTTTTATATAATTTAGCCTATATTCTTTAAAAGCTAGAAATATAGAGACCATCAAGATGAATAATGAGCAGTATAACAAAAAATGATCTCTGGATTTCTCCATTGTTTTTAGTAAGTATCCCTTATTGTTTTAAATCCTTGTGCCATTTTACATAATCATTGGATAAAATCGTTTTTTAAACATGAATTAACATAACAGAAAAAAACAAGATATTGTCATGAAAAGGGTTCTAAATAGAGTGTTATTTTTGTTAAGCAAAGGGGGATTTTTGATTGATTGCTTGGCTGATAATTGCTTGCGAGATAGGATTTTGGATATTTGTTTTAGCAGGATTAATTGCTAGATATGTATTTAAGCAAAAAAAGCTCGGCGCTTTTCTGCTTATTGGCACTCCGATTGTAGATCTTGTATTGCTTCTTGCAACAGTAGTGGATTTGAAAAATGGCGCTGAGGCCGCTGCTGTCCATGGAATTGCAGCAATTTATATAGCAGTAAGTGTAGTGTATGGCCATCACATGATAAAATGGGCAGATAAACAGTTTGCATTTCGATTTGCAAATGGCGAAAAACCAGTTAAAAGGAAAAAGTATGGAAAAGAATTAGCCAAAGAAGAACGAAAAGGCTGGTATTATCATTTATTAGCTTGGCTGATTGGAAGTGCTTTATTGGCAGCAATTATTCTTTTTATTCATGATTTTTCCCGAACGGAAGCATTGCTGAGTATTTTGAAAATGTGGTCGCTTGTATTGATCATTGATTTTCTCATTAGTTTTAGCTATACAATTTTTCCAAAAAAAGAGAAAGAAAAGTCTCGAAAATAAAAATTTCGAAATAAAAAGCGGACAGAATAGAAAGTTTCATTTGCTTTGAAATGATAAAAGCCAGTTGATATTTATATTAAAATGAGGAGAGATGTCAGGATGAGCAAAGAGAAAATTCATTATGAACGTGGTACACAGGAATTGAGAAATCATAGTGTTCGAGCACATAAGCTAGTTATGGAATTAAATAATGGGGAAATAGAAAATGACGATCATAAAGAGAAAATTATCAGGGAGCTATTTGGAAGTGTTGGAGCCAGTCCTTTTATTGAACATAACTTTCATTGTGACTTAGGCTTTAATATTCATATTGGAGATGATTTTTATGTGGGTTACAACTGCACAATACTAGATATGGCAGAAGTAAGGATTGGCGATAATTGTATGATTGGACCGAATGTTGGACTATATACTGCTGGTCATTCGATTGAACCTAAAGGGAGAAACAAGGGTGGCTATGCGCTTCCGATAAGAATAGGGAATGATGTTTGGATTGGAGGAAGTTGTGTTATCTTGCCTGGGGTTGAGATTGGGGATAATTCGATTGTTGCTGCCGGTTCTGTTGTAACAAAGAATGTACCTGCTAATACGATAGTTGCGGGCAATCCTGCTAAAATTTTAAAGAGCATTTGACATTGTTGGTTTATTAATCAAGGCTGTTTTCATAAAGTTTGTTGTTTTTGAAAATAAACAATGGTCCGTTTCTTTCCGCTGCAGACACTTGCTTTTCTCTGTAGCCTGCAGGAGTCACCCTCCGTTTATCCATGCTACTGAAAAAAGCAACAGCCTTTTAGAAAGTGGCCTTAATCAAAGAAGAAAAAGGAATCCAAAAGCTCTATTTAAGCTTTTGGATTCCTTTTTCTTTTTATCGCTATTTAATAGGCTTTTTTCTCCCTACCTAAGAGATTATAAGAAAAATGAGAAATCAAGGTGGGGAGAAAGGCCTGATTGGTTCAACTAACAATCAGTGAGGACATGGAAAACCCCCACTAATTGAAGTTTCACTTTATCTTGATTTATCCGTCTATGGCATTATTGGTGCGACCACGATAATATTATAAGTATATACTCCTGAAATTCATCGAACGAGAATGCGGGCAGTCGGGACATCTAGCGGCAATTAGCTTCTGCAATTTTTGCTCGAATCCCAAGAAGTATATTCTCTATTTATATTATTTGCAGTCATCAGGGCACTGCTTGCTTTTGAATGATTAAAACAAACGAAAAAGTGTTGGAGGATATTGCACCATAAAAGGAGAATGTACTAGGTAGTGGCAAGATAGTCTTATATGGAGTTGATGGAATATGACGGTATTGCAAAAACAAAAAACAAAAACGATAGTTCGCTATCAAAATAAGCAGAATCAAATTTATTATGGCGTAGTTAAAAACGGCGAAATCTGGCAGCTGATGGGTGGCTTTGCGGAAATTTCCAAGGATGTTTTACAGTATGATGGCATCATACTGAAACATGATGAAGTGAAATTTTTAGAGCCTGTTACCCCTTCTAAAATTATTAATTTTGGCTGGACATACGCTGAACATGCCAAAGAGGTTGGCGGAACGGCCCAACTGAAAGAACCTCTTTTGTTTTTAAAACCGACATCATCGCTGATTCCAAATGGGGAAGAGATTCTGCTTCCTGATCCTGAGCTGACGACACAAGTAGAAATGGAAGGAGAAGTGGCACTGATCATTGGCAAAAGAGGCAAAAACATCAAGGAAGAAGATGCGCTGGATTACGTATTTGGCTGCACAATTTTAAATGATGTAACGGCTAGAGATCTTACGAAAAAAGATCTGCAATACACCAGAGGAAAAGGCTTTGATACTTTTGGTCCTATGGGTCCTTGGATTGTCACTGGTTTAGATCCCACAAATCTAGAGATTACAACAACTTTAAATGGCGAGGTGGTGCAAAAAGGCAACACTAATCAAATGTCGCTCTCCATTCCTTTTCTGATCAGCTGGGTGTCCAAGGTAATGACATTGGAGCCTGGAGATGTATTGGCTACAGGTTCTCCTTCTGGCAGCCGTCCAATGAAATCAGGGGATCTTGTCACTGTAGAGGTAGAAAATATTGGGAAACTATATAATTATGTAAAATAATCATCATTTTTTATGATCATCGGTAAAAAGGCCTCTCAACATATTATCAGGAAGGGCTGTCTATTCTTTTTGCCTAGAATTGCTAAAGACAGTTTCTACTAATGTAAACGTTTTTATATTAAAAAGCACTTAAGGACTAACCATCATCTTTAGTCCTTAAGTGCAGGTATTTACTCTTTATTCAGTTTTTCTTCGAAGTAGCTCCAAGCGGAAATGGCCCATGCTGAAACTACTTCACCAACAAAATAAAGGAAGCCCACAACAAGCTCCATATTCATCATCTCCTCTTTATCATTTTTCGATAGAAGAATTCCACTTCAAGCGTTAGCTAAGTGTGGGTAGTTCAAATCATATCACTTGTAGTATGGTTAATCCCTATATTTTCTTTTTGGGAAGTTATTTGTTTTTTAATTCTTCGATTTCTTTTTTCAATTTTTTAATCTGTGCTTGATTTTGGGCAGCAAAGGTAAAGGCAATGATTGCAAAGGCTAAAGCGGAATACTCCATCAAATCACCTCTTATCAAAGAATATGCTTCCAAAGACACAATTCTGGCGTTTTTATCTATTATGTAATATACGAGCAGCACGATTGATTGGTTTCATTATTTTTCCAAAAAAACAGGAGGGATTTTGCTGTTTTTTTAGCTGGAAAGCAGGAATAGGTGGTGGAAATCTAGAAATATAGATATATAAACATGGTAGAATGATGTTTAAACAACCAAGAATCAGGAAACAATTGAATTAGAATACAATTTTTCTGCAGCGGAATAAATCCGCCATTCTATGAATAAGTTGGTAAAAAAGACAGGAGTGTGAAAGTATGGTTCAAGTATATGTTAATAGTCCATCCAGTTTAAAAATAGGTTTGTCTGTCGCCTTAGAAGCAACGTCAAAAGCATTGGCGCCGCAAAGTGTGGAGAACTTAAGAAAATTTTCGAAAAATATTCCAGATGAAGCACAAGGGTATGCTTTGGAAATTTCTAAATATACAGCTGCTAATTTTATTGAATGTGTGGAAAATTTTAAACATACAATGACATTTAAATCGATTAGAGAAGATTTGCGAGATGCATTAGTGAACCTGGAAAATCAAGCATCTTAAAAATGTAAGCGCTTTAAATGTTATATTTTGTAACATGGTAAGAGAAATAACGAACAAAAGAGCTTCCCGAAATGGGAAGCTTTTTTGTGATTGGAAAAAGAGAGGAGAAGAATAGTTATTTTAAACAGGAAGTGTAGTCAATTCCTGGATGAAGCTAATTCCTATTTCTATTAGATCTGCTGCTGATAAAGTATATTTTAGTCGGTTTTGGAAAAAGATGATAAAGAAAGGTGTGTGTATGATGAGTTATCAAAAATTTTGGGAACAGATCGGCAAACACAATGATGAGCTTGTTTCCTTGTATAAATCTTATTGGAGCGGCTATTCAAATATGGGAGACTGGCAGTTTTGGGCAACATTATTATTGTTTATTTTTCCATTAATTGTTGTCTATTTTGCAGTAGATAAAAAAAGGATTTTTGAGCTGTTCTTTTTTGGTTTTGTTGTTCATCTATTGTGGACGTACATTGATATCACATTAGGAAGATTAGGTTTATTTACCCATCATTATTTTTTAATGCCGATCTTGCCGAATGCGACAACGATGACGGCCTCTGTGCTTCCAGTAAGCTTTTTGCTTTTATATCAATACTGCACCAGTCATCAAAAAAACTTTTATGTATATACGCTTATCTTAAGCAGCATCTTTGCCTTTGGTTTTGCTTCCTTTGAAAGAGTTATTGGTTTTATCTCTTTAGGAAAAGGCATGCATCTGTATCATGTTTTTATGATTGATGTGGGAATTGTTTATATTAGCTATTGGTTTACAAAGTTTATCATTGGTTTAAGAGAGAAGGCAGAAGAATAACCGCTGGTTAACAATAGTTAAAATCCTGCGTTTTAAAGAATTTTTAATGGAAAATGCTTTTTTGCCGCCACAAAGGTGTGGGAGTAGTATGTTGCCGCAATTGCATTACAATTGCGGCAACTCGAATATGCTGGTATTTTGTTTCTGTTTATAGAAGGAATGGTAAATAGGCTAGCTTCTTGGCAAACTAGCATTCGGAAAAAATAGGAGTGCTTTTGTGTGGCCACACTTACAGCTCATTTATGCTATTGATCTCAATTAATGGCTATAAATTGTTATATTGAAATAAATGATGTAAGGCAGGGATTAGCTTATGAAAGTTTGGCTTAATGATAAAATCTTTGGCGCCCAAAGATACTGCATCGATAATTAAGCTTTTTTGCCCCATTGCCGAACAAATAATGACATTCGCTTTGGGGTTATATTCCATTATTTCTTTTAAGGCAGCCAGTCCGTCTTTGCATGGCATGGTTAAGTCTAATAATAAGACATCTGGTGAATATTTTTTATAAAGGGAAACAGCTTCACATCCATTGGAAGCTTCGGCAACTACTTGATAAAAGCTTGTTGATAAATAGCTTTTTAGTAAATTCCTCATAAACATAGAATCATCTGCAATTATTACACTTTTATACATATTAAAATAGTACTCCCTTTTCTTAAATAAATAGGTTTTGCGAGATTATCTCAGTAGCCAGCCCAGCTGCCATGACTGGAGGCATTTGGCCTGAAGCTTTACGTTTTTTTACTTTCGTAAAATTTGCCTTTATACATATAATACCATATAATTAATAGTTATTTTGTACTATTTATTGATTTATATAGGTGTAAAGACCCTTTGTTTTTTATCAGCAAGGGGGTTTTTAGTATGTAATAAAAGGTTTTTTTTGGGAAAATCGTTGAAAAGTTGTTATTAACTAGGGCTGGATGGGCGTATTTTAATCATATAGTTATCAAAAATTTTAAAAAAGGCCATTTATAATCATTTCTAGATTAAACAGTATTATTAGGAAGAGAAGGAGCGATTGCAAAAAAAGCATGTTTTAGAGGGAAGTGGGAGAAAAGGAATGGAAGTAGTTGAAGCTGCACTGCACTGTGGAATGGAGATTATTAATAAGAAGATTTAAGCATACAGGCATGGGTGTGATAAAATAAAATTATAAGTTCTGGTGCTGTTATTATAAAGGAAAAACAGTGATGAAGGATGGCTCGATTCCATTTGTGGTAACCGAGTTTGCCGTTAAAAGGCTGGCTATTGATACAGTGCTTGCAACATATAAAACAGAAAAACATAGTGATCAAAAACGGACATGGCGCAGTTCGATCTGGAAATTAAATGATGGGAATTGGCAAATGATTTTTCATCAAGGAACACCAACAACTTTGTAGAAAAGATAGGGAGGCATAGCATGATTATTGCTCCACAATCATTTGCTGTTCGAAATCTGCAGTATACGATACGACCGGCAATAGAAAAGGATGCAAAAGCCTTGTCAGCATTAAGACTAAAGATAGACGGGGAAACGGAGAATTTAGATAGGGAAAAAGGGGAAGCATTTATAGATGAAGCGGCTTTTCAGCAAATAATTAAAATAGATACAGAGAAAAGCAATCATCTATTTTTAGTAGCGGAAGTGGAAAATCAAGTGGTTGGCTTTTCCCGCTGTGAAGGAAATGATTTGAAAAGATTTGCCCATAAAGTGGAATTTGGAGTATGTGTCCTGCAAAAATATTGGGGATATAAAATAGGCACAAACTTGCTGCAGCGATCGACGGAATGGGCTGATGGGAATGCTGTTAAAAAAATGACATTGCATGTTTTAGAAACGAATGCAAAAGCCATTGAACTGTATCAAAACTTCGGATTTGAAATCGAAGGCATACTCAAACAAGATAAAAAGCTTTCTGATGGCCAATATTATCATACAGTGGTGATGGGAAGAATAAAGGGGAGTATTTGATGGAGATAAAAGTAGATGATTTAACAGGAGAAGCCATTATTCGATTAATAGGGGAGCATTTGCATGGCATGGCCTTGACTTCTCCCCCGGAAAGCATTCATGCGTTGGATCTGGATGGTTTAAAAAAACCGGAGATCACGTTTTGGAGCATATGGGATGAAGGAGACTTGGCTGGCTGCGGGGCGCTGAAGGAGCTGGATGACAAGCATGGAGAGCTAAAGTCGATGCGCACTGCGTCTAATCATTTGCGCAAAGGAGCAGCAAGGAAGCTGCTTTTGCATATTATCGAAGAAGCAAAAAAGCGAGGGTATGATTCTATCAGTCTGGAAACAGGCTCGATGGAGGAGTTTTTGCCTGCACGAAGATTATATGAAAGCTTTGGGTTTATATATTGCCCGCCTTTTGCTGATTATAAGGAAGATCCAAATAGCGTGTTTATGATAAAAAAATTATAGGACAGCTGCTAGAGAGGAAAACTAGCACACTGTGTGTACTGCCAGTTAAGTTTATAAAAAAGCCTATTAGAGCGAGAATGGCGAGAGATATCAGTGAACAGAAAGAAAAGTGGAAAAAGAAACAAGAAGCAAGAATAAGATAAAGTAAGAGGCCGGATTTATTAAAAGAAAAGGGGCATTATTGCTTTTAGAAAGGGAAAAAGAAATGCCAATAAAGATATGGCTGAAAGAGGAAAAGGGAACAGCAGAATTTTTAGCAAGTATTCCTGGTTATTTGAAGCTAAATGGCGATATGAAGCAGGTGTATTACTTGAGCGCTGATCGGGATAAGGGCAATGATAACATAGATTCATTATTCTTGCAGCAATTTTTGCTTGCACAGCATCGGTATCCGATTTATTAAACATTTGTTGTGTTTGATGAGGAAGAAACAGAGATGATGGAATTATTGGCAAAACAGCAAATTGACTATTCGATCATGCATTTGGAGGAAATTCGTACATATTATACGCTGTTTAAAAAACATCGCTATCATCCTCCTTGCTTTACAGCGACAATTACCGATGCGAATGTATTGGCTTTTATTATAAAAGAGACGTATTGGCGTGCAGAGGCAAATGAATTTTATCCGGCATTAACGGGCAGTAAAACCCCCACTGATTGAAGTTTCACTTTATTGTTTTTCTTATGTGAACAATCTGCAGTTTGAATTAAATATGGTAAAAGAGTGTGGAAGAAAAAAGGAACGTTCTGCGGCGATTTTAGATGGCAATGTGCCAAATACCTATATCACGACAGAACATGATGGCAGAGGCTTTTATCTTTTTTTCAAATGAAGACATGTATAAAAGTTTAGAGCAATTAGCGGAGCATCTTCCAGAAGGCTGTGTTATTGCTCAAATAAATGAGCAGCGGATAGATGGAGAATAAGCGGCTTGCAAAAAAGTCAATCACATAAAGGTTAAAGGGGAGATAAGCATGTATAGAGGAATGCAGACTTTACCGATTGTTTATGTGGACAACAGTCTTTATGAAGCAGTGGAAAATATTACGATCACCTTTGATGGCAGTCAAGCGAAGGAGCCGACCTTTCGCCGCATAAAAAGCGGGGAAAGAGTGTTTACCGCCCTGCAGCATCGGTTTGCAGAAATTCGCTCCGTGTATTTAAAGTATTATAATAAGCAATTGGCAGTTATGGAAAAGCAGGAAATTTATAAAGGTCACCACCTATTTTTAGAAACAATGGGCACGATTTTAGTGGAAATTGTGGCAAAAACCCAGGATGGAAAATTGCAATTGAAAATTACAGAAAACTTTTCATAGCAGCTTTTTGCATGATGTTTGGTTTCTTTAAGATAGAAGAAATCAAACATCATGCAGATAAAAAGAAGGATTCAGCTGTTGCGCGATTTTAGGCGCGCCACAATATATTCAGACTGAAACAGCATAAAAACAAAAAAAAGCGGCACAAACAGCGCAACAAGCTTTCGGTGCCAATTTAAATTATGCTTCATCAGCAGTCCAGAAATAAGGGAATTTGCTAATATTCCAATCCATAACCGCAGCATAAGTTTACCTCCTTTATCTTTTTAGCGTGTATTGTTTGCGAAAAAACATGCAAAAAAGATAAGTTTTTTTCATTTCTTTTTCAGCGGTACAATCAGCCAAAACCAGATGAGCTGGATCAGGACACCTACTAGCAAACCGATGATCGTATCATTCATTCTGTCTAGTGCATAATGCTTTGTATTGTGCTCAAATACAAAAACAAAAAGAATGGTCAGTGCTACTTGATGGATGACCACTTTATCCAACTGTAAATATTTTGTGATAAACCCGCCAATTAGAATCAAAATGCCTAAATTCCAGCCTGTTACATGCAGTTTGCTTGCGAGAAAAATGGTGAAAAAAATGCCGATTGTGGTGCCGATGAAGCGTTTAACCGATAAGGCCACTGTTGTTTTGATGGTGGATTGCAAACATAAAATAACGGATAATGGCGCTAAGTAAGGATGATGGGAACCGAATAATTTGGCCAATTCCCAAGATAGAGTGGAGCCGATTGCCAATTTCCAAATTAAAGCCGTTAAATTCTCTTGTGATGCAGAAGTAGTCATATTCATTTTCCTCTGTTTTGATAGATATTTATAGTAGTATGCTGTTCTGTTATGTGTTTTTTTATGTAAGTTTGTTAAAATGAAAAGAAATAAATAATGTGGGACAATCACTGCTCTTTATATCGTTATAGAGCAGTGAATAAATAAAAAGGCGTGCTGCCTTTTTAATGGAGGTTTTGGCATGAGCAATAAACAGAAGCTGGATTACAAGTCGCCAATTGGCATACTAGAAATCATTGGTTCAGAAGAAGGCATTTCTTCCGTTTTATTTGTAGAACGAGAGGAAACAATGCATTTAATGAAAGAAGATACGCCTGAACTCATAAAGCTTTGTTATCAGCAGCTGGATGAGTATTTTAAAGGGGAGCGCTATGAGTTTTCGCTGCCTTATTTGCTGGAAGGGACTGTTTTTCAACAAAGCGTTTGGCAGGCATTAACAGCAATTCCTTATGCAAAAACAGGATCTTATAAAGAAATTGCTGTTTCGATTGGCAATGAAAAGGCAGTGCGTGCAGTCGGCAGCGCCAATGGGAAAAATAAATTGACGCTTCTGATACCATGCCATCGAATTATTGGAGCAAATGGCCAATTAACAGGGTATGCAGGAGGAGTTTGGCGAAAAGAATGGCTTTTGCAGCATGAAAAAAAGATGGCAGAAAAATTATGTAAAGAAGTCAGCATGTAGACGGACACTTGCCTATAGGCATGATATTAGGAAAATAAATAAATCGCCCCGCTGATCGCAAAAGAAATAATGCCGATAAGCCCCAAAATCATCGCAATGTTTGTTCGAAAGCTGCGGTGATTTTTTGTTTCAGAAAAAAAGTCGGCTCGCTGCTGCTCCCCATTTGTCCATGCTCCAATAAAAATTCCGGAAATCACGATGCAAACGGCCCCCATGATTAAAAAGAAATTCAGCATTTTTCTTCCTCCTTTGTTTTTTATACGTTATTAAATGGAGAATAGTTTCATTTTATCCAATAAAAAGCATATGCCCATGGAACTTTGTGTAGGTGCGATCGTCTAAATAGAACAAGGGGGGATTTATTTGCACAAAAAATTGTTGGCAGTGATTATTTTGGCAAGCATATTGGCAGCATGTATGTTCATATCCTGTTCAGGACAAGGGGAGCCGCCAGAAGGGATGATCAGCATAAACGGCGAGGAAAAGAAGTTAGCAAAAGGCAGCTATCAATGGACAACACGATATATGCTTTCCTCTCAGACAGTCGGAACAGATGCGGCATCTCCTAATCAAATGGCCGAGTATTAAAGGCAATCCAAATCGAGAAACAGACAATTGCTGCTGTTGTCTTTAAAGATGGCTCTAAACCTGTGCTTCATGCTTATATATGGAAACAAAACGAACGCAGCGCTGAACTTGCCACAAAAGATAATCAACTAGTCTTGCCAACAGAAAAGGGCAAGCATGTGATAGAAATCACCGCAAAATGGCCTAAAGGAAATGCGTCGTATACTTTTGTTGCAGAAGTAAAATAATGGAGTGCTGCTGTTCTTTTGGTTTCCATTTTTTTTGTTTAAGATAACTCCTTTTTCATATATATTTCACCTTAGTTCTAGCTGAAATCAGGAAAATTCAGTTTCTTTTTGGACTGTCTGCATAGATACTTGATTTTTCCATAAACTATTTTTACGTATACATATGGTGAAATTTTTTATATTGGAGCAATTAAGCATGAAATGGAGAGATGTATTAAGCATTCTATTAGTTTGCTGTCTATTGGCAGGCTGTTGGGATAGAAAAGAGCTTTCGCAAGTTAGTCTTGTAACAGGCATTGCTATTGATAAAGGAGAGGAACAAAAGTACCGAGTATCAGTAGAGGTAATAAATCCTACCGAATTAAATACCAAAACAGCGCTAGGGGAAGCTCCAAATATAGTGTTTTCATTTGAAGGAAATACAATTGCGGAACTATTGCACAAAATGAATGTGGGAGCAGCGCAAAAATTTATTTATTCTCATATGCGCTTGCTGGCGATAAGCGAAGAGGTTGTCAATGAAACACTTTTAGATTTTCTTGATTTTTTTGAACGAAACCGGCAAGTTCGTTCGGATTTTAATTTGGTATTAGTGAGGGGCAATCATGCTGAAGATATTTTAAAAGTCCCTAGTTCTGAATATAAAGTTTCATCCTTAAAAATAGCGGTCCAATTGATTCAAATGTTTAGAGGGTGGGGAGGAGATCCCGGCACGCGCTTAGATGATTTTATTCGGATTTTAACAAGCAAAGGGCAAGTTCCTGTTCTTGCAACGCTAGATATTAAAGGGGACATTAAAAAAGGAATGACGGTAGACAATTTCAAAAATGTTACACCAGAAGCAATAGTGAAATTGGAGCCTCTTGCCATTTTTAAAAACAGTCAAGTAATCGGCTATTTAACATTAGAGGATACACGCAACTTGTTAATGATTCAAAATAAATTGAAGCAAACGTATATAGGAGTGCCTTGCAATGGCAAAAAAAATATAGTGGGCGTCCATATTGTCAAATCAGTTGCAGATGTATCGGCAAAAGAAACAAAGGATGTTCCAAAGTTCCACGTGACAATCCGCTCTGTTGGTGTATTAGAGGAGGTTGCTTGCAAACGGGATTTATTGGATCATAAAACATTTACTGATTATGAAAAGCTCTTTAATAAAAAAATGGATACAGATATAAAGCAATTGGTTAAAAAAATGCAAACAGAATATAAAGCAGATATTTTTGGCTTTGGAGAATTGCTAAGAGAAAATGATTATAAGCATTTTAAAAAATACCAAAATGATTGGACGAAAGGGTTTGAAAAAGCGGAAGTGTCGGTGGATTTTCATGTAACAATCACACGCACCGGCCTTAAACAGAATGGCTATAAAACAGATATTAAATAGAAAATCCATCATTTATTCAATGATGGATTTGCAGCTTGGGCATGTTATTTCTGTACGCTGTCGGAATTGAATGCGTTTAAAATCTCTTTTGTCAAATGTTGTATGATGTTTGTAGGTAGTGCCGCATACACAGTGCTGCTTATCTTTTACAACATGACGAATACTTGTTTTTTCAGTTAAAACGGTTGGATAGAACAATTTTTTTCCTCTTTTCTAATTTTTATAAGGCAAATTAGAAAGGATTTTTCAATTTTTACAAGACTGTATCTTGGCAACCCGGCTGCCGTAGCAAATGCTTTAGGCCCGTGGCTTTGCGTCTTTTACTTTCGTAAAATTTGCCCAACTTAATTCTACCATTATATTGGTTTTAGTCAATGAATAAAGTCTGGTATTTTTACAAATAGCTTTATTTTTTTAAGAAAAAATATGGATTGTTTTTTTTTAGTGTTTGATTTTTATAGGATAATTGTTGTAGTTTTTTGGATGATTCATAATGTTTAATTTTTTTGCTCATCCTCTGCAGATATGCCCCATATTTTACAGGGGAAAATAAGCAAAAGGACTATTTTAGCCGATAAATCAATTCTTTTATTTTCACTAAAATAATGGCTTTTGTTCGTTCATTTTGGATTTCTAGCAAACCATTTCCATAATCATAAAAGATAAAATGAATCTTTTGTTTATAAATTACCTTTTGTCCTAATTTTATAGTAATCATCCTAACCATAAATGATGGGTCACTCTAAATTAGTCTCAAGTATAGCATATTTTTTAGAAAATTTGGCATTATTCAGCTGGCGGAAAAAATTGCTGGAAAGGTTTTTGATCAGCATACTGCTTGTGCGGCTTTTTCGTACAATAAAGCATGTATGGAAATGGATAGAATGGGATAGGAGAAAATAAGTATTTGGGGCATTGAAAATAGCGGTGGCTTTTAATGCTTGTATAAGCGGAAATTCTTTTAAAGATGCAAAACGCAAAAAGCGACTTTTAAGGAAAAGTCAGCTCGGAAATATGGACAAGCTCTACGGAATACTGGTATTCTTTCGATTTAATTTCACAAAATCCGGATTGATATTGATAAATTAAATAATATTCTTTTTTTTCTTTTAGGCTCTGTTAAAGTTTATTGTTGAAAATTGCCTAAAAATAAGATTGCTCTGGATAAGAGCAATCTTATTTTTTACTGGCGAAAAAATTGATTAACTGAGTCCTCAGACTTTAGGTGTTCCTGTATCAGTTTCTTTAAGTCTTGTTCATTTTCAAACCCATCCAATTTATTGTTGTACCAATCTTGTAATTTCTCTTTTGTTACAGTGAATTCTCGGTCTGGAAATTTGAATGTAATCCAATCCACATTTTTGATTAAAGCAAAAAGAAACGTGGAGTTTGATATAACAGTTTCCTTCATTTCTTTATCTACTTTTTTTGCATTTATGTCTTTATATTCCAAAGTAATTCCAAATGGTTCTTTTTTTGCATCAAGTGACATTTGATTAAACTCTTTGTTGTGTGCTAATTGATATACGATATTTGCAACCGCACTGTTGTCACCCACATATGAATTCTTATATTGAAACAAATCTGTTTTTGAATCAGCATTTTGGCTACATCCACTCAATACCATAATTAGCGATAATAATGAAATGAAATAAATGGTAATACGCTTCACTATTTCCTCTCCTTTCATTTGATATTCTTTATCTAATTTTATCATATACAATAAAATCCCTTACAATAATTTCTTGTTTTAGGATATTCAAATTAATCAATTTATAGAAAATTTAGAGAGTCGTAAGCTATCATAAGTATCTGTCATTTCAAATACAAATGATGTTAATAAGAATTCTTTAATATGTTGTTTAGTGCTTTCACTACTACGACTATCGACAAATAAAAACCAAGCAAGGTAATTATCAAGATATTTTGTAGCCACACCTTTAAAACGCTCTATCCATTGTTTCAAACGAGAATGGAGACCATTTACATTTTGGATGTGATATAAGCCTTTAATAACGTGTTTGCCCCCGTCTGATTTAATTCGATAATGCTCTAAGCCTTTTTCTTTTGCATAGGTTTTATAAGCTCTCCAAGCATCTGTTACGAGCACATTTTCTTTTGAAAGTTTAGAACCAATTAATTTTTCGACTTTTGGTTTCACAATACGCCCCATACAAGCAACTTTAGAAACGGTTGCCTTTGTTCGGTCTCTGGCAACGAGAACACAAACCTGTTCGTGACTTATTCCTCTATGTTTAGACTTTCCACCACGTTTGCGAGGTTTTCGTTCTGTAATGCCTCGTTGTCCTTTTTGAGAGTACAAGAAATAGGTCTCGTCAATTTCAACGATACCATCAAAATGTTCAACATCCATTTGCTTCAAAGCGTTTAACAGTTTGTGTCTCCAATAAAAAAGAGTAACCCAAGTAACCCCTACGATTTCAGCCGATTTTCGCAGGGAATATCCTTTGAACATACAATCAACAAAGGTAATCCATTCATCGCCCTTTCGAGTACGGTACAAGACGGTGTTGGTTGTGTCAGTGAAGGTTTTGCCACAACATTTACAGCAATACCGTTGCCGACCTTTATATTTTCCGAACCTAACAACGTGTTCGGATGAACAATGAGGACACTCAAATCCTTCCTTGAAGCGAGTTTCCCTCATTTCATTGATTAAACGACCACCAGCAGAGGAAGAAGGTTCAACATAGCGTTTAACCCATTGGTAAACTTGTTCTTTTTTGGTGTGTGGTAATTTGTCGATATACTTTAACAAGTTGCTAAACGCTTTGCTCACCTTGAAAACCTCCCCGAATATTTGTTCCTATGTTGATTATATCAAGACTTCAGACAGGTATCAAATATCAACATTTACCTTTAACAGAGCCTTCTTTTAAAACGATTTTTCGCATGACAGCCTCCTAAAGATCATTGTTAGGATAACTTTACACTAAAAAAATAAAGGGTAGATGATGCCTGTGTAAAGTTTATGTAAAGGAGCATACTGAGCGTTTTGCCAATACTCAATTAAATTTTTTGCTTAAAGTATGCGATTTTCAACAAAGTGATTAAATTGTTTTACTCATTCAGATATATCCACAGCATGTTGTTTTTTTAGAAGTGAATTATGCAGAGAATGGCAGTTAAAGGATAGGAGGGCTAGCGGAAAAAAGCCGCAGAAAATATGACATTTTTATGGACATTTTTTTAGTGGCAGGAATTTCGCGCAGGAAAAATGAACTCCTTTTTTAAAAAGAAAGGAAGGTTTTTTATGGTGAAAAATAGGCTGCTTTATTATGATAGATTATTATGCTGTCCAACCTGTCATGCCCCTATCCGTTTGCAGGATCAAGTAAAGATGGATATTGTGGCGACTATTACACATCAAGATTGTTTTCATTCGCTGAAAAAGAAAGATTCGGGGACATATCAAGAGATTTTGGAGAAATATCCAGAGTTATTTCCAAGCGAAGAGGAACTGGGGTGATGTTTAGGAAAAATGCTGCTAAGCAGGGTAGCTAAATGTCATTTTCTTTTCTAAATAAACAATAGAGGCTATAGTTTTGGTATAGTCCAGGAAAAAGTGAGGGGGAAAGAGAATGGAGGAAGGGTTTGATTGTGCGACTAAATTATCTTTGCAAGCGGCAACAGCATTAAGAGAAGCAGGCTTTGTGTATGTGGCGCGTTATTTAGGGGAATCTTGGAAAACATTTGATCAAAAGGAAGCTGCAGCCATTCAAGCAGCCGGTTTGCAGCTGATCAGCATTTTTCAAAAATCAGCCAATCATTCCGCTTATTTTAATGAGAAGCAGGGCAAGCTGGATGGAAAAGAAGCACAAAAATATGCAGAAGGGGTAGGCCAGCCAAAAGGAACAGCCATTTATTTTGCTATTGATTTTGATGTGCAGCCAAAAGATAAGAAAAAGATTTTAAGCTATATCGATGGAGTGAAAAGCGGACTGAAAGACTATCAATTAGGCATTTACGGCTCATGTTATGTGATGGAAGCATTAAAGGGGCAGGTAGATTATTATTGGCAAACATATGCTTGGTCAAGAGGGGAAATTTGTGATTTTATTCATATGTATCAGTATGAAAATAATGTCCGCGTAGCAGGCGTGCTGATTGACCGCAATGAGATCAAAAAAGCGCCAGGAGACTGGGGGGATTTTTTTGCAGCATCTGAAAGCAGCCAAACA
>Ga0182738_1002052_pt1 | contig 24310 bp, 17 predicted proteins | sample eDN5th30CBELigMG_FD_128876 | JGI IMG/M metagenome (GOLD analysis project Ga0182738, IMG submission 128876) | Enriched Miracle-Growth compost microbial communities from Emeryville, California, USA - eDNA 5th pass 30_C BE-Lig MG (version 2)... ...
AGCGTGTTCGGCATGGTCCGGTGCTTCTTGTGGTGCCGGTCGATGTAGGACGAGTGGAGCATGCGGACGGTTTCGTCGTCGGTCTGGATGACCACGATGTTCGGCCGGGCGTGGGCGAGATCGGCCGAACGGCCGAGCGCGGAGGCCACCAGCGCAGCGACGAGTCCGACGAATAGCAGTGTGGCGCGCAGGCGCCACCGGTTGTTCCTGATCGAAACCAAGTGGCTAGAACCAACTGGTTGAAACCCGCATCAGAGCGGCGAGTTGCCCCGATACAGAATAGGATCTCGGCCCGATGTCAGACCGGGCGGAAAAGGGTGCCCCGCTTGAGCCGCCTTCCATTCTGATGAGCGGCCTGCACCTTGCCGCCCTCTGGGCGCTGGCGATCGTGCAGCCTCTGCTCAATCTGCTGGGCAACAACCCGGACTTTTTCGTCGCCCGGGACAACACCAGTTCGCAGATCGTCGTCTTCGTCTTGCTGCTGGCGATCTTGCCGCCGCTGCTGGCCGGCCTGGCCGAATTGCTGCTCAACCTGGTCAGTCAGCTCGCCCGCTGGATCTTCCACCTCGCGCTTTGCGGCGTGCTGTTCTGGGCGATCGTCCTTCAGATCCTCAAGCAGTTCGCCGACGGGCCCGCCTGGCCGATGATCGTCCTCGCGATCGTGCTCGGCGGCCTCCTGACTTGGGCCTATGCCAGGGCACGTTTCATGCGCTCGATGACCGACATCCTGATCATCGCCCCACCCGTCATCCTGATCGCCTTCTTCTTTTTCAGCGATGCCTCGGAGCTGACCACCTCGCCCCCGGAGGTCCACGCCAAGGAAGTCTCCGCCTCAAACCCGGCTCCCGTCGTCATGGTGATCTTCGACGAGTTCCCCGCCGGCTCGCTGATGACGCCCTCCGACAACATCAACCCGAAACGCTTCCCGAATTTCGCCGAGCTCAAGGGCACCTCGACCTGGTACCGCAACACCGCCACCGGGGGCTCCTACACGGCGATCGCCGTGCCCTCGATTCTGACCGGCAAGGTCGCCAGCCGTGACCTCTTGCCAACCGCGGCCGACCATCCCGACTCGATCTTCACCCTGCTCGGGAAGGAATGGAAAACCCACGCGATCGAGCCGATCACCCAGCTCTGCACGGAGGAGATCTGCGGTAAGCGTGAAGGCGAGGGCACCGGCATGGGGGATGCGCTCCACTCGCTCTACACCGATCTGAAAGCGGTTTCGGCTCACCTGCTCTTGCCGGCGGACATGAGTTCGTCCCTGCCCGACATCTCTCAGAGCTTCCAGGGCTTCGGCGGCACCGAGGAGGACTCGGTCGAACGCGGCCGGGCCCGCCAGTGGGTCCATGACCGGCTCGTTGCCGGCGAGGATTCACTCGATGGCGAAGGCGATGTCGCCAAGGCGATCAGCACCCTCGGCAAGGAGGGCAATACCTTCGACTTCGTTCACGTCGAGAAGCCCCACTACCCGTGGACCCACTACCCCTCCGGTCTGAAGTACGCGGACGGGACCGAGGATTTCCGCAACTTCATCACCGACACCGACTGGCTCGGTGACAAGTACATAACCGACCGGGCCCATCAGGCTCATCTGCTCGAGGTCGGTTTCACCGACCACCTGCTCGGTCAGATCATCGGCGCGTTGAAGAAAGACGGCCGCTGGGATGACACGCTCTTCGTGGTCACCGCCGACCACGGTGCCGCCTGGACCAAGGACTCGAACCGGCGCGAGGCAGAGACCGGGACGATGGGTCAGATCGGGATGGTGCCGCTCTTCATCAAAGCCCCGCATCAGAAGAAGGGCGTGGTCGTAAGCCGCCCGTCCTGCACCACCGAGATCGTGCCGAAGATGGCGGATATCCTCGGCATCGCCCTGCCTTGGGAACCGGCCGGCTGCGACCGGAAGACGATCCGCATCGACAACGGCACCGGCCCGCTGACCACCCTGTCTTTCGCCAAGACGATCGCCCAGCGTCAGCTCTACATCGACCAGATGGCCAAACTCCTCGGTGGCGACGGAGCGGGCTGGGACCGGGCCTTCAAGTGGGGCCGGTACAGCGACCTGATCGGAACCCGGGTCGACTCCCTCCCCGCCGTCACCGGCACGAGTTCCGGGGGGCCCAAGGCGACTCCGGATGTCGGCTCGCCGCGCAACAGCACTTTCGACCCCGAAGTCGAACTCAATCCGATGCTCAGGCAGCGCGGCAAGATCACCGGCCTCGGTGCGGGGGTACCGCTGGCGGTCGCGGCGAACGGGCGCATCGCCGCCGTGGGCCAGACCTACGAGGACAAGGGCAAGATCCTCTACTCGATCCTGCTGCCGCAGTCATCGCTCCGTGACGGCGGCAACCACGTCGTGCTCTACAAGCTCGGAGGTCCGGCTGGAGCCGCCGCCGGTGGCGGCCAGCACCCGACTCTGACGCAGCTCTGGTCCTCATCCGACCAATAAGATGGCCGTTCCGTGACTGACGCCGCCAAGCCCGGGGCGGACCCCGGTCCCTCGGGGTCAGAAGCCCGCTTCAAGCGGCCCTCCCTCCTGCTGGGAGCGGCCCATGTCGCCGCGCTCTGGGCGCTGGCCTTTGCCCAGCCCATGCTCGATCTGCTCGGGCAGAACCCAGACTTCTTCGTCGCCCGTGGCAACAGCTCCGGGCAGATCATCCTCTACGCCCTGGTCTTGACCTTCGCCGTGCCGCTGCTCTGCCTCGGACTCGAGGCGCTGACCCGGCTGATCAACCGTGACGCCCAGTGGTACCTCCACCTCTTCTTCCTCGCCCTTTTCGGGGCCTGCTTCGCCCTGCAGCTGATCAAGAACCACCTCGACTGGCCGGCCGGCCTGCTGATCGCGATCTCGATCGCGCTCTCGGTGACCGGGGTTTATCTCTACGCACGCTGGCGGTTCCCGCAGGCCTTCATGGACGTGCTCAGCATCGCGCCGATCGTGATCCTGATCCTCTTCTTCGGCTTCAGTTCAACCTCCCGGCTGGTATTGCCGCGCGAACAGCCCGACCCGGTCGACGTCGCCATCACCAACCCGGTTCCCGTCATCATGGTCGTCTTCGACGAGTTCCCGGTCGGTTCCCTGATGGAACCCGATGGGAAGATCGACGGCAGCCGCTACCCGGCCTTCGCCGACCTCGCCGCCCACTCGACCTGGTATCGGAACACCAGCGCGGCCGGTGCGTACACCCCGCTCGCCGTACCGGCGATCTTCTCCGGCCAGCAACCCGATCACGACGACCTGCCGATCGCCTCCGACTACCCCCACAGCATCTTCACCCTGCTCGGCAAGACTTACAAGCTGCGGGTGATGGAAGCGGCCACCCGGATCTGCCCGGATGAGCTCTGCCCCGAAGAAGACAGCTCGGCCCAGGACGATTCGACGTCGGATCTCTTCTCCGACCTCTGGGTCGTCTCCCGCTACCTGCTGCTGCCGGACTCGATGACCCGGAACCTGCCGGATGTGTCCAATTCGTTCTCCGGCTTCACCGAATCGGACGAGGTTGACACCAACGCCGAATCCGAGGTCACCGGCCTGACCAGCGAGAGTGGATCGACCGGGGTCACCGGAGCGACCGGCCTGACCGGCCCGACCGGGGTCACCGGCGATACCCAGCCGGAAAGATCCGGCCAGGGCGCCGCGCGCAAGCTCGGCCGGCTCTTCGCGCTCGAATCGTCGGCCGACGAGTTCGAGCGGGTCGGCGAGTTCAACGAGAGGCTCTCTCCCGGCCAGCGGGAGACTCTCGACCTGATCCACATCGAGAAGCCGCACTACCCCTGGCGGCACATCCCGAACGGCCAGCGCTACTCGAACCTGACCGCTGAATGGTCTGGCCTCTTGCCCAACGACGGCCCCTGGATGGCCCCGCCGGAAATCGTCAACATCGCCCTGCAGCGGCACCTGCTCGAGGTCGGGTACACCGACACCCTGCTGGCTCGGATCATCGGCCGCCTGAAGGAGACCGGACTCTGGAACAAGGCACTTTTCGTGGTGACCGCGGACCATGGCGCCGCTTTCCAGTCGAAGGTGCCTCGGCGGACCGCGGTGCCCGAGAACATGGGCGAGATCGCTTCGGTACCGCTCTTCGTCAAGTACCCGGGACAGACCAAGCCCGAGGTCACCGATCAGCGCACCTGCACCACCGACATCCTGCCGATGATCAGCGACGAGCTCGGGATCGATTACCCGTGGCAGAAGACCAAGTGCGACCCGGACAAGGTGACCGTGGTCAATTCACCCAACGGCGAGGCCTCGGTTGCCCCGGCCAAGATGTTGAAGCAGCGACAGAAGCAACTGATCAACCGGATCCAGAAAGTATTCGGGACCGGTCACGGCTGGAGCCCGTTTTACCGCTTCGGCCCGCACAACGAACTGATCGGCAGACGGGTGAAAAGTCTCGACGTGCTGCCGCTGAAGCGCTGGCGGGCGCTCCCGGACGAGCGCAACGCAGTCAAGAACTACGACCCGACCGCGCCCACGCTGCGCGGGCTGCTGCAGCGCGGAGTAACCGATCGCATCCCGGAGAAGAGCGTGCTCGCGATCGCGGTGGACGGAGAGATCGAAGCGGTCGGCTGGTCATTCAAAGACGGCACCGGGCGGGGACCGGGTTACTCGATCCTGCTTCCCCCGGACTCGCTCAAGGCAGGCTTCAACCGAGTTGACATCTACCAGCTGAAGGACGACGCGAAGAAGCTGCGGCTGATCTACGACGGTTCGAAGCGACTGCCGCCAGAAGTGGTCGCCAAACAGAACAAGGCCCGGGCCGAGTTCCGCAAACAGATGGGTCTGACCGATGTGCCTTAGACCGCTGCGGGAGGTTGCCTGACCATGGGCCCCGAAACCCCACTGCGGGTCGCCAGCCCGGCTGACATCGGCCCGGTGACCCGCCTGGTCGCTGGCTTCCGAGACTTCCTCGGCGACGGCGATCCGACCAATGCTGAGATCGAGGCCACCGCCACGATCCTGCTGCGTGACCGTTCGACCGAGTTCCTGTTGATCGGCGACCCGGAGGCGGGCTTCGCCCAAACCCGCTTTCGCCTCTCGGTCTGGTCAGGCTCCGAGGACGCCTGGCTGGAGGATCTCTTCGTCGAGGAATCGGCTCGCGGGAAGGGTTACGGACGCAAGCTGGTCGAGGCGGCGATCGAAAGGGCCCGCGCCCGCGGCTGCGACCGGATCCAGCTCGACGTCAACAAATCCAATGAGGCGGCGCTCGAGCTCTACCGGTCCTGTGGCTTCAAGGCCAATCACAACCCGGGCAAGTGGGGCGACGCGCCGGACTTCTACTTCACCCGCGAAATCACCTGAGCGACCGCACCGGCGAGTCCCGCCGGTCACTCAATCGAGTGGCAAAAGGTGGGTGAGTTCGCGGGCCGAGATCTGGGTGTTGCCGGTGAGTAGACGGACCCGATCGACGATCCCGGGCCGCCGCAACGAGGTCAGGACCGCCTCCCAATCCACTTGATCTGCCTCCCCGGTCCGGCGGGGGCGAACCACGTTGACGTGATTTTCGGCGAGGAACTCCTCGCCCTCCGGGATCAGCGCGGCGCGGAGCTCTCCCCGACCGACCGCGCCGACCACCCGGTTGACCACGATCGCCGGCCCGGTGAGTGGCCGGCGGCCACCGTCGCGGCTGTCGTAAAAGCCCGGCTTCTCCGGGCGGCCGCCGGGCTTGCCGACCCGGAGCTCGCCTGCGCCGATGTCGTGCGACCAGATCAGCCGCACCCGGCCGGGGCCGGACTTCTGGGCGAGGCGGTCACGGTTCTGGTTCCAGATCACCTGGCCGGTCACCGCTTCGAGACCGAACTCCCAGAGGGTCTTTCGCCCCACGAACTCTTTTGCCAACCGGCCGGGATCGGAGCTGAACAGCACCCTTCGGAAGCCCGCCTCCGTAGCCTCACGCCGAAAGATGAATTTTCGGTGGGTCGGATTTCCGGTCTCGACGCCGGAAATCCGACCCACCTCGCCGGGCGCTTCGGGGCTGGGCTCTCGTTTCTTCAGGACGAGGAGCTGGACCGCGGTATTTGCCCCTTCGAAGATGTCGGTCTCATCGAGGATGGTCAGATCCTCGATCACCGCGCGTTCGGTGATGTGTTCGCGCAGCGCCTCGAAGTAGGCGCCGCTGTTCATCGAGGGAGGCACGATGTAAGCGAGGGTTCCGCCCGGACGAAGCCGTTCGAAGCCGAGCTGAAAGAACAGAGCGAAGATATTGGCCCGGCCCGAGATCACCCCCGCGAAGCGGCGCCGGTCGGCCGGTGAGAGCCGCAGCTGGAAGTAGGGCGGGTTGCCGATCACGAGGTCGAACAGCTCCGAGTCACGCTCCGGATCGAGCGCCGAACGGACTTCCAGCTCGGCTTCCGGAACCAGGCGCCGGGCGGCTTCAACCGCGGTTTCGTCGATGTCCCAGCCGGTGGCCTCGAGTTCCGGCTGCCGGTCGAGGACGGCGCGCAGGAGTTCCCCGGTACCGACTCCCGGATCGAGCGTCCTCATGCCCGGTCGCAGCCCGATCCCCTCGGCCAGGGCATCGGCGACCGGCCGCGGAGTCATGTACTGACCCAGCGCCTTGCGGGCGGCCGGTGCGGTGCGGTCGAGCCAGTCCGAGGTGATCGCTGAGAGACCCTCCCGAGGGCCGGCCTGATCGGCTTTGCGCGGCTGGCTCACGAAGCAGCAATCGTATCCCTCCCTGCAGAAGCTCCCGGGGCCGCAACTTCGAGCACTTCGAGTGGTCTAAGATTTCGGATCCCGCTAATCACGATGAGAAAGGGGAGCAGGTGTCGCGCCTAGCCACGACCGGAGCCATCCTGTTCGTCTTCATCCTGGGAGCAGCAGCCACGTCTGCGGCCCAGGCCAAAAAGATTGCCGCATACCCCGGTCCCGGAGTCCGGGTCGCCTCGAACGAGACGACGATTTCCTTCCGGGGCGTCAAGCGCCGTGCGCTCGGCAAGATCACCGTGCGCGGTTCACGCAGCGGTCTTCATCGTGGTCGCCTGGTCGCTCATTCCGACGGCAAGGGGGCCAGCTTCATCCCTAAGAAGAACTTCCTCTTCAGGGAGCGGGTAACCGTCACCTCGAAGCGCCACACCTTCTACGGCACCGGCAAGCGTGGCAGGCACCGCTACACGTTCGCCACCGGACTGCTTCAGCCGAAGGGCTGGCGCCACGAGAAACAGGTCCCGCCACAGGGTGAGAGGCCGCCGGAATGGACGACCTACAAGTCCTTTCCGCTCAAGGTTCCGAAAGTCACCATCAACACCAGCAAGCCGGGCGTGGCTGCCGGCGACGTCTTTCTGGCCCCTCGGACGAACGGGCCGATGATCGTCGACAACGAGGGTGGTCTCGTCTATTACCGGCCAGGCCAGCGGATCACCGACTTCCGGACTCAGACCTACCGGGGTAAACCGGTCCTCACGTGGTGGCGGCGTGCCCAGGTCGGCAATCACGTCGAAAGCAACTACGCGATCGCCGGCACCGATTACAAGGTGATCAAACGGTTCGAAGCGGGCAACGAGTACACCAGCGATCCACATGAGTTCACCATGGCCAGCAACACCACCGCTTTCGTGAAGGGTTTTCGCACCGTGATCATGGATCTGAGCAGGTTCGGCGGACTCAAGCGGACCCCGGTCAGGGACGACGTCGCGCAGGAGATCGACCTGCGGACCGGTCAGGTGCTCTGGGAGTGGCACTCGGTGGGCAACATCAGAGTGTCCGAGACCTACAAGACCATCCCGAAGAAGATCACCCCGGGCTTCGATTTCTTCCACATGAACTCGATTGCCCGGGACTCCGACGGCAACATGCTGATCTCGGCCCGGCACACCTGTGCGCTTTACAAGATCAACCGCAAGACCGGCAGGGTGATGTGGCGGCTCGGCGGCAAGGAGTCCGACTTCAAGCCGACCAAGGGTTTCCACTTCTGTTACCAGCACGACTTCCGGCGGCACGCCGACGGGACCTACTCGATCTTCGAGAACGGAGCCGGTGACGGGGAACTGAAGCCCAAGGCGAACAAGTCCAAGGCCTTCATCTTCCGGATCAACCAGAAGAAGAAGACCACTTCGCTGGTCAAGACCTTCGTCCATCCGGGCAACTTGCTTTCTCCCAGCCAGGGCAACACCCAGCTGCTATCGAACGGCAACGTGTTCACCGGCTGGGGCTCGCTCAAGTACTGCACCGAATTCTCCCCGAGCGGCGACGTTCTGTGGGACATGGAGTACAGCGCTGTCGCAGTGACCTATCGGTGCTACCGCGATCCGTGGACCGGCACCCCGCCGGCCAGCGCGATCCGGGTCAAGTCCGAGGCGGAAGGTGCGGACAGTCACGTCTGGGTCAGCTGGAACGGCGACACCGAGGTCAAGGCCTGGCGGGTTCTGGCCGGCAGGAAGGGCAACCTGCGCTTCTCGACCGAGGTGCCCCGCACCGGCTTCGAAACCTCGATTCCGGTGAGCGGCCAGCCGCCGGCGTTCAAGCTGGTCGGACTCGACGCCGACGGCAAGGTTCTGGGCCGGTCCAAACTGAACTCGCTGGGTGAGCTTTCCAGATGATTGCCAGCGGAAAGAGGATGAGCTCGCGGGCCACCGCGGGGGTGATCGGTCTGATCGCCACCGGCCTGGCCCTGCTCGGAGCACTGACACTCGCGGCGCCGGTCGAGGCGAAACAGATCGCCGCCTACCCGAGCCCCGGCTCCTTTTTCGCCTCCCCGACCACTGACATCGCCCTGAACGGTGTGACTCGGGCCAAAGTCGGCCGGATCACCGTCCGCGGTTCGCGGACCGGCGTTCACCCTGGCCGGATCGTGGCCTGGGGCGGGCCGGTCGGGGTCAGCTTCGTTCCCAACCGTCCCTTTGCGGCCTACGAGCGAGTCACGGTCACTTCGCGAAAGCATTCTTTCTACGGGACCGGCGGCCGGCGGAGCTACTCGTTCCGGGTCGGCAAGTTCCTGCGCACCAACCTGGGCGCCGACCCGTACAGCCCGCCGAAGGGCCAGAAGCCGCGTGAGGAGCAGACCTACGAGACCATGCCCCTGCTGGTTCCGAAGGTCACCGTGAACACGGATCAGCCCGGCAAGTCGAAGGGCAAGATCTTCTACGCGCCACGGGCCAACGGGCCGACCATCCTCGACGCTGACGGCAACCTCGTCTGGTACCGGCCGGGACTGCGGGTCACCGACTTCCGGGCCCAGAAATACAACGGACGAACCGTGCTCACCTGGTGGCGGCGTGACACTTTCGGCAAGCGGGTGGACAGCAAGTTCGAAATGGCCAACCGCCATTACAAGGTCTTCCGGCGTTTCGGTGGCGGCAACGGCTTCACCGGCGACCCGCATGAGTTCAACCTGACCTCTCGCGGCACCGCCTACGTGACCGCCTACAAGACCGCTGTGGTTGACATGAGCAGGTTCGGCGGTCCCCGCCAGGGCTACCTGCTCGATTACATCGGCCAGGAGATCGACGTCAAGACGGGTCTCGTGGTGTGGGAGTGGCATCCGCTGGGCAACCTGCCCCTGAACCGGACCTACCTGGCGATCCCGAAGCGGAACACTCGTCCCTTTGACTGGTTCCACATGAACTCGATCAATGACGACAGGGACGGCAACGTCCTGATCTCCGCCCGCCACACCCAGGCGCTCTACAAGGTCAACAAGAAGACCGGTCGGATCATGTGGCAGGTCGGCGGCAAGGGATCAGACTTCAAGCTCGGCAAGGGTGTGCGCTTTGGCTACCAGCATGACCTTGCTCGCCAGAAGAACGGGACCCTGACGATTTTCGACAACGGGGCCGGCGGCAAGCACGGCAAGGTCAACAAGTTCACCAGCGCCAAGGTCCTGCGAATGAACATGAAACGCAAGCGGGTGACCCTGGTGCGCGCTTACCGGGATCCCCGCAACCAGATCTCGAACAGCCAGGGGAACGTCGATGTCCAGCCGAACGGCAACCTGTTCGTAGGCTGGGGTGACAAGAATGCCTGCACCGAGTTTGCGCCCGACGGCGAGGTGCTTTTCGACTTCACCTTCGCCGCGAAGCAGGTCTCCTACCGTTGCTACAAGATGCCGTGGAGCGGCGCGCCCACCTCACCGATCGCCGTCAAGAGCCGGGCAATTGGCTCAGGCAGCCAGGTCTGGATGAGCTGGAACGGCGACACGCGAGTTGACCACTGGCGCGTGCTGGCCGGCGGTGCGTCCGGCAAGCTCGAGTTGGTGGCCACCACACCCCGAACCGGCTTCGAAAGCACCGTCGAGCTCGACGAGGCGTACGCGCGCTACCGGGTCGCCGGGGTTTCAGCCGACGGCAAGGTCCTGGGTCGCTCGAAGATCAACGAGCTCGGCCGGCTAACCCGGTAGCGGAGGCCTGGGGAGGTTCTTCCGGCAGGCCGACCCCTCGCACCGGGTCACCCGTTTCAGATTGTTGCGCATGTACGCGCGGACCGTGGCGTAACGAGGGGCACCGATGCGATTGTTGAGTTCGTCCGGATCGACCGAAAGGTCGTAGAGCTCCTCACCGCCGCGGGCGTAGCGGATGTACTTGTAGGGCCCGACCCGGAAACCGCGGTAGCGCAACGGGGGCGCGTGGGCCGAGGCCGAGGCGCCCTGGTCGGCGGCGCTGGAAGAGGCCGAACTCTCGCTGACCTGGCCCGAGTTGATCGTGATCGCGAAAGGACGGGTGGTGCGGCGATTCGAATCGCGCCAGAAGCGCCCCAGCGGACGGCCGTCCAGCTGGTACTTCGGCTGCGCGCCGGCGAGTCGCATGACGGTCGGCGCCACGTCGATGTTGCCAACCACTTCGCGGCTCACCGCGCCTCTCGTCACGCCGGGGCCGCGCACCGCCATGAAGGGAGACGAGGAATCCTCGTAAGGCAAGAACTTGCCCCAATCGAACCGGTGGTCACCCAGGAAGAGGCCGTGATCCGAGAGCAGGAAGACGTAGGTGCTGCGAAGCTTGTTGGTCGATCTGAGCGCCCGAAGGATCGCCCCGATCCCATCGTCCACCGACCGTAGCGATTCCACGTAGCGGCGATATGTGTAGCGCGCCCGCCGGAGCTGGTTCGGTCCCAGCTGCTGCGGAGCGTAGGCGCGGATCAGGGCGGGTTTGTCGCTGAAATCCGCCTCGTTGAAAGATCCCGAGCGGGGAAGCGAGGTCCCGGCTGCGATCCGCAAATTCCTGGTGGCGGGCTGGGGGCCACGGGGGCCGGCCACGTCGCCGTGGGGTGCCTGATAGTCGAGCTGGATGAAGAACGGGACGCTGCCGCTGCGGCGGATCTGCCTGACCGCGGCCATCGTGAAGACGTCGTTGCTGTACAAGCAGTCGCCGTTCGGCCAGAAATCCTCGGGCTGCCGGAGGGCGCAGGATGGCGGGTCGATGCCCGGCCCGTCCTGCTTGTAAAGCGGATTGCCGATCGTCCCGGTGGCGGTGCCGTCGACGTTCAGGCGATAGCCGTAGTAGTGCGTGCCCCGCACGTAGGAGGTCGTGATCCAGCTGTCCCAGCCGGGCGGCACCGTGGTCTCGACCCGGCCGTGGGCGGTGTCGTAATAGCCGTTGGTGAATTTGCCGATGTGGGCGGTGTAGTACCCGTTGGCATGGAGGGTGGTGGCCAGGTTGCGGCGGAAGATCGCGTGGTTTTGCCAGCCAGTCCAGCCGCCGCTCCGGCCGACGTTGCCCTCGACCCCGTCGTTCCATGGGTACTGGCCGCTGAGCAGCGAAGCCCGGGACGGGCTGCAGACCGGCGTAGCCGCGTAGTAGTTGCGAAACTCGGTCCCCTTGCCCACAATCTGGCGCATCGCGTGCGGCATCACCGGCTGAAAGCCGCCGACCGCTCCCCGCAGCTTTGCGCGGACCGTTGCCGCGTTCTGGTCATCCGTCTGGATGATCACGAAGTTGGGCTGGGCCGCCAGCGAGCGATCGAGCGGGCCGAGCAGAGTGAGGAGGAAAAGGGAGACGGCGAGGGCGCAGAGGACGAACCAGGAACGCCCGACCCGCGGCCAGGTAATTGTTTCGAAGCTGTTCATCAAATAAGAATGGTGGATCTCGGGGCTAGGGACGACACCCTTGGAACAAGGGTTCGGCTAAAAAGAAGCGGCCGGGTTCTGGAAACCCGAAGAAGGCGAAGCGGGAAGAGGCGCTCAGCCTCCGGCGCCCAGCTTCTTCACTGCGTCGCGGAAGGTCTTGACCTCCAGCGACGGCTTCTTGCGTCCGGCGAGCTTCTCGCCATGTCGGTTCACCCAGATTACCGGGACTTTCATTTTCAGCAACGGTGCCACGTCCGTGTCGTAGTTCGACCCGATGTGGAGCCAGCCCTTCTTGCCGCCGATCCGGCGGGCGCATTCTTTGAAGTGCGTGTCGTCCGGTTTGTAGCTGCGGACCTGCTGGGCGGTCACGACCAAGTCGAGTTCGGTCCGCAGGTGACGGCGGGAGATGCCGAGCATCTTGTCGTCGATGTTGCTGATGATGCCGATGTTGAACTTCTTGGCCAGCCGGTCCATCGCCGCGTTCGCTTCACGGAATGGCGTCCAGTAAGCGACGCTGTCCGGCAGGAACTGGGCCCGGGAAGGTTCGACTTCCCAGCCGATCTCGCCTGCGACCTTGATGATCGTGCGGCGCAGCACCTCGGCGTAAAGCTCGTACGAGCCAGCCATGATCTCGGCCTGAACCTCGAAAAACCGCTCCATGAAAGGCTCGGTCTCGAAGCTGAAGCCGTCTTTCGCGGCCTCCTTGAGGCAGGCTTCGGAAATGCCCTTCTCCCAATCGATCAGGTTTCCGTAGCAGTCAGTGGTAACCCACTCGATGTTCTTCAGTGATGGCAGCGGCATGCGGGAAAGGCATTATGTCGAATAGAGTCCTTCGTTGGCTTCGACGTGGCCTGCGCGGTCTCTCGAGCCTTCACCACCAAACTCCGAAAAGGCTATGGATCTCCTCGAATATCAGGGAAAAGAACTCTTTGCCCGTCACGGGCTTCCCGTCCCCAAGGGCGTTCACGCGTCCACTGTTGATGCCGCTGTAACCGCTTCCGAGACGCTCGGATATCCCGTAGCGGTCAAGGCGCAGGTGCTGATCGGCGGCCGCGGCAAGGCCGGTGGCATCAAGATCGCCAAAGACAGCGCCGAAGCCCACGAGTACGCCGGTCAGATCATCGGCATGGACATCGTCGGTCCCCACGGCGAGGGGCCGTTCACGGTCCACGAGCTCTGGGTCGAGGCCGGCTCGGAGATCGATTCCGAGTTCTACGCCTCGGTCATCCTCGACCGCTCGGCCAAGAAGCTGATGGTCATGCTCTCCCGGATGGGCGGCATGGACGTCGAGGCGATCGCCGCTTCCGACCCGGATGCGCTGGTCAAGCAACACGTCGATCCCCTGGCGGGGCTTTCCGAAGACGAGGCGAAGCAGATCGTCGCCCAGGCGAAGATCCCCGAGGAAGTTGGCGACCAGGTCGCCTCGGTGCTGACCAAGCTGGTCGAGGTAGCCCAAGCCGAGGACGCCACGCTGATCGAGGTCAACCCCCTGATCGTGAACGCCGACGGCGAGGTGATCCTGCTCGATGCCAAGGTCACGATCGACGGCAACGCGCTCTTCCGCCACCCAGAGCTGGAAGAGCTGCCCGAAAGCGCCGACCAGGACCCGCAGGAAGCGATGGCCAAGGAACGCGGCCTGACTTACGTCTCACTGGACGGCAACATCGGCATCCTCGGTAACGGGGCCGGGCTCTGCATGTCCACCTTGGACGTGGTCGCCCAGGCTGGCGGCCGACCCGCCAACTTCCTCGATGCCGGCGGCGGTTCGAAAGCCGAGGCGATCATCGACGCACTCGAAGTGATCACCTCGAACCCCGAGGTCACCGCGATCCTCTTCAACATCTTCGGCGGGATCACCCGCTGCGACGAGGTCGCGCGCGGAATCATCGAGGCCACCAACAAGATCGGCCTAGAGCTGCCGCTGGTGGTCCGCCTCGACGGCACCAACTCTGAGGAAGGCCTGGCCCTGCTGGCCGAGGCCGGGCTCGACAACCTGCACCACGAAGCCACCATGCTCGGCGCGGCCAAAAAAGTCGTCGAGCTGGCCGGGAACTGAGGAAGAAAAGCAATGAGCATCATCATTGACAACGACACGAAGCTGGTCGTCTCCGGCCTGACCGGCCGCGAGGGCAGCTTCCACGGTCTCCGCAACAAGGCCTACGGCACCCAGCTGGTCGCCGGCGTCACCCCCGGCAAGGGCGGCCAAGACGTCGAGGGCGTGCCCGTTTACGACACGCTCAAGGAATCGGTCGACGAAGCCGGCGCCAACACCGCGATGATCTTCGTCCCGGCCCGCTTCGCGGCCGACTCGATCAACGAAGCGATCGAGTCCGGGGTCGACACGGTGATCGCGATCACCGAGGGCATCCCGGTGATGGACATGCTGCCGACCTACTGGAAGGCGAAGGAGAAGGGCGTTCGCCTGATCGGGCCGAACTGCCCCGGCGTGCTCTCCCCCGGCAAGGCCAACGTCGGCATCATCCCGGCTCAGTTCTTCGACCAGGGACGGATCGGTGTGGTCTCCAAGTCGGGGACCCTGACCTACCAGATCGGCAACGAGCTGAAGCAGGCCGGGGAGGGCAACTCGACCATCGTCGGGATCGGCGGCGATCCGATCATCGGTTCTGACTTCATCGACATCCTCACCCTCTTCGACGCCGATCCGGACACCGACCTGATCGTGATGGTCGGTGAGATCGGTGGCGACGCCGAGGAGCGGGCCGCCGAATTCATCGCGGCCGAGATCTCGAAGCCGGTCGTCGCTTACATCGCGGGCTTCACCGCTCCCCCGGGCAAGCAGATGGGCCATGCCGGTGCGATCATCTCCGGATCGTCAGGCACCGCCAAAGCCAAGCAGGAGGCGCTCGAAGCCAAGGGAGTGAGAGTCGGGGAGAGCCCGACCGAGGCCGCGAAGATCGCGGTCGAGACTCTGCGCGCGCTTTAGCCGTGAACAGCCGGCCGGAGAAGCCGGCCGGCTGGTTCCGGATCTGGGCCGAGCTGGCGGGGGCTTGGGCGGTCGGGGTCGCCCATCCCCTTTACGGGTCGATTGCCGCCGGCCCGGAGGCGCTCACCTCATACGGTCTGCGCCGCTTCGACGTGCTGGCGCTGATCGTGCTGGTCTCGCTGCTCGGGCCCCTTGTCATCGCTCTTTTCGAGCTGCTTCTGCGCAAGCTCACGAGCGAGAAGGTACGCCTGATCTTCCACGGCCTGGCGATCGGCACCCTTCTCTCGATCGTGATCTGGGACTGGATGACCGACCATGGCCACACCGGCAGCCTGCGCAGTCTGCTGCCGATTCTCTTCGCCTTCGGATTCGCTTGGTGCGTGTTCCGGTTCGAGCTGATCCGGAACTTCGTGCTGATGTTCAGCTTCGCCACCGTGGTGGTGGTCGTCTCCTTCGCGGTCAGCTACCCGATCTGGAGCACCCTCGGCCCGCACGAATCCGCTTCCGCCGCGCAGGAAACCGACAGCGAAACCCCGGTCGTGATAGTGATCTTCGACGAGCTGCCGCTGGCCGGATTGGAGAACCGGCGGGGGAAGATCGACGGCCGGTACTTCCCGACCTTCAAGAAACTGGCCGGCACCTCGACCTGGTACCCCGGCATGCGTGGTGTCGGCGACCAGACCGTGTTCGCGGTCCCTTCGATCATGAGCGGACAGGATCCGGCCGACGGCAGCGCGGCCGATGCACCCCCACCCGGCGGGGCGGAGTACCCGGACAACATCTGCGCGATTTTGGAGCGGGCCGGCTACAAGAGCCACGCCTACGAGCCGATCACCGATTTTTGCGATCGCAGCTACAGCTTCACCACCCGTATCAGCGGAGTCCTGACCCGGGCGACGGGCGGGGTGGACCCCGGGTTCACGCTGAACCCTGGCTACTGGAGGGAGATGCTGGTCCGAGGGCTGACCAAGCCGTTCAAGCACCCGTACAACGAGTACGACAGCGACCGCCCCCAGGCCGTAGGGGATTTCGTCGACGGTATGACCGACTCGGACCGCGAGATCAGCGTCCTTCACATCGCGCTGCCCCATGTGCGCTGGATGTTCCAGCCGGATGGCACCTCGTACGTGAACTGGCGCCCGCCCGACCAGGACATGCTGATCTCACCGACGACCCGGGGCGAGAACAGCCGCGAGATGCAGATGATGATGCTCCAGCTCGCCTACGCCGACCAGCAGCTGAAGCGGGTGATCGATCGGATGAAGGAACTGGGGATCTGGGAGAAGTCGATGCTGGTGGTGACCGCCGACCACGGCGGTGCCTTCCTCCCCAACGGCAGTCGGCGCATCCTCGATTCGAAGAATGCCGGCTGGGTCCTGCCGGTACCGCTGCTGATCAAGCGCCCCGGGCAGACAGAGGCGCGAGTGGTCCGGGGCCCGGTCGATTCAAGGGACATCACCCCCACCGTGCTGGCCGAGCTTGGCCTGAAGCCGGGAGACGCGGCGACAGGTCGCGACCTCGACGCGATCGGGCAGCCACCGCCCCGCAAGTTCGTGACCGCCCGCGGTGTCTTCGGCAAGACAACTCTCAAACGGTCACTGGTCGAAAAGGAGTTCGAGCAGGCGACGCGGTTTCGCAACCAGCTCTTTCCCGATTCGCTCTACGCGGTCGGGGGCGATCCGAATCATCTGCTTGGCCGGAAGCCGACCGGGCTCAGGCGCCTGGCATTCGAGTTGGCCTTCGCCGACCAGTACGAGGATGTCGATGCCGACAGCGGCTACCTCCCGGCCTGGATCCAGGGAACCTTGACCGATCCTGGCCGGCCCCGCCCGACCCAGGTCGCTATCGGGCTGAACGGGAAGGTGGCCGCGTTGGCCCCGGTCTGGACCGTGGACGGGATCACGGCCACCGGAGCGGTCGTGCCCGGGAAGGACTTCGTCGACGGCAAAAACGAGGTCGCCGTGTACGCAGTGCCCGGCAAGCAGGGTTCTGGCGGCTGAACGCCTGCCGCTATGATCGACCGTTCCTGAAACCGCCCCTTCGGGGGCCCGAGAAAGATTCCGATGCCAGACACGATCAGCTTTGCCCGAGGTGCCCCCAGTCCCGACCTGATTCCGGTCGACGCGGTTCGCGTCGCGACCGCGAAGGCGTTGGAGGAGGACTGGCAGAAGGCGCTCTCCTACGGTGTCGGCATCGGCCACCCGGGGCTCTGCGCCTGGATCGCCGACCGGCACGGCATCGCTGCGGATCAGGTGATGACCACCAACGGCTCGCTGGAAGCGGGCGCGATGCTGTTCCGGCACCTGCTCTCGCCCGGTGACCGGGTGGTGGTCGAACAACCGAGCTACGACCGGACCCTGCTGCTGCTCGAGCAGCTCGGGGTCGAGTTCGTGCCGGTCGCCCTCGAAGCCGACGGGGTCGATGTCGATGCGGTAGAGAAGGCACTCGCGGCGGGACCGATCAAGCTCGCGCACATCATCCCCAACTTCCACAACCCGGCCGGCTGCACCCTCTCCGGGGAGAAGCGCCGCCGCCTGGTCGCGCTGGCCGCCGAACACGACTTCACGATCTTCGAGGACGACCCCTACCGGGAGCTCCCCTTCGGTGAGGATCCGCCTCCGACCATGCTCTCGATCGACGCGGCGGACAAGGTGATCCACGCCTCCTCGTTCTCGAAGACGGTCAGTCCCGGCGTGCGAGTCGGCTACCTGGCCGGTCCGACCGGGCAGATCGCCGAACTGGCGAAGGTCGCCAACGAGAACTACATCTCGCCCAACATGCTGGCCGGCTCACTGGTTCTCGAGCTCTGCCAGTCCGGCGTGCTCGACGAGAACATCGCCAAGGTGAAGGTCGCGCTCGAGGAGCGCCGTGACGCCCTGGTCGACGCGCTCGGCAAGCACATCCCCGAAGCCACCTTTGTGCTGCCCGGCGGTGGCTACTTCCTCTGGGCCGACCTGGCGGAAGGACGTGACACGGTCGCCCTTGCCGCCAAGGCCAAAGAGGCCGGAGCCCCGTTCATCCCGGGCACCGACTTCATGCTCGAAGGCGGCGAAACCAGCCTCCGCTTCTCCTTCGCCTCGGTGCCCCCAGAGCACATGGACGAAGGAATAGCGCGCATCGCCTCCTGCCTCTAGGCGGGCGGAGTCGACGTTGAAGTTTTCGGTCTATACGACCGAAAACTTCAATGTCGTTGCTGTCAAGACACTCAGCGACCGTAGCGGTCGTCTGAGATGACGAGTTGGTCCGGCAACGCTGCCCTTGGCGGTGGGGCTGGGTCGGCGCGGACCGTGACCGTCTCGGCGACGGTGCGGGTCACCTCGTGCTTGCGCTCGCCCGACTCGATCAGCACCGAATCGTCGTCCTTGGCGGTCACCGTGCCTTCGAGTCCGGGGTGGAGACCGATGTCCATCAGGTAGTGGAGCAGGCTCTCCGCCTCGTTCTCGAAGCGCAGGACCACGACCTTGGCGCCGAGGTCGACGTCAGCCAGGGGCGCGCCCTGCTCGCGAACCCCGTCGATCGGGTGGCCGTGAGGGCATGTATTGGCGTCACCGATCGCGGCCCGCATCCGCTCCTCCAGCACCGGTGACATCGCGTGCTCGAGCCTCTCGGCCTCCTCGTGGACCTCGTCCCAGGGGATGCCGAGCACATCGGTGAGGAAGCGCTCGATCATCCGGTGGCGACGGGTGATCTGCTCGGCCTCGGCCCGGCCGTCCTCGGTCAGGTGGAGGATCTTGTCGGCGCTGCGGGTCACGTACCCGTCGCGCTCGAGCCGCTTGATCATCTCGTGGACGGTGGGTGGTGAAAGCTGCATCGCCTTGGCGATGTTGGCGCCGGTGATCGGCAGCCCCGCCTCCATCAGCCAGAAGATCGTCTGGAGATATTCCTCTTCCGCAACCGTCGCATCAGCCATGAATCAATCCTAGTCTTGTTCGCATCTGCCGGAGCCCCAATCATCCTTTCGTTCGGATGGGGTGGCTGGAGTCGCCGTGGTCATCCGGCGCAGGCAGGATGACGTGCTTATGTCGCTCCCATGAGGGAAGTCACCACGGCCTCGTAGAAACCGGCGCCGTTCCTCGCCTCGGTCACCGTGGCGTTGGGATAACGGCCGATCGCCTCCCGCACCCCCGGGTCCTTCTCGGGGCCGTTGGCGACCACGAAGAAGCGACCGACCGAGGGAGCTACCTCGAGGTCCTCGAGCGAGTCGCCGACCGCGATCGTCTCTTCGAGCGCGTAGCCGCGGGCCCGGGCGTGAGCGGCGACCGCGCCGGCCTTGGAGACTCCCCGCGGCACCAGGTGGTAGCAGTGGGCTTGCTCGATCCCTTCCATCTTGCGATGGATCGCACCGTTGTCGAGCAGGCGGAGGTCGCCGTGGCCGTGCTCCTCGAGCAAGGCGTTGGCTTCGGCCGGGTCGATCTCTCCGCGAAACAGCGAGGACATCTCCCGGTTGAGGTGCCACGGCTCGTGGAACTCCAGTTTGCCGGGAAAGGCACCTAGCAGCAGCTCCGGCACCCCGCGCTCCTCCATCTGCTGGACCACCGTCTTGCCTTCTTCGTGCTCGAAGTCACCGGTCATCAGCGTGATCTCATGGTCCATCGAGTAGGCGGATCCGGCCTCGAAGATAAATGAAGTCTGGCCGATGATCCGCGCGTCCTCGTGAACCTGCACTTGGCGCCGGCCGGACATGATCACGACCTCCACCCCCGCCCGGGCACAGGCCTCCAGGGCCCGCGCTTGAGACATCGAGAAGTTGCCCTCCTCATCTGTGAAGAGGGAGGCGCCGGCCCCGAGCAGGGTGCCGTCGAGGTCGGTGTAGACGCAGCGCAGGCTCATGGACTGTCCAGGCTATCTGGAAGTCCGCAGTGTCGCGAAGGCCGGTCGCATCGCGGTTTCCGGCCCCGTTCCCTCGACCATGGCGAGGCGACCGGTGTCTCCCCGGTCGAGCCGGTCGAGAGTCGCGGCGAGAGCGGCGATCACCTCGGAGGACATGCCGGAGAGCGCGGCCAACGACTGGTGGGCGTTGCGCTTGGTGCCGAGCTCGACCTGGGCCATGCCCTTGAGCCCGACCTGGTTCCAGACGTCGAGCAGCATCGCGATCTCGACCCCGTAGCCACATGCGAACGGAACCCGCTCGAGCAGCTCGCGACGGGCGGCTATCTCGCCGGCCAGGGGCTGGTCGAAGGAGAGCAGTTCCGGGGCGAGCCGGGCCAGGAGCGGGCGTGCGGCGAGTTCGGTCACCCTTCCCCCGCCCGCCGGTTCCTCGTTCTCCCCGTAGCGGAATGGGCGCCGGTAACGGCCCTTGACGAACTGCTTGGCGGGATCGGCCAGCGGGCCGACCAGGCCGGTTATGTAGTGGCGGCCGAAATCGGCGATATCTCCGTCGATATAGGCCACGATCTCGCCCTTCACCGCGGCCAGGGCGCGCCACATCGCATCGCCCTTGCCTCGGCATGGTCCGTGACCGGTGACCAGTTCGTTCTCGGAGACCACTTCGGCTCCGGCCTCGCGGGCGACCGCGGCGGTGCCATCGGGGGAGTCGGCGTCGACGACCAGGATCTGCTCGACCAGCCCGTCCTCAGCGAGGACCTTCAACTCGGCGATCGTGGCCGCGATCGTCCCGGCCGTGTCCCGAGTGGGAATCACCACGCTCACCGTTTCCCCCAGCTTGCGGCCGATGTCGGCGGCGGCGAAGTCCCCGTGGTCGAAGGTATCTAGCATCATCGTCATCGTGACCTCTCTCCCGGCAACCCTACTGCGCACCGCCAAGGGCGAGGTCGATGTCTCCCGTCCGGTGATCGTCGGCGTGGTCAACGCCACCCCGGACTCCTTCTCGGACCGGGGCGATCGCAGCACGGCCGGATCGATCCGCCAGGTCGAAGAGCATCTGGAGAACGGGGCCGGGATCATCGAGGTCGGCGGCGAATCGAACGTGACCAACCGTCCCGCCGTGAGTCCGGAGGAGGAGATTGGACGGATCCTGCCCGTGGTCGAGGCCGCCGCGGCCGCCGGGGCGATCATCTCGATCGACACGTACAAGCCGGCGGTGGCAGCCGCGGCTCTGGCGGCCGGGGCGGCGATCGTCAACGACATCAGCGGCGGTAGCAACCTCGAACTGATGAAGGTCGCCGCCGGGGCGGGTGCCGGGGTCGTACTGATGCACACCGTGGTTGAACCGAAGACCCAGCGTTGGGATGAGGCGGCGTATCCGGAAGGGATCACGGCCCATCAGATCGCTTTCTTCGAGGAGCGGCTCGCCACGCTTGCCGAGCTGGAGGTCGACCGCCAACAGGTGGTGCTCGACCCGGGGCCGGATTTCGGCAAGACGCCGCGGCAGACCGTTGACGCGCTGCGCGGCCTGCCCGAGCTTTGCGCCCTCGGCTGCCCGGTGATGCTGGCTGTCTCCCGCAAGGATTTCGTCGGTGCGATCACTCACCGCCGCCCTTCGGAGCGTGGTGCCGGCACGTTCGCCGCGCTGGCCTTCGGCCTGGAGTGCGGCGGCCGGCTGCTGCGGGTCCATGAGGTCGCCGGCACCCGTGACTTCCTGGCCGTATGGGAGGCCCTTCGAGGGGATGCGGAAGTAGACCCGGGCCTGAGGATCGCCGAGGAGATCCGCCGCGAGCCGCCCCGCGAAGATGTCTGAATCACTGCTTTCCGGCCGCTGGTCGATTGCGATCGACCCGGCCCGGCGGGACGGGCGGATCGTCGAGAGCGCCTCCGAACCCGCGGCCGAGGCCCGCCTCGAGCCGCTGCCGAAATCACTCGACCCGGGCTTGGCCGCAGCCCTTCGGAGAAGCGGCATCGAGGCGCTCTTCTCGCATCAGGCCCAGGCCTTCGCCGCGGCGACCGAAAGCAACGTGATCCTCACCACAGCGACCGCCTCTGGCAAGTCGCTCGCCTTCAACCTGCCGGTGCTGAACGCGATCGCGGGCGACCCTAAGGCCCGGGCGATCTACCTCTACCCGACCAAGGCGCTGGCACAGGACCAGGCACGAGCTCTGGCCAAGCTCGGGTCTCCGAACCTGCGCCAGGCGATCTACGACGGCGACACCCCCCGGGACGAACGGCCCGCGATCCGCCGCCAGTCAAATCTGGTCCTGACCAATCCGGACATGCTTCACGTCGGGATCCTGCCCCACCATCGCGGCTGGGGTGACTTTCTGGCGAACCTCGATTGGGTCGTGGTCGACGAGGCTCACACCTACCGGGGCGTGTTTGGCTCCCACGTCGCGAACGTGCTTCGACGCCTCAGGCGGCTCGCCCGTGCCTACGGAAGGGATCCACGCTTCGTGATGGCCTCGGCCACCATCGCCAACCCAGCCGAGCTGGCCGAGCGGCTGACCGGCGTCCCAGCCGAGCTGATCGACCAGGACGGCGCTCCCAGGGCCGGTCGGGAGATCCGAATCTGGAACCCGCCACTGGTCAACCCGGCGATCGGGGCGCGCCGTTCCGCCCTGGCCGAGGCGGCCGACCTGCTGGCCGACCTGGTTTCGCATGAGGTGCGGACTATCTGCTTCCTCAAGTCCCGCAAGGGGATCGAGCTGATCCGCAAGTTCGCGGCGGATCGGCTGACCGAGCGCGGGCGCCCGGACCTGGCTGACCGGATCGCGCCCTATCGAGCCGGCTACACCCCGGCGCAGCGGCGTGAGATCGAGTCCAAGCTCGTCTCCGGTGAGCTGCTCGGCGTGGCCTCCACCGACGCCTTGGAGTTGGGGATCGACATCGGCGGACTCGATGCGGCGATCTGCGTCACCTTTCCGGGGACAGTGGCCGGGCTGAAGCAGATGTGGGGACGGGCCGGACGGCGCGAACGGGGCCTGGCCGTCTACGTGGCCGGTCCGGACGGCCTCGACCAGTACTTCTGCCGCCATCCGGACGAGTTCCTCGAGCGGCCGGTCGAGGCGGCTATCCTCGACCACCTCTCGCCGGAGATACGGGACCAGCATCTGATCGCCGCCGCCTACGAGCTGCCACTCACGGCCGAGGACCAGGAGTTTTTCGGCGATGGGCTGGAAGACGCCGGCCAAGCGCTACTCAGGCGCGGCGAACTCCGCAAGGCGGGCAACGGGCTGGTGCCGAGACGAAGCGGCTTCGCCGCCTCCGATGTCTCTCTTCGCTCCTCGTCGGCCGGCGACATCGCCGTGATCGACCGCGACTCGGGGGAGGTGATCGGCACGGTCGAGACCGCCCGTGCCTTCACCACGATCCATCCGGGTGCGGTCTATATGCATCTCGGCACTTCCTGGGAGGTGGAGATGCTCGACCCGGTCGAGGGACAGGCGATCGTCCACCGCTTCGATGACGAGTGGTACACCCGGCCGAAATCAGAGACCGAGATCTTCATCGACCGAACCCTGGAAACGAAGGAAGTCTGCGGCGTGAAACTCAGCTTCGGTCAGATCTCGGTGACCGATCAGGTGATGGCCTACCAGCGCATCCTGAGCGCCGACGGGGAGGCCTTCGACCTGGTCGATCTCGATCTGCCAGAGCAGGAGTTCGCTACCCGTGGCCTCTGGTACGAGGTGCCGCAGGAGTTCATCGACGGTTTCGCCCTGAACGAGATGCTGGGGGCCCTCCATGCGACCGAGCACGGGCAGATCGCGGTCCTGCCGCTGATTGCGATGTGCGACCGCTGGGACATCGGCGGCCTTTCGACCAACCTCCACATGCAGACTGGCACCCCGACGATCTTCATCTACGACGGCCACCCCGGCGGCATCGGCCTGACCAAACGGGCCTTCGACCTCTTCCCTCGCCTGGTTGGCGACGCGCTCCGCCTGATCGGCGAGTGTCCCTGCGATTCCGGCTGCCCCTCCTGCGTTCAAAGCCCCAAGTGCGGCAATCTGAACGAGCCGCTTTTCAAGGCCGGGGCGATCAGTCTGCTGGAAGCGATGGCATCCAGCTAGAAGCGATGGCGACCAGACAGACGCGCCGAGCGCAGAAACCTCCGCCGGGGGAGGTTTCCGCAGCTTTTGCATCGACAGCGCCGGTGACTGAACCTGGGAGGCGGGTCCGACCCGTCCGACTCCGGGCAAGTGATGGCGAGGGCCGGGATCGAACCGGCGACACCACGATTTTCAGTCGTGTGCTCTACCAACTGAGCTACCTCGCCAAGGAACGACAGGCTATCGGGAATCACCCCGCTCAAGCCTTGTGGGAGGGGGCAAAGAAAAGGCCCCGGATCTCTCCGGGGCCTTTTCTCGAAATCCGCCGGTAATCCCGGCGTGAGGGCTGTTACTTCCTGCCCTTTTTCTTCTTCTTTTTCTTGGCCTTCTTGATGGTGACCTTGCCCTTGCCGGACTTGCCGCTGACCTTCGCGGTGATGATCGCCTTACCCTTGGCCTTCTTGGTCGTCTTCACGACGATCGTCTTG
>Ga0182738_1002053_pt1 | contig 24303 bp, 10 predicted proteins | sample eDN5th30CBELigMG_FD_128876 | JGI IMG/M metagenome (GOLD analysis project Ga0182738, IMG submission 128876) | Enriched Miracle-Growth compost microbial communities from Emeryville, California, USA - eDNA 5th pass 30_C BE-Lig MG (version 2)... ...
CACGAGCGCTCCGATGGAATCGCTGGTCAAGCAGATCAATCTGCGCGTGAAGGGGACGGAGATGTTCTGGAACGATTCGGTGAGAGGAGGCGAAGCCATCCTGCAAATCCGCTCCGCTGCCCTGTCGGATGATGGTCGCCTGGACACCTATTTAGAACGCCGCCCCGGCTCCCCCTTCGTCCGCAGAACCTCCAGAAAAGCCTACACATCTCACAAATGCTGACCTGCACCCGTCAACTTCCACTGTAAACTTCAAACTTCTAAAAACTTCTCTTTCCTGTCCTCATCCCAGCGAATGGCCAGAGCAACTTGCTCTATGATCACCGCCGAACGTGTCATCGAATGATAGTATTGAGATCATTGTTTCCTCACTCAACGGATCATCTCCAATGTTCAATCCATTCTCAGCAGTCAAGGTGGTTCCACAAGGACACGACAAACCGAAGAGAGAAACCGAAGAAAGAAACCGAAGAAATATATGGTCCGGTCTCTCATTGACGTGCTGAAATTGAGGATCATCTGATGGCTGCGAAAGATTTTGGACCGATCGAAAACGATTACTCATTCTTCATGGCCCACGCCACGGAGGCCGAAAGTGATGTCGCTGAATATACGCGCGAACTGGCAGGGTTCGCTGACGGACGAGAATTGATTCGACTGCTCGATTTTGGCTGCGGAACAGGTGAATTCACTCAGCGGTTGCTCTCGGCCCTGAATTGGCCGCCGGAATTGCTGAAGATGACGTTCGTCGAGCCGGTGCGGCACCAACGCGAGAAGGCGGCGCGGAAACTGGCTCACGACAGCCAATTCCCCATCGAGACTCTGGAAACTCTCCCGACCGTTTCAGAACCCCAATTCGATCTGATGCTCTCGAATCACGTTCTGTACTACGTCGACGATCTCCGTTCGACGCTGCAGCAACTGGTCAATCTCCTCGATCTGGACGGGAAGCTGTTGCTGGCGATTGCCGGATGGGACAACTCTCTCATCCAGATCTGGAAAGCCGGCTTTGAACTATTAGGGCGACCGGTTCCTTACCACGTGTCCGAAGATGTCGAAACCATTCTTACTGCGCAAGGAGTCCGATTCCGGAAATCAAAGTCGTTCTATCGCCTCTGTTTCCCGGACTCAGTCGAGAATCGATCAAAAATCCTCCGCTTCCTGTTCGGCGAACATTTGCAGGAGATTTCACCGCACCGCTTGCTGACTGAATTTGAGCATCACGTTCAAGACGATCAGATTCAGATCGAAACAGCCAGCGATCACTTCACAATCGAAGTTTGACCGCGGCAGCTTCAGAGGAATCTTTCGGGCCTCATGGTTGGAAAGACTCGTCACCTGTCCGTGGAGTCGGTGACCAGCCGACAAGTTGGTGATTGGTAGGAGTGATCTGGAAATTTGGCAGTCACTTTCCGTTCAATTGTCTATGATTCCATCATGACAAATGCACTTCGATCCAGCCGACGACGATTTCAGAAATACCGTGATGACCTCAAACACCGGTCCGGCAGCCCACAACGGAAGCATTCAGGTTCCCGGGAAGATGCCAGCCAATCAGGCCGGTTGCGGTCCACTTCTCAATTGATCCGAGCCTTCTGGGATCTCTTGGGAAACCAGCGGGCCAGTGTTCTGGCAGCATTGGTGACGCTCACACTCGCGACTCTGCTGGGACTGGTCCCCCCTGCCGCCACGAAATTCGTCGTGGATTACGTCCTCGGAGATCAAATTCTTCCCACGGAGGGTTGGCAAGGTCTGCTTCCACGAGACCGCTGGTCACTGCTGCTGATCATTGCCGGTGTGGTCACTCTGGCCTCGTTCCTCAAGTCCAGCCTGGGAATCTGGGGGCGCTGGCATGCGACACGTGCGACCAAACGCCTGCAGTTATCCCTCCGGAAACGACTCTTTGAACATGCCATCCGTCTTCCGCTTCCCCGAGTGCAGGCGATGAAATCGGGGGGAGCGGCCAGTCTGCTGCGGGAAGACACCGGGAGTGTGGGGGAACTGATCTTCGGGCTCCTTTATAACCCGTGGCGAGCCATCGTGCAGTTGCTGGGAAGTCTGATCGTCCTGGCCATGGTGGACTGGAGACTGCTCCTGGGAGCGATTCTCATGTTGCCGGTCGTCTATCTCACTCATCGCACCTGGATTCGTGAGATTCGCCCACGATCTCGGGATGTCCGGGCGCGGCGACAGGAAATCGATGGTCACACCACCGAAGCGTTTGCCGGAATTCGCATCGTCCGGGCCTTCGGCCGACAGCGAACCGAAACGCTGCGGGTGATGACTGACAACCACCTCATGGGACGGCAGGAACTGTACGTCTGGTGGTGGATGCGAGCCGTGGAAATGGTCTGGGATCTGCTGATTCCCCTCGGATCGGGCGGACTGCTGCTGTATGGCGGCTGGCAGGTACTGCAGGGGACCTTGACGACCGGGGATCTGATGATGTTTCTGGTCTATCTGGTCATGCTGCTGGAACCACTGGCGATTCTGGCCGAAAGTGCCGCCACACTGCAAAACAACTTATCCGCTCTGGACCGTGTTCTGGACGTGTTGGCGGAAGAGAAAGAAATGCCGCGTCTTCCGGGAGCGATTCAGGTTTCGAAGGAGACAGCCGAAGGCCGGATCACGTTCGAAAATGTTTCCTTCCGTTACGGGACAGAAGGAGCGTGGGCGCTGCAGGAGATCAATATCGACATCGCACCCGGTCAGATGGTGGCACTGGTCGGCCCCAGTGGAGCCGGAAAAACAACCCTCTCCAACCTCGTGGCAAGATTCTACGATCCAACTCAAGGTTGGATTCTGCTTGATGGAACTGATCTGAGATCGATTGATGTGGAAAGCTACCGGCAATTGCTGGGAGTTGTCGAACAGGAAGTCTTTCTGTTCGATGGCACTGTGGCTGAGAACATTGCCTACGCCGGGAAACACGCCAGCCGTGCCGAGATTGAACAGGCAGCCAGACTCGCCAACGCTGAAGAATTTATTCGGTCCCTCCCTCAGGGTTATGACACCATGATCGGCGAACGGGGCGTAAAACTCAGCGGTGGCCAACGGCAGCGGCTGGCCATTGCGAGAGCCTTGCTGGCCGATCCCAAAATCCTGATTCTGGATGAAGCCACCAGCAACCTGGACACCGCCAGCGAGCGGCTCATCCAACAGGGACTGCAGCAGTTGATGCAGGACCGGACCTCGTTTGTGATCGCGCATCGTCTCAGCACCATTCAACATGCCGACCTGATTCTGGTGATCGAACAAGGGCGCATCCGCGAAGCTGGCACGCATGCAGAACTGCTTGCGGCGGACGGTCGCTACCGGCAGATGGTGGACCTGCAAACGGCACCACCGGAATGGCAAGAGAAGCCGGGAGAGAGCCGTTTTACCAATGGAGTTGCCCTCCCCTTTGATTTCGTTGAATGAGTTATTGAGAGCAGGTTGCTCTGGCCTGTGCCGGAGCAGCGAGCGTTTCGATTGATGAAAGTCAACTCGCCGCGTGACGGAACGCGGTCGATGTGGGAGTCATGCGCTCGAACTCAGTAGTAAGAGGAGTTTTCCGCAGGAGTTCCCCCTGCTCTGGACGGGAATGTCATCTCGATGATTTGGTTTTGGCTGGAGGATCGAAGTCCTCCGGCAGGCTCTTATGGTTCGCCTCGCAAGATGGCCAATGCGGTCCGCGGGACTCCAATTTCCACAATATGGATTTCCCCGGTCACTTTCTTCGCCGCCGATGAACGAAAGCCGGGTTTCATGGCGATCATGGTGGCGGTCAGCGTGGCCTGCACACAGCCGTCGATAGAATTCCCCAGATCACAATCCAATCCGGAAGGAACGTCTATGGAAAAGATAGGTCGACCGGATTGATTCATCTTCTGAATGATCGTTTTATAGGGTTCTCTGATGCTGCCATGAGTGCCGGTTCCCAGCAGTGCATCGACAACCCAGGAGGCATGTTGCAGGTGCTTGCAGAGCTGCGTTTCGTCTTCGGGGAGATTCAGATGGTGAATCGGGATGTCCGTTCTGGATACAATCCGGAAATTCGTGGCGGCATCTCCAGAGAAATCTTTGGGTGAAGAGAACATCAGGACTTCCACCGGAATGCCCTGAACTTCCAGATGCCGCGCCATGACAAAGCCGTCGCCCGCATTATTTCCTTTTCCGCAGCAGATTACGACCGGGCTGCTGGGGCAAACTCCCTGTGCGATGAGCAGGTCGGCACACCCTCGACCGGCATTCTCCATCAAAATGATTCCGGGAATTCCAAATTCCTCCATGGCGATGCGGTCCATCGAACGTGATTGCTCCCGAGATAAAACAAGTTCTTCCTGCATGATTCTGGATCTCCTCTTCTGAGACACTTCTCACGAGGGGCAAGATGCCTGTGATGTCCAGATCGAATCTGCCAAACTGGGGCGTGCTGGTCAACGCCGAGTCAGATTTCAAAAAGTCTCTGCAAATCAGGTTCCCAAAAGCGGTCCTGCCCGGATGCCCATGGGAGCAGGGATGTCGCCTTTTTGACATTGATGCGGGAAGGCAAGGCTCCTGCCGAGCCGCAAATCAGGGAACGCGTGATCTTGCTCGTGGCTCAGCAGGAGCTTCGCCCTCCCGGGACTTCAATCTGGTTTGTAACGAGACTTCTATCTGGTTTGTAAAGGCGAAGGCTCTGCCCACGGGACAAGGACAGGGGGCGATCGTCCGCTCTTCATCTCAAAAATAGTGAGACTTCCGAAATCAGTTCGATCTCTTTACGATCAGCACGCTCCTTCAACGATCAAGCAGTGAGAAGATTTTATGCGCGCCATCAGACTGGAACAGCCCCGCCAGCTGGTTCATGTTGAAATTCCCACTCCCGGACAGCCACAAGCGGGACAGGCTCTGGTTCGGACCCATCGAATGGGAATTTGCGGCACCGATTTGAGTGGATTTCTAGGGAAAATGCCCTTCTTTTCCTATCCCCGCATTCCCGGACACGAACTGGGAGTGGAAGTCCTGGCAGTGGGGCCAGGTGTCACGCAGGTGGCTGTGGGGGATCGTTGCAGCGTGGAACCCTATCTGAATTGTGGGGAATGTTTTGCCTGTCGTCGCGGTCAGGGAAATTGCTGCATGCGGCTGAATGTCATCGGGGTGATGGTGGATGGGGGGCTGTGTGAAGAATTTTTAATCCGCGCCGATAAGCTGCACGTTTCTCAAAAACTGGATTATGAACAACTGGCATTGGTCGAAACGCTGGCAATTGGTTGCCACGCCACCAATCGTGGAGCGCCGACTGCCGGGGATCAGGTACTGATCATTGGTGCTGGTCCGATCGGTCTGTCCGTATTGGAATTTACCCGGTTGACCGGGGCAACCATCACCATGATGGACATGAATGAAGAACGTCTTAAGTTCTGCCGCGAGGTTTATGGAGTTCCACATACCATCCACTTTCGAGGTGATGGCTCTGAAGTACGGGCCATGGAAGAGATTACGCATGGTGATCGTTATCTGGTCGTGACCGATGCCACCGGCAACCACAAATCCATGTCGGGAGCACTTCAATTTGTGGCTCATTCAGGAAGACTGGTGTATGTGGGGATTACGACTGCGGAAGTCAGTTTTCCTCACCCCCTGCTGCACCGTCCGGAGATGAGCGTCATGGGGTCCAGAAACGCCATGCCCGAAGACTTTGAACGGATCATCCATCTGATTGAAGAGGGAACCGTCAATACCGCACCATGGATCACGCATCGGGTGGCTTATGAGACATTGCCAACCGATTTCGAAATGTTCACACGCCCGGAAACAGGTGCCATCAAAGCCATTATCCAGGTGACCTGAATACCGGTTTCGTGGAGAGTTGGTCGCAGACAGCCGGGAGGCTGGTCATTTTTTCTGTATCAACTGACAGATGCCAATCCCCGTGAAAATCAGGGAGAGCAGAATGGCATAGTGCATCCAGAGATGTGGCAGCAAACTGGGGGTTTTCTGGCTCTTCCAGGCAAAGAATCGCTGATCACAAGCGCGACAGCGAACCGCCCGATGATGAAAGATTTTAGCTGGGAAATCATACCAGCGAGATCGGGAACGAGTCAGATCGTCTGGATGGGCATTCAAACACATAGGGATTCCCTGCTGAGTTCAGCCGACCTGCCTGTACGGCGCACTCTGCCGAGTGGGGAAGCTCGCCAAGGACACCACAATGGAATCGCAACTCTGCCGCAGAAGCAAGGAGCAGACAGTTGCCCGCGAGACCCCTCCTCCTTCCCCGCAAGATAAGGGTTGAAGAGAAATCGGTTCGCAAGCGACGAATTGAATCGTAAGCGAAAGAGATCGGTTTGTCAAAATGAGGAGCCTGTCGAACAGGGCTTTCACCTTTGACAAACCGGGCAAAGTCCCGGAAGGGCGAAGCTCCTGTCGAGTGCACATTCACCCGGCACAGTCCGATCAACGGTCGTTGGATTCTCCCTGCGAGTGTCTACGCATATGACGGACAATACGGGGTCAATGCGCTCTAACCAGTAAGCTGGTCCATCTCCCTTCAGCGTCGCAGACCAAAAATCGTGACAGATTTTTGAAATGTTTTGCTGCCTGGCAACGTCATCCATTCTGGAATGTGCAGATTCAGGTCGGCACCCGTGCGTTGTCACAACTTGAATTTGAGGCCGCTGCCAGCAAACGGGACCACTCGGATGGCCCAAATTTTTGATGTCGACATCGTTCTCATCGGTCCCATTCGCAAACTCAGCGCGTTATGATGCGGCATTGTGGATTGCAGAGGATGGGTGGATTGTACAAAAGGGGAATTGTGATGAGACAAATGTGGAGTGCCTGCCTGTGGGGCCTGATCTGCCTCTGCGGTCTGCTGCCTGCAATCAGTTCCGGCCAGGAGCCTCCCTCACCTGAGCTGACGAAAACCATTTTTCTGCAGCAGGATGCGAGTAGTTCCAGGCAAGAGCCTCCCCCACCTGCCAGGCCGGAACCACTGGTGGATAAAAGTGTTAAGGCGGAAAATGGCAATCTGAATGCCATTTATATTCCCTTTTCCAGCCTCAATTCAACATTCGAAAAGCCGGATGCCAATGTGGTGGTTCCCTATGCGGAATACCGCCGGATGATTGAAGCACTGCGGGCAGGACAGGCAGCCCAGTTGATCCCTGCAGCCGTCATCACGCAGGCGGACTATGACATTCGTATTGAAGGGGACCTGGCTCGCATTGCAGCCAGGCTGAAAGTGAATGTGCTTCGAGAAGGTTGGGCAGAAGTTCCCGTACATTTTGGCTCGGCCACCATTGGCAGCCTGAAAGCGGGTGATAACGTGCTGATGAGAGGAGGCACGGAGGGCCGGAATGTGCTGCTGTTCCCCAAAGCGGGGGCGTACGATGTGGAACTGCAACTGGCGGCCACGATTCATCAGTCACCCGAGGCCAGAGAAATTGCTTTTGATTGTCCTGCGGTGTCTCTCACCACGGTGCATGTGACGGTGCCGGGAAAGAATCAGAAGATTGAAATTCAGCCGGCCGGCCTGAGAATGCCTCCCGAGGAAAACATGGAGGAGAGCACGCATGTTGCCGCTCAAGTGGGAGCGACCGGGAAAATCTCTGTGAAGTGGCGGCCCCCTGAAAGTCAGATGCCCGCCATGGATTTACTGGCCAGCGTGAATAACCGCACGCTCGTGACGATCGCGGATGGACTCATCCATTCTGAAGCATTTCTGGACTACGACATCTTACGGGGAGAGTTGGAACAAACCCGCATCGTGCTTCCCAAGTCGGCACGGTTGCTGGACGTCTTTGCTGACCAGGGAAACCTCAGCTGGAATGCAGCGGAAGAGGGGGACAATCAGATTGTGACTGTCAAGTTGTCGCAGCCTGCCAGAAAACATCTGCAAATCACGGTGCGGGCGGAAAGCAAGTTAAGTGAATCGGAATTTGTCATAGCAGGGATCTCACCGGAAAAAAACGCCTTTGGAATCCATGCACTGGATGCAGTTCGGGAGAGCGGGCAGATCGCCATTCGGCATTCCGCGGATTTAACTGTCAATGTGATCGAGCAGCAGGCACTCATACGGATTGAAAATACGGAAGCGGACCCGAAACTGGCGGGTCCCAATGCTTTGCTGTTCAAGTTTTATTCTCCGCAGATTGTTCTGAAGCTGAGTTCCAAGCCCGTGGAACCGCGCGTGCAGGTCGAACACCTGGCGACGTTTCTGTTTCAGGATGATGAGCTGCAGTTTGTGAATCAGCTTTCTTATCTGCTCGAACATGCAGGACTCTTTGAGCTGGTCATGCAACTCCCTGAGGATGTGCAGATTGATCAGGTCACTTGTCCGCAAATGAAAGAATTCAACGTCGATGCTGCGAACCGAAAGCTCACTCTTTCTCTGCGTGAACGGACACAGGGTCGGATTGACGTACAGATCAAAGGGCATACAAAACTTCCTGCTGCCGATACCGACGCATTGAAGTTGCCCATTCTCGAACCGCTCAAAGTGGATCGTGAACAGGGAACCGTGCGTGTTTTCGCCAGAGAGTCGCTGGAGGTTCAGGCATCACAAGCCGGCATGGAATCGGCCCAGCCATTATCGATTGCTCAGGAAAGCCTGCAAAACGGCTTGCAACTCCGGGCTGCCTGGACGTTCACCCGGCGCCCCGTCGCTATTCCCATTCGAGTGACGCATAAGCCCACGCGGTTGCGAGCCAGTATCGGAACCGTCGTCAACATCGATCCCGAACAGGCTCATCTCACGGCGAAAGTCACCTTTCAGATCGAGTATGCCCCGCTGGATGAATTTACATTCTCTGTGCCTGAAGCAGTTTCAAAACAGGTGCAGATTGAAATCGATTCGGAAAACAGCAACTCCGCCCCGATCAAACAGCGGACAGCAGGCCCTGCTGAAAACGGTCGTGTGATCTGGACGGTACAGACGCAAAGAAAAGTACTCGGCCGCCAGACCTTTGTTGTCACCTACGACATGAGCCCGTCCGCTGGTGGTGCAGTGCCCACCGATGCTGCAGCAACGCAAAATGCCGCTCGAGAGGCTGCCGGGACAGCCCCGGGTGATCAGAACTACCAGTTCGATCTTGTTCGCCCATTGGGGGTGAGGAACGCAGAAGGGGAAACCGTCACTCCCCTGGTAGAGTTTCGGGGCGAAGCCGTGGTCACAAAAGACCGTACCCTGGCTATCAGCACACATTCCAATGGAAACGGGATTGAGCAGATTGATTTGCGGGAACTGACCTTGCTGCCGGGGACAGGCACGCTGGCCTACCGATATTTTCGTGATGATCAGGAAAATCCGGTCTCGCTGGCAGTGAAGACCAGCCAGTTCGATATTCAGGATGTTGTAGCAACGGCAGTTTCGCGGGCACTCGTGGAAATGGTGACCAGCGAAGATCAGTCTGTCACTTATCGTTGCCGGTATCTGGTGAAATCGACCGAGCGGCAACGCCTGCTGGTCTATCTTCCGAAAGACCTGGAAGTGCTGGGAGCCTTTCTGGATGACCGGGAAATCAAGCTGGAAAAAGCAGAGGCGTCCGTTCCAGCAGACCTGGATCAATCACTCACTCCATTCTGGATCAACGTGGCCCGGGCGGAATCTTCCGAGACGCCCTTCCTGCTGACGATGCAGTTTTTGTGGAATTTGAAATCGGGAACCAATACCCATCTACTGGCAGAAAGCCTGTTGCACTTGCCGTTGCCGGTCATTGGGGGGGGAAGTCGCGGAGTGGTACAGAAGTTGAAAGTTGTGATCTGGATGCCGGAGGAATATGCCCTGGTGGGAGATCCCGATCCATTTCTGTTGCAGAAACGGCAACGCCGATTTTCCTTTCTGCTGGGAAAACCGGCCGATCACAATACCAGCCATCTGGCCGGTTGGGTGACTGGGGGAGCGCGCTCTGCCAGCGTGTTTGCCGAGTTGCCGACGGAAGGCCGAAAAGCGTTCGTGTTCACCACGTTGGGAAGTACAAGTGAAATCACCGCACGTATCTGGAACCGGAACTGGATGACCTTGTTAATCAGTGCCACGCTGGTGGTGATTGGCTGGATTCTGCTGGGGACTTCCTGGGAGAACAAACTGGGCGTACTCTTGCTGATGGCATTTGCCGCTGCCCTGTATGGCTTGTTCGACAGCCATGGTCTGTCACTGGGAGTGCATGCCGCGCGTTATGGGCTGGTGGTCATGCTGGGGATGTGGCTGCTGCGGGGACTGTTCCATCTGAGTTCGCCCCGGACAACAGACACTCCGCGAGATTATACAACGACAGAAATTCCCTATGCCGTGATTCCACCGCCCGGCGTCTTTGAGCGACTGCAGCCCGAAGCGGGTGGAACGTCATCATAAGCCTCCTTCGACGAACCATAAATTGGTCCGCTCGTGGTCCGGAAGTTCCCATGAATCGGGTGATTTTGTTCATGGCATTCAAAAGTCAGTGCGTGATTCCCATGCGTTTTCGAATCTTGACACTCCTGTTCGCCTGGTTGATCTGCAGCCGCTCATCAGGGTTGCTGGCGCAGTCTCCCTCAGCAACTCCTCAGCCGCAGACGGCCGTTGTCCAGGATCGGCCCATTGACCGGCCCATTGACCGGCCCGATGAACAACTGAAATTGGATCTGACGCACCTGGAACACCTGTATATTCCACAGTCCCAGCTCAGTTCTGTGTTTCGAGAAGACCGGATCCAGGCCATTCTGTCTCGTGAAGAATTTCAAGCACTGGTCACCACGGCGAGAGCAGCGCAGAAGAACGAGCCAGAATCACAGCGGTCACCCGTGATTTCATCAGCAGTCTATCAGGCCCGGATTGAAGGGGACCGATTGCTTGCGGATCTGGAGATTCAAATTTCCACGACACGCCCGCAGACTGAAGTCGATCTGAACGTGACTGGCTGGAATGTTCAGTCCGCACAACTCAACGATCAGGCCGCAGTCCTGACCCGGTTGGGGGATGATCTCAATACGCTCCGTCTGTTTCTGCCCGTGGCCGGTGCACAGACATTGAAGTTGCAACTGGTCACTCTGCTGAAGAGGGTGGGGAATGATCAGATGGCGACTGTCGGACTTCCGGCCGCGGTGACGGGTGAATTGAAAATGACGCTTCCCGCCGGGAAATTTCTGCGTCTGAACGGAGTGAGTCCCGCACGGCCGGGCACTGTCGATCAACCGGCAGAGTACGCGATCCCCGTGGGCGGTCTGAAACAGATGGAAATCCTGGTGACGGATCGCCATCAGGAATCACGGGCCGACGTCCTGACATTTGCCAGCACTGCTTTTGGCGTGCGGGTGCAACCCAGCGAAACGACCTGGTCCGCCCGCACAGAACTGCAGGTCTTCGGCCAGTCGATCGATCGGCTGGTCTTTCGGGTTCCACAAACGCTGGAGATCACTCGTGTGGAATCGGCAGGACTGGAGTCCTGGGAATTGATGGACGAGCCGGATCATCCGGGGCGAGTCACCATCACGCTCAAATACCGTCAGCCATTTGAAGGCGAGCGTGCAGTTCTGTTGCAGGGAATTCTTTCGGGCTCACCGGATCAGCCCTGGCAGGTTCCGGATCTGAGCATTGCCCAGGTGACGGCTCATACCGGGGTCGTGCTGGTCGAACATGCTGCCAATGTCCGTCTGCAGATGCTGGAGTCTCAAGGTGTGCGTGCCATGGCAGCCCCGGCTGGGAAAAGTGCATCGGCAGAACAGGGTCTGGAACGTCTGTACTATGCCGTCTGGCAGGAAGAATTCGTGTTGAAGTTTGCCGCGACGCTGAAGTCGCAACAGGTCCAGGCCGCGCTCACGAATCTCTTAATGGCGGGCGAGCAGGGACTGAATCTGCTGACCACCGTGAGTCTGCAGACACGGCAGGTTCCGCTCTTTGATGCCCGGATACGCATTCCAGCTGAATATCGCATCCTCTCCGCCACCCGGGACGGAGTCAAGATTTCCTGGGATCTGGTGCCCATGGAGGCGGGGATCAACGAAGTTCGCATCCAGCTGAATCCCCCTTTACATCCTGCTGCATCCACCACAATTGCGGTGCAATCTCAAGCAGTCCCGGAAGTCTGGCCGGTGCGTCAGACTCCGGTGCTGGTGGCCATTCCTGAAGTTCGACTGCCACAGGCAGACATGGTGGAAGCACTGTACGGTATCTCTGCTCCCGACGATCTGGACGTGGTGCCGCAGGATCTGACCGGCCTGGACCCGGCTGCAAAACAGGACTTGCAGATTCTCAACGACAAGTTGCAGTCGCTGGGAGTCTCAGCACGACTGGGATTCACTTATCAGGACACCGTTTTTAAAGGTCAATTGCAAATCTCCCGCAAGCCAACCCTCTTCACCGTCGAGACGTTGACATACTTCCGTGTCGACAAAGAAACCATGGTGACTCACCTGGAAGGGAATCTGCTGATTTCCGGCGGAGGCATTCGCGAGTTGACCGTTCAGGTCAGCGAGTCTGCCGGGGACAAGATCCGATTTCGTATCGTCCCGATCCGCAGCAACAGTGGTGTCGCACAACTGGTGGAACAGATTCCTGGAGAAGTCGTTAATGGACTGCGCAGTTGGAAGCTCAGCCTGGATCGTTATCTGCAGGGAAACTCGCTGCTGATGACAGAAGTGCAGTTGCCCCGGGCGAAGGAGGCTGCCAGCTTTTCTCCCCCACAGATGATCTTTCCCCAGGCAAATGTGCAAAGCGGATATCTGGCGATTGAAGGCCCGCCCGATCAGCAGGTCCAGACCACCGCCCAATCCGCGGATGGGCAGTCGCTGGTGAGCGTCGATCCGGTCGATATTCCTGGCGGGCATTATCGTCCGCAGGAACGAATTGTCGCGGGATACCATTACGTTCGCCCGGACTGGGTGGTGACGGTCAACACAACAGAATTTTCACGTTCCCCAGTCCCTTCTGCTGTGGGGCACTCCGCGTTACTGAAGAGTGTGTGGAACCCGGGTAGCGCATTGCAGCATCAGGCACACTACGTTTTTACCTCCTATGGCATGCAGAGTCTCGTTGTGCAGTTGCCGGAAAAAGCGGCATTGTGGTCCACGGTACTGGACGGCGTGGCGATTGAAGCCCGCAAAGTGGATACCGGGTTGCAGATCCCCTTGATCAATCTGAAGCAACAGCCCGAACATACCCTGGAAATTGTCTATGAAACTCCCGGTCAGCGGCCTGCCCCGCAAGGAGAACTTCGTGCGGAACCCCCCAGGCTGTCTGTGATTTCCGGAGCAGGCGAGACACAACCCCTGACCATCCTCAAACAGCACTGGGACCTGTACTATCCGCAGGAAGCGATGCTCACCGGCAGCACCGGAGTCTTTCGACCGGCCCATCTGTTCTGGTCGGACACTCTCTTCGGACTGATACGAGACAAGGTTCCTCTGCGGAACCCGAAGGAGATGACCACCACCGCACTGGTTCTGCTGGCCTTGATTGTGGGACTGGTGGGGATGTGTCGCCTGTTCCAGATGGTCGGGCAATCAAATTCACGGGGACCGCTGATTGTCCTGCTCAGCATCCTGGGGCTGGCCCTCCTGTACAGCCTGCTGCTTCCGGTGACACAAAATGCCCGCGAAGCCTCATCCAGAACACGTGGACACAGGGCCTTCCCCGTGGCAGAGACCTTGCAGGAATCGGCACCACCAGCGGTTGAGCAGATGATGTTCAACGAGTCTGATTTGAAGGACGAGTTGAAGAAGGATCAATCCAGTTTGCGAGACAAGGACTCAGAGAGCCTGGCGAAGCGTGAAGCCCAGCCGGCAGCAGATGCCCCCGCCGCACCTCCAGCCCCGGTCACGACTCCAGCGGAAGCGGCAAAAGCTCCCGTTGCGAATTCTCCCGCTGCCAAACCTGAGGATTCAGGGATTCAAGCAGGCACGCCCCTGGGACAAGCCGGGACAGTTCCTGCAGATGGCACGGCAGAATCGAAAGAGAGACGGCAATCAAGTCTGGGGATCTCAACGGGCGGGCTGCTCTCGATGACGATCGGACTGGAAATTCCTGAAAACTCCAGGATGAGACGATTTGACTATGCCGGGAATAATGCCGCTGGGAATAATGCCGCCGGGAATTCCGTTTCGAATCAGTCTGCCGACCTGCAGGTTCAATATGCCAGTCGGGCGACTGCACTGTTGCTGATTTTTGCCATCGCGCTGGGAACGATTCTGCTGGGCTGGTGGCTGAGAGATGTCCCCCGGTCCGTCAAATTGCTGTTTGTTTTTCTGACACTGGTCCTGCCGATCGCCGTTCTGGGATTGATTCCGCTGCTGTGGGGGATTGTTTTACAGGGTCTCCTGCTGGGAGGAATTGCGACTCTGATGGTCTGGGGACTGGTTTGTTGTCCTTGTCTGAGCGGTGTTCAGCACAGTCCGATTCGCCGGTGGTGCCAGCGTTGGGGGGGCACATGCCTGATGCTGCTGGCGGCGGGTCTCCTGGCACCTTCCACGGTCTTCGCAGAAGAAACATCGGTCCCCGCCGTCACTCAGCCACCCACGGTTCCAATCAGACCGCACGTGATCATTCCTTATCAATCTCTGAAAGAGATTTCCGCAGCCGATCGCGTCTATGTCCCCGCCAGATTGTTCAAACAACTCTGGGAAGCGGGACACCCGGAAGCCTTCACACCGCCGGAAGCATCCGTTCCATTCACCCTGGCCGAAGCGGCCGTCACCGCGAAACTGGTCCCGCACGAAGAGCATTATCGAGTTCAGATTCAGTTCCGCTGGGTGGTGATGAACTTCAAAGAGAGTCCGCAGACAATCCCGCTTTCGGTGAAAAGTCCGGGTCTGCACTCGCCCCAACTGGATGGGCAACCAGCAGTGCTCTCCCCCTTGAATGATGGGATCACGGGGATCGTGGTCCCCACGCGCGGCGTTCATGTTGTCGATGCACAACTGGATTTGCCGCAACCATTTCATTTAGCGGATGATCGATTGACGCTGGACATGCTGCCGGTGCCTGCGGGACTGCTCACGCTGGAGATTCCCTCTCAAGTCGAAACACTCAGCCTGCGGGTGAATGGCGTTGGCGGTGTCGTTCATAAAGAGATCGTTGACGGAGTCACCCGTTTTCAGGTGGCGATCGACCGTGGCGGCCGTCTGTCATTGCGCTGGCAGGAAGCTCCCACCCCCCACGTGGCCGACAACAATCTGCAACTGGAAACCGCAGTGCTCGCACAGATTGAAGACGCCGGTGTGCGCGTGAATCACGCATATGATCTGGCCGTTCGCAAAGGAACGATCCGCGACCTGACCTTTGAAGTTCCCGCCGATCTGGCGTTGCGACAGGTGACCGGGGCCGATGTCAGTGGCTGGGAATCCAGTGCCGAAAATGGAGTCAAGCGGGTGAAAGTGATCTTCACCCGGCCGATGACGAATCAGAACACACAGTTTCACATCGACCTGTTTCAGACCCACAAACTGCTGGAAATGAACGAACCGGTGACGGTGCAGACACTCATGCCCGTGGGGGTGACGCGAGAAGTCGGAATGGTTGCGGTCACGGTGCCGGAACATCTGCGGATGCAGGTGGTGGAAGCTCAGAAATTGCAGCAGATCGATGTCAGTCAGTTCAAACCCAAAGCGGTTCCCCAGGGGGAGACAACCGCTCCGCAGGTGGCTTATCGCTTTATTTCCCGTCCGTTCACATTGAAGCTGGAAGTGGCTCGTCGCGATGCGGAGACTCGAGGCACCGTGGATCATGGTGTGCAGATCGGACGTCGAAAAGTCCTGATCGCCAGCCGGATTGTGCTGAATCTCACCGGCGCTCCGCAGCGCATGGTCGAAGTGCAACTCCCCTCCGGATATCTGACGATGGACGTGGTGTGTGCCCATGCTGCGGACTGGTACGTGGTCACAACCAATGACCAGCAACGTCTGATCATCGAACTGGATCAACCCCGCATGGGAGCGGTTGAAATCGGACTGGAAGGGCATGTCTCCCGGAATCCTCAAGAGGAATCCATCACCATCAATTTGCCTGCTCCCTTGCAGACCTCCCGGGCGACACTGCGATTGGGGGTCTGGTGCGATGAAATCTATCAGCCGGTGCTGGTGGAATCGGGTCGTTGGCGGGCGGTCTCCAGTCCGGAGTTGCCGCCGACAATTCAGAAACTGCGTTCCACATCGGCGTTGTTCGCTTTTCAGGCCACGGATGAAACCACTCCGCTGACGTTTCAGTTGCGGCGGGCCACTCCGGAAATCAGCGGTGACGCTGGCATGCTGATTGCCGTGGGCCAGTCCACTATCGACTATGGATTGACGTTGCGCTGGAAGATCACCAACGCGGCCGCGGATCAGTTTGCCTTCACCGTCCCCAACTGGTTGGGGAATCTGGAATTGACCGGCCCCGGAGTGCGGCAGGTACGATCCGAACCGATGGAAAACAATCGCACCCGCTGGATCATTTCGCTGATCGATCCCGTACATGAGCAGTATCTGGTCACTGCGGCAGCCACCGTGGCCTTCCCCACAGATCTGACCGTGCAGACTCCCCGCCTGGAATTTGAAACACTGACAGAAATGGGGGGCTATCTTCCGCTCGCAATTCAGCGTCAGTTCGCTGTCCTGGTGAACCTCTCTCAGCATCAACTCACGCCGGCGGATATTGCGCAGTTTGAATCGATCCCGGTGGATCAGTTACCTCTGAACATGCCCCCTGCCCTCGTCCAGCAGGCCATGGAAATTGTGCGTGTCCGGGCGGATAAAATTCCCACATGGAAAATGCAGCGAATGGAACAGGCCACCGGAGCCCGGGCGGTCATTCCCAGTTGTGCACTCACCACGATTCTGCAGATGGATGGAAGTTGGAGAACGCGGATCGTGCTGGGTGTTCGCAATCGGGGGCAGCAATTTCTGGCCGTCAAGCTCCCGGAAAAGTCAAGTATTCTGTCAGTCTTCGTACGAGGTGAAGCAGGGCGAACGGTCGAGACCTCGCTGGGGGACGAAGCGGTGCATCTGGTGGCACTCCCGCAAACCAGCGCAGCAGACCTCTCCTTTGAAGTCACACTGCTCCTGGCGGGTCAACTCGAAAAGAAGCTGCCGGAACGCTTCAGCCTGGTCCGCCAGCAGATTCAACTGCCGGCCATTCAGGTGATTTCTCCCAGGGAGTCTCCCGATTTTGGAGTGACCGTGGCGCAGACCGTCTGGAACGTCTTTGTGCCTGATGAACTGGATGCACTTCCGGTAGAAAAGAATGGCATCACCAACGTCACGTTTCATCACGAAGCGGGCTGGCTGGCAGCACAGGTTCAGGTACTCGATCGAATTCGTGGCGATGTGGCAGAGATGAAACGCATTGCCACCAGTACGACAAACTTCAGCTCCTCCCAGCGGGCACAGGCCCGGAACAATCTGAAACAACTGCAGGTACAACTCCAGTCCGATCAGGCCCTGGGAGATTCCCGTCGCGCCGATGATGCAATTCTTCGCCGGTATCGCGTGGAAACCGATAAAGCACTGTCTGAAACCAATAAGGCATTACAAGAACTGGAAACCCTGGGGATTCAACTGGAGTCCAGACCTTCTCAACGGCAACAGGCTGCGGAACAAGCTCTGCAACAAGGCGGGGCCGGTCAGGGGAATCGTGCTTATATCACTTTGAACAATTCCATTTTCTCAGCAGCCAACTCGCAGCTGGAACAACAGGAACGCCAACTGGATCGTGACGAGACGTTCAACTTTTTCGATGCGAACGATGCTCGTCGGGGAGCAGTCTCAGGCAAGAAATCCTCGGAAGATCAGGCAGCCCGATCGATTCTCCGGCGGCAATTGCAATCACATACAATCGTCCCCAACAGTCGGTCAGAAAAAGGCAGTCCCCAGTCCTCACAGCCAAATTCAAATCTCGCAAATTCAAATCTCGGCAGGGGCTCTCGAAGTTTCGACTCGTCGACACCTCAGCCGTTTGGGGGACAGAGTTTTCGGCTTGAAGAGGCCCCCCCCATGCGTCCTTTCGGGAGTGTCGATCCAATTTTTGGTGGTCCCGCTGCCCCCGCTGCAAGTGACGGGGTGATGACAGGCCGGATACAGAGTGAAAACGCAAACCGAGCGAATGGGCGGTTTCAGCCAGGCACTGACGTCCCCTTTCGTCAGGGGAGTTTTGATCTGGCGGCCCCCACTTTTGGAGGGCTCGATCCGAACAGCACGCTGGCCACTCCAGGACAAGATGCTCAGGACTTCTTCCGGAACAATCGCGGTCCCCTCGGATTTCGGTTCCAGCCGGAAGGCATGTCCCAGAACGGCGAGTCTTCAGCACGGCAGGCTCCAACAGCAGCAGGACAGATCAATTCACAGCTTGTCAACGAAAATCGACGTTCCTCGGGGGCGCAATCAGTGCTGCCTCAGACCACGACTCAAGGGCTGTCCGTGGCCATGGAGTTGCCGGAATCGGGTCAAGAACTTTCGTTCGATAAACCTGGCGGGAACCCGGTCTTGACGCTCGCTGTGCGCCCGAAAACCACCTGGGCACTGCTGCTGGGCGGCATCTGGTGTGTCGGCTGTCTCGGGCTGGGAATCTGGTTATTGAGAAGTTGTCAGAGAAAGACCGTCGGTGTGAAATTCGTACGAACACTGTGCTGGCTGGTCATGCTGGCGGGAGGAGTGACCTTTGTCCTGTTCCCGACATCGATCAGCGGATTTGGCTTTCTTGTCTTCTGTCTGTCCGCTGTGACCTGGGCATTGTTGCCCTTTGTGACCTTTCGTACCCAGGTCGCCAGATAGGTTCGCCGGGGAGAACGCATTCACCCCGCGTCGACTGCGTTTCGCCACGCGGAGAGTTGCGTTTCATCAGTCGAACCGCGCGCTGCGCGGGCGCAGGCGAGAGCAACCTGCTTTCATCCACCAACTTTGGGGATGCACGACAAGTTGATCATTTGCAGTGCCGAGTGCATGGGTTCTCAGGCCGGTTTTGCTATCATTCAGTGATGATCTGTGATGAGGATCCACCGATCCTGGTGAGCCTGTTCGTCACGACCAGTTGCTTCCGATGATCCAGGCGCAGTGATCCGAATGTACTGCTTAAAACCACGAAGGACGATTCAATGAGACATGGCTGGAAGAGGGTCCCTTACCTGCTGGTGGCAGTTTTTGCGATAGCCGGCACATCAGCCTGGGCTGCGGAAGAGGCAGTCTCGCTGTTTAATGGAAAAGATCTCGAAGGCTGGACTCAGCGGGGCGGCAAGGCCACTTATACCGTGGAAGGGGACGAAATTGTCGGGACTTCCGTTCCAGATACGGGCAACAGCTTTTTGTGTACCAATAAGAACTATGAAAACTTTGTGCTGGATCTCGACTTTAAGGTCGACTCGCTGTTGAATTCCGGGATTCAGATCCGCTCCAATCAGTTTGATGAAGCAAAGACCTGGACCGGCACCGGGCCGGACGGCAAACCGGTGACTGCAAAGGTGCCTGCCGGCCGGGTTCATGGTTATCAGGTGGAAATCGATCCCTCTGCCCGGGCATGGTCCGGTGGCATTTACGATGAGGGACGTCGCGGCTGGCTCTATGACCTGACCGGCGAAAAGAATGCCGCGGCCCGAGCCGCTTTCAAGCCGAATGAATGGAATCATTATCGTATCGTGGCTCAGGGAGACAAAATTCAGACTTGGGTCAACGGCGTGCCGGCTGCCGATCTGACCGATGACATGACCGCTTCCGGCTTCATCGCCTTGCAGGTTCATGGGATCGGCAAAGATGCCAACAAAGTGGGAAAGCAGATTCGCTGGAAGAACATCAAATTGCAGGTCTTGCCTGCGACGGCAGCGGCGGCCCAGGAGGATCTGCAATTGAACTTCCCGGGGGCTGCTGGTCCTGGTCAGGGCAAGAAGATTGTGCTGGTTTCAGGAGATGAAGAATACCGCTCCGAACAGGCACTCACTCAGCTGGCAAAAATCCTGTCTCAGCGACACGGTTTCGATTGCACGGTCCTGTTTGCCATTGATCCTCAGACGAAGGCCATTAATCCGAATCTGAATTCCAACATCCCCGGACTGCAGGCCCTGGATTCTGCAGACCTGCTGATTCTCTTCACTCGTTTTCGTAATCTTCCAGATGATCAGATGGAACATTTCGACGCCTATTTAAAAAGTGGCAAACCGGTGCTGGGAATCCGGACGGCGACGCATGCCTTCAATATTCCAGGAAATGCAAAGTTTGCCCGATACGGCAACGGTTACAGGGGAGAACTGAAGGAATGGGAGGATGGTTTCGGCCGACTGGTCCTGGGAGAACACTGGGTGAATCACCATGGAAGTCATCGGCAGCAAAGCACCTCCGGAGTGATTGCACCGGGAGAAAAGGACCATCCCATCGTGCGTGGGATTCAGGATGGAGACATCTGGGGCTCCACGGATGTTTACGGGGTGCGGCTCCCTTTACCGGGTGATTCACGTCCGCTGGTCCTGGGGAAAGTGATGAATCGGGCCGGGAAGTACGACGACAAGGACGTGCATTTCGGCATGCGGCAGACGGATTCTGAACCGGATGAAACGAAGAATGCTCCCATGATGCCCATCGTCTGGCTCAAGTCGTATCAGCTTCCGGAAGGGAAACCGGGCACATCCATGACCTCCACGATTGGATCTTCAGCAGACGTTCTCATTGCCGGTGTTCGTCGGGAACTGGTCAATGGGGCTTACTTCCTGCTGGGGTTGGGCGAAAAGATTCCGGCTGAAGGGACGAATGTCGATCTGGTGGGAGAATATCAGCCCGATGCGTACGGCGGAAAATCGAATGATGTCTGGAAAGAGAAGAATCTGAAACCCAGCGATTTCAAGTGAATCGCCCAGGCATGAGTTCAGAAATGCAATCGGCATCCCCACACGATTCAACATTTCGCTGGTGATGATACTGCTGACAGATTTTTCGATCGAAGAAGTGCTCTCATGGCCCAGATCGCATTCACCCCGCATCGACCCTGTTCCGCCACGCGGTGAGTTGCCTTTTATCGGTCGAAACGCATGCTGCGCGAGCCCAGGCCAGAGCAAGTTGCTCTGGCCTGTTCAGGACTATATAGTGCCTCGTTTACTCTAAAAATTGGGGTTCGCCTCAACGCAAAGTCCGACAACGGAGGACGGTTTTGCGATGACGCACCCAAAATCCAAGTCCTGACAGGGCACGGGGGCCATGACATTTCCTGAGATGGGATCGCGTTCACACTGGACAACCTTCGTTGTACTCAGAACGTAAACGACCTGTCAGTTTGCTTCTCCAGAGAGAGAGAGCACTATCTGGCAGCGGCTCGCAACATTCGACCGGCAGCAGGGGCTGTTTGCGGGGACCGTTCCGGCCGGCGATGGCAGCCCAGCTTTTCGCGAAAGCCGTTTTCCGCCTGCTCACGCAAACGGGCGAGTCCTTCCGAAAGGAGCGGCATGGCCACACACAGTTCTTTGCGAATCTTCTTCGTCTGCAAAGAACATTCTCCTTCACTGAAGTCCTGCGGGACCTCCATGAGTGAGGTTTCGCGACGCATCGCCAGCCAGGGAAGTTCAAACTGGTCGGCCAGACGCTGCGTGAAGGAGAGCGGGCTGACACGTTCCGCACCGGCGACGTGATACACGCCGCTTAATTTCTCCTGGCAGGCCCGGCGGACAATCTCAGCCAGATCGGTCGCCAGAATGGGGGTGGCATGTCGAACATGATCCTGTTCGACAAACCGCTTCGTCTCGACTGTCCGCAATAGCGTTTCGACCCAGCCGGTTTCTTCTCCTGCTGCCGACCAGCCAAAGACATTGGTCCGGATGATCAAGGCGTCCGGACAGTTTTCGCAGATGTGTGATTCGGCAGCCCGTAATGCTTGAGACTGATAACTGAAACAGAGGCCGTGACTGTTCTCTTCATGAAACATCCAGGGACCGCTGAAAACGGCATCTGAGGAAATCATCACCAGTTGAACCTGTGCTGCAGCGCAGGCCTGGGCCCAGACCTGTGCATCGGCCACCATCTCATCGTTGGTCAGCGATTTCGTTTCCGGTTCCCACGCCGAACGCGCAGCGGCGCCACAGTATAAAATGCAATCAGCCTGCGCATGCTGAATCAATTGAGCGGGAGAGAGCGCCGGATCAAGAGCATCGCAATGAGCAATGTCATATCCCACAACAGGCGCCCAGGTGGAAACGTGATGGTGGTCCGCAAATGTCGCTGCCAGATTTGCGCCTGCGACAGTGTCCACCCCAACAACAAGAAATCGTTCCACGCTGTGCCTCCATGCCTGGCGTGCCGGAAAAAAGACCGCAACCGCCGCGGTCGTGTCGTCAATGACCGTTGAACCGCCAGTTTCTGACAGGTCCATTCAAGGTGACGGAAAGAGGAGAGAGACCATAGGAAAAACACGAAACCCATGCTTTCCCCTGCCCTCTTTTCCCTTTTCTCCTGTCTTCATCGAAACAGACCTGAAACGACTGACTGACGTCCAAGGTGTCGGAAGTATATGGGTGCTGTGAAAAATCCGCCAAGATCAATCGGCGAGAATTACCGAAGCAGAAATTCCGGCTTGTAGAACTTGCAACGATGTGGCAGGGAGGCGTTCCGCCCTAACAGCCTGTTGAAATTCACTCAAGCCGAGATTTGCCTGATTTGAGAATGTGAAATGATCAATGTTCTGGAAAGGGTTCGGCTTGGCAGGAGTCTTGCCCTCTCGAAATTCAACAGGCTGCTAACGGGCTTCGGGAAATGTGTAGAGGCCAATGGCAGAAGCCGGTCGTCTTCAGTTCCTGGCCGGAAAAAGTTCAGAATTCTGGTGCCTGATTTGATTATTACGAAAATTTAATGATTGACATCTGGAGATGCCATATGCGACACTGCATCATTCTCAAGATAGCACTCTTGCTCATTTCTCACTTCGCATCTTCTGAAGATTTTCTGATTTCAAATCTCGGGATCGTTTCAAATAGAGTTTTTTTTGCGAATCGTTACTGTTGGTACGGTGTTTTGACAAAGTCGCGATATTTTGATGGAAAGGGGGGTGGCAATTTCATCCGTTTCGGAAGCTCTCGAACCTCTAAATTCGCTCCTTTGTTCTGTGAGGTGATGCCACGAGCAATGTGATTCCGGGGGGAGACGACGTGCTGGCCAGAAGGTTCGAAGGCACGGACTACCGCAGACATAAGAAGTGACACAGGTTTTCCAATCAGTCTTGTTCGATTTTTCACATCATTACTTTTCGCTGGGAGATCTTGATGAGTCGCCGTCACACTGGGTTTACATTAATTGAGCTATTAGTAGTGATTGCCATTATTGCCATCCTGATTGCATTGCTTCTGCCGGCTGTGCAACAGGCGCGCGAATCCGCCAGGCGAAGTCAGTGCAAAAACAATCTCAAGCAGCTGGGTCTGGCGATGCATAACTATCTCGATATACATAAAGTCCTGCCACCAGGATATATACAGGTCGGATCGGGTATGAACCAGTGGACCTGGGTGGTCATGATCTTTCCAATGATTGATCAGGCCACGTTGTATCATAAGGCTGATTTCAATATTAACGTTGGGAATCTGAATGCTTCGTCACCAAGTGTCGTGGTTACAAAGCAACCGGTGGCTGCCATGCTGTGCCCGTCCGACGGCAATAATCTGGGAGGAGCGCCCTCGCCTGATGGTTCAGGGCTTTATGCCCGCGGAAACTACGGAGCCAGCGCAGGAATTGGACCGATGCTCAAGATTACCAGTGATGCGGATGCGAAAGCCGCTTTGTATCGAGTTGGTGTTGGTCCCTTTGAAGCGAATTCCCGCACCAGTGCTGCCGCCATTGCAGACGGGATGAGCAACACGATTCTGGTCACCGAATTGCGGTGTGGAACAGGCACGCCGAACAATGATCAGAGAGGCCACCTGCACTATCCTGAAGGACCATTTGCCACTTTCAATTATACACCAAACTCAGCTGTCCCGGACTCGACGCGGGTAAATCGCTGTTTTGCTAATTCGGTTCCTCCATGTTCAGGTGACTACACCGCCTTTAGCGACAAAAAACTCATCTGGAGTTCCCGCAGTCCGCATGCCGGAGGAGTTCAGTCGGTGCTGGCAGATGGCTCAACACGCTTTATCAGCGAGAGTATTAACCTGACTACATGGCAAGGTCTGGGTGTGCATAATGACGGCAAAACCCTGGGGCCATTTTAGAGCCGCGAACAAAGCCTTCCAGATACTTGAAACGAAATGAGAAATCGTTGGGGGCTCTCTGCGCGTGTCGACACATACGACGGACAATACGGGATTATTGCGATCTAGTCCTTAAACCAGCGTAGCTGGTTTGAGAAAATTGTCTGAAAGTGTGAAAATCTCTGATGAATTCCGGTGTTTGTGTGGTTGTGACACCCACAAACATCAGCCCACACGGAGGTTTTCA
>Ga0182738_1002054_pt1 | contig 24300 bp, 28 predicted proteins | sample eDN5th30CBELigMG_FD_128876 | JGI IMG/M metagenome (GOLD analysis project Ga0182738, IMG submission 128876) | Enriched Miracle-Growth compost microbial communities from Emeryville, California, USA - eDNA 5th pass 30_C BE-Lig MG (version 2)... ...
CGATGCCGCATTTGAAACCCATGATGATACGGTCCTATCGGGAAGAGATTTTGGGCTGGCTATGGGCGATAGGGCTTGCCGGCGTCAAGCCCCGGCAGCGTTCACTCCTTGCCGAGCAGCTTCCTCAGCATGGCGGCCATGGGGCCGGTTTCCGGCAGCTTGGCCGCGGGTTGCTGCGGGCGTGCCTGGCGGATGTGGCTCTGTGCCTTCGGCGCTTTTTTTTGGGGCGGCGGCGCGTCGTCCTTGCCGGTCGGCTGGAGCTTTTCGCGCAGGTCCAGCGTCACGCGGTTCATGAAGCCGCTGTCGTCGCCCCTGGCGAGCATGTCGGCGGCGCCGGCGATGGAGTCCAGAAGCACGTCCAGCCATTCGCGGTCGGCCTTGGAGAAGTCGCCCAGCACATGGCCGTGCACCATCTCCCTGACGCCGGGGTGGCCGACGCCGATGCGCACGCGGCGATAGTTCTGGCCGATATGCTGGTCGAGCGAGCGGATGCCGTTGTGGCCGCCCGAGCCGCCACCGACCTTGACCCTGATCTTGCCGGGGGCGAGGTCGATCTCGTCGTAGAGGACGGTGACGGCGGAAGGATCGAGCTTGTAGAAGCGCAGCGCCTCGCCGACCGCCTGACCGGACAGGTTCATGAAGGTCTGCGGTTTTATGAGCAGCACCTTGTCGCCGCCGAGCCTGCCTTCGGCGATCTCGGCCTGGAATTTTTTCGACCAAGGCGAAAAGGAATGGCGGCGGGCGATAGCATCCGCCGCCATGAAGCCGACATTGTGCCGGTTGTTGGCGTATTTCGCGCCCGGATTGCCAAGACCTGCAAGAATCTGCATGGCTCCTGTCTCCGGGCGACGAATTACTTCTCTTCCGCTTCGTCCTCGGCAGCGGCAGCCGGAGCGGCGGCTTCGTCCGTCTCCGGCTTGGCGGCAGCGGTGCCGGCGATGGTGGCGATGGTGAAGTCGCGGTCGGAAATGACCGGCTTGACGCCGGCCGGCAGCGTCACCGCCGAAATGTGGATGGAGTCGCCGATCTCGGCGCCCGACAGGTCAACGGTGATGGAGTCCGGAATGGCGTTGGCCGGGCAGTGGAACTCCACCTCATGACGCACGACGTTCAGCACGCCGCCGCGCTTGATGCCGGGCGACTTCTCTTCGTTGATGAAGTGGACCGGGACGTTGACGTTGACGACGGTGTCCTTGCCGACGCGCAGGAAGTCGACATGGAGGGGGAAGTCCTTGACCGGGTCGAGCTGGTAATCCTTCGGCAGGACCTGGATCTTCTTGCCGTCGACGTCGATCGTCGCCACGGTGGTCAGGAAACCGCCGCCGTGGATCTTGTAGAAGATTTCCTTGTAGGACAGGGCGATCGCCAGGGGAGGCTGCTTTTCGCCGTAGATGACGGCGGGTACTTTACCGTTGCGGCGGACTGCACGGGCGGACCCCTTACCGACCTGTTCGCGCGCTTCGGCCTTGAGCTCGTAAGAAGCTTGGCTCATGGCTTTTCCTTTCGTGTTGTGGAGCGTCTGCGGATCGGCGGAGCCGGGTCCGGAAACGTCGAAAGCCGCCATCTTTGCGCATGACCTGGCCCAAAAACCGGAATCCACTTTTTGGGATCATGCGAGCCTGGCGGCCCTCGCCCGCGTTGCCTCCAAGGGTGTCTACGCGGGTGGCGGTGCTATAACCGATGCCGTCGCCCGGCGCAAGGCGCCGGTTCAGTGGGCGATCGCCTGCCTGCCCTTGCGCATGTCGGGCAGGAAGACGGTCAGCAATCCGACCAGCGGCAGGTACGAGCAGAGCTTGTAGACATAGTCGATACCCTTGGCGTCGGCGACGACGCCGAGCGCCGCCGCGGCGATGCCGCCCATGCCGAAGGCGAAGCCGAAGAAGATGCCGGCGACCATGCCGACACGACCGGGCACCAGTTCCTGCGCCAGGACGACGATGTTGGAGAAGGCCGACGACAGGATCAGGCCGATCACGATGGTCAAGACGATCGTCCATTCGAGGTTGGCGTAGGGCAAAGCGAGCGTGAAGGGCAGCACGCCGACGATGGAGAACCAGATCATCGCCTTCTGGCCGTAGCGGTCGCCGAAGGGGCCGCCGAGCAGGATGCCGAGAGCGTTGGCGCCGAGGAAGACGAACAGAAGCACTTGCGAGACCGACACCGAAACGCCGAACTTCTCGATGGTGTAGAAGGTGTAGTAGCTGGAGAGACTCGCCATGTATGCGTTCTTGGAGAAGGTCAGCAGCGCCAGTACGACCAGCGCCCAGAACACGCGGCGCTGCGTGAACGGCGAGACGAATGCCGCCGTCTTGCGTGCCGTGTTGGCGCGGACGCTGTTGTACCAGTTGCCGACCTTCCACAGAACGACGATGCCGATCAGCGAAGCGACGGCGAACCAGGCGATGCTGGACTGGCCGAACGGCACGACGATGAACGCCGCCAGCAGCGGGCCGATGGCTTGGCCGGCGTTGCCGCCGACCTGGAACAGCGACTGGGCGAGCCCGTGCCTGCCGCCGGACGCCAGACGGGCCATGCGCGAGGATTCGGGATGGAACACGGCCGAGCCGATGCCGATCAGCGAGGCGCCGGCAAGCAGGATCCAGTAGTGCCCAGCATAGGCGAGCACGATCAGGCCGACCAGCGAGGAGGCCATGCCCCAGGGCAGGGAATAGGGCATCGGTCGCTTGTCGGTGACAAGGCCGACGACCGGCTGGAGCAGCGAGGCGGTGATCTGGAAGGTGAAGGTCAGCAGGCCGATCTGCCAGAAATCGAGATGGTAGTTGTCCTTCAACAGCGGATAGATGGCGGCCAGAAGCGACTGCATGATGTCGTTGATGCCGTGGCAGAGGCTTACCGCCAGGATGACCGTGAACGCCGTCGCCGTGGCGCTGACCGGCGCGTGCGGGGAGGGGGCTGTTGTGGTGGTGTCGGTCACGATCTGCTCCGTCTTCATGCTTGCCGTCCCGGGCCAATCGTCATTGCGAGTCGGCCCCGGATCGCGGCAGCGCTTATAGTCCGGTTGTGCAACGACTTCTTTCGTGGTTTGATCCATTATCTTCGCAAGTGGGCCAAGTTTCGTGCCGAATTCGGTTTCCTATCTGCATGCGCCGGCCGCTGAGCTGTTCCGGTTGCATCGCGAACGGCTGGACTGGCTGGAAAAAGCCGCCGGGTCGATCGTGGCGCTGCCGTCGGAATATCCCGACAGCTATCATGTGCCCGGCCACCGCCACAGCCGCAGCCAGCTTCTCCATGCGCTGACCGGGGTGGTGCTGGTCAGCACGCAATCCGGCCGCTGGATGGTGCCGCCGGACCATGCCATGTGGATCCCGGCCGGCATCGAGCACTCGGTTGACATGCTGGGCAACGTCTCGATGCGCTCGCTCTATGTAGTGCCTGACGCCATCGCCGGTCTGCCGGCAAGGCTGCGGGTCGTCGGCGTCAGCGACCTGATGCGCAGCCTGATCGTCGAGGCGGTGTCGCTGCCGGACGAGGCGGAGCCTTCGCCGCGCGCCAGGCTCGTGCTCGCGCTGCTCCTGCACGAGATACCGGCGATGCCCGAGCGGCCGCTGGGATTGCCTTTTCCCACGGACGCGAAGATCGCAGCGGTTTGCCGCCGCTTTCTCGCGCAGCCCTCGCCGCGCGCCACGATCGACGAATGGGCGGCGCTTGCCGGCATGAGCCGCCGCACCTTCACGCGCACCTTCCAGAGGCAGACGGGATTGTCGCTGTCGACATGGCGCCAGCAGGCGCTGCTGTTCGCCGCCTTGCCGCGGCTGACGGACGGCGAACCGATCACGCGCGTGGCGCTCGATCTCGGCTATGACAGCGTGCCGGCCTTCACCACCATGTTCAAGCGCATGCTGGGAACCGCGCCGCGCGGTTACCTGCGCGGCGCGCGCGAATCCGAAAAGATTTCGGCTTAAGGCTAGTCGAACAGGCTGGAGACGGATTCTTCCGTCGCGGTGCGTGAGATCGCCTCGCCAATCAGGTCGCCGATGGAGACGACGCGGATATTCGGCGCGTCGATGACGGCCTGGGTCGGCTGGATGGAATCGGTGATGACCAGTTCCTGAAGCTGGGAGCCGGTGATGCGGGCAATCGCCCCGCCCGACAGCACGCCGTGGGTGATGTAGGCGGTGACGCTGGTGGCGCCCTTGGCCAGCAGCGCGTCGGCGGCGTTGCACAGCGTACCGCCGGAATCGACGATATCGTCGAACAGCAGGCAGTCCTTGCCGGCGACGTCGCCGATGACGTTCATGACTTCGGATTCGCCGGGCCGCTCGCGGCGCTTGTCGACGATGGCGAGCTGGCCGTCGATGCGCTTGGCGAGCGCGCGGGCGCGCACCACGCCGCCGGTGTCGGGCGACACCACCATGACGTTGCCGATCTGCTTGTACTTGGCCTTCACGTCGCGCGCCATGACCGGCACCGAGAACAGGTTGTCGGTCGGGATATCGAAGAAGCCCTGGATCTGGCCGGCGTGGAGGTCGAGCGTCAAGACGCGGCTGGCGCCGGCGCGGGCGATCATGTTGGCGACCAGCTTGGCGGAGATCGGCGTTCGGCCGGACGCGCGGCGATCCTGCCTCGCATAGCCGAAATAGGGAATGACCGCCGTAATGCGCCGCGCCGAGGAGCGCATGAAGGCATCGATCATGATGAGCAGTTCCATCAGGTGATCGTTGGTCGGGAAAGAAGTGGACTGGAGAACGAAGACGTCCTCGCCGCGCACGTTTTCCTGGATTTCGACGAAGATTTCCTGATCGGCGAAGCGCCGGACGCTGGCCTTGCCGAGCGGAATGTTGAGATAGCGGGCGACCGCTTCAGCCAGCACCCGATTGGAATTGCCCGCGAAGAGTTTCATGCGCTGTACCTGAAGGAGAAGTCACCCGGGCTTTTAACGGTCATTTCCCGTATTGCAAGCGCTGCAAACGCGATTCGGCCGGATAATCCCAACAAAGGCGTCGTTTAGCCGGGAGTGCCGGCCAGCCAGGCGACGAGCTGGTTCATGGTGGCGTCGGCGATCGCCTGCATGGTTTGCGGCGGCACCGCCGCCCAGCCCTCGCCGCTGCCGGGCTGCTCCACCTTCTGCTGGCCGTTGATCCGGTGCAGCCGGTTCCCGGCGGGATCGTAGATGTCCCAGACATAGATGACGGTGGTGTCCTTGCCCTCGCTGAGCAGCGAGAAGTAGCCTTTCAGCACATGGGTGGCGTTGCTGTCGGTGCTGCCGGAAAGCTGGATGCCGCGTTCGCGGGCGCGCAGGTTGAGCCGCTCGGTCAGGGGGCCGGCCGCCTCCACCGTGGTGCCGACCATCGGCGCGATCTGGAGGCGCATCCTGGCGATCGCGGCCTTGGCCTCGGCCGAAAGCTGCAGGGGAGCTTGCGCCGGCTGGGCCACGGTCGCCGGGCCGGCAATGGCCGAGGCGGCAGGCTGCGGGGGTGCAGCCGGCTGGAGCACGTCGCTGGTGTTGCAGGCCGACAGGGCGGCTGCGGCGAGCAGCGATACGGCCGTTGCATGGAGGCGCTTCATCGGTCCGGAAACTCTTCGTCGGCGAACGCCCCCTCGCACCGAAATCACCGCACGATCAAGTCGAGATCATGGCGCGACAGCGCCTTGGGCGCGGTTTCGGTGGTGAGATAGGTGCGGCCGAGCGTCATGGCGGTTTCCGTTTCGGAATCCATGATGATCATGTGCGCGAACAGCGTCATGTTGGGCGCGATCGGCTCGGGATTGGCCTGGTAGAACATCGGCATGTCCATCCAGGACGGCGTGAAGCGGGCGCCGACGGAATAGCCGCAGGCGTTGAGGCGATGGCGGGTCAGACCGTGCGCTTCCATGGTGCGGGCATGCGCGTCGAAGACGTCGCCAAAGGTGTTGCCGGGGGTCATCGCCTTCTCGACGGCGAGCAGCGCGTCGCGCGAGGCGTCGAACAGTTCCTGATGGCGCTTGGAGGCCTTGCCGGTGAGGATCGTGCGCATCATCGGCGCGTGGTAATGATGGAACACGCCCGCCCATTCCAGCGTCAGCTGGTCGTTCTTGGTCAGCTTGCGGCGGCCGGCGTGATAGCGGCACAGTAGCGCGTCGGCGCCGGAGCCGATGATGAACTCGTTGGCCGGATAGTCGCCGCCGCCGGCGAAGATCGTGCCCTGCATGGCGGCGAGGATAGCGGCCTCGTCGCCGCCCTGCTTGATGAGCGGAAGGGCGGCGTCCAGTGCGTCGTCCGACAGGCTTGCCGCTTTCTCGGCTTTGGTGATCTCGGCCGGGCTCTTGAACAGGCGCAGCCGCCCGACGATGCCCGACGCGTCGGCAATCTGGCCGAAGGTCTGCAACTGCTCGTCCAGCCGGCGGCCGTTATAGGCGGTCAGCCCATGCGTGTCGTATTCGACGCCGATGCGGGCGCCGAGAAGGTCGAGGTCGTTCAGGAGATTGCGCAGGTCGATCGCCGGATTGGCGTCGGCACGGTCGGTCCACACCACGATGTTCTCGATGGTCGAGGTCTGGCGCGCCTGCCTCAAGTCGGCCGAGCGAGTCAAAAGCACCATCGAGCCGTCGGCCTTCACGATCAGGCACTGGAAGAAGCAGAAACCGAAGGTGTCGTAGCCGGTCAGCCAGTACATGCTCTCCTGTGCGAACAGCAGGATGGCGTCGAGCTTCTTCTCGGCCATCTCGATCATCAGCCGGTCGCGGCGGGCGTCGAACTCGGAGCGCTCGAAATGCAGGGCCATCAGTTGTCCTCCAGCACGATCGCCGACACCTGCCGGCCATAGTCGGGCTCGTTGCGATGGGTTGAGCGGCGGTAGGAAAAGAACAGGTCGCCCTCCGCGTAGGTGCAGCGGCCAAGCCCGTGCGCCTCGACGCCGGCCCTTGCCAGGCGGTCCACCGTGTAGCGGTTCAGGTCGAACATGGCGTGGCCGGCCTTGGCGGACGGCGCGAAATAGGCGGCGTTGCCGGCGTCGGCCTCGACGAAGCGGGCGACGAATTCCGGGCCGACCTCATAATTCTTTGGGCCGATGGAGGGGCCGAGCACGGCGACAATGCGGTCGCGGCGGGCACCGAGCGTTTCCATGGTGGCGACGGTGTTTTCCAGAATGCCGGTGAAGGCGCCCTTCCAGCCGGCGTGCGCGGCACCGATGACGCGCGCCTCCACATCGGCGAACAGGACGGGGCCGCAATCGGCGCTCGAGGCGGCGACAGCGATGCCGGGCCGGTCGGTGACGATGGCGTCCGCCTTGGGACGCGGGCCGGCGAACGGCTCGCGGGCGATGACGACGTCCGGCGAATGGATCTGGTGGACGTTGAGCAGATGGCTCGGCGCCACGCCCATCCAGGCGGCGACGCGGCGGCGGTTCTCGCCGATATGCGCCGGGTCATCGGCCGAGCCCGGGCCGGTGTTGAGGCCTTCATAGATGCCCGTCGAGACGCCGCCGACGCGGGTGAAATAGCCGTGGCGGACGCCTCTGGCGCGCGCCGCGTCGAGCTCGGGGGACCGAATGGGGTCCAAAGTGACTTGATTCAGCATTGCCGCTTTGTCCTCTCCCGGAGGCGGTTTCGTCAAGCGCGGATAGCTGCCGGGCTTTGCCGGCTTTCCGGATCAGCGGCGGAACGGTTCCACCGCGACGCCCGGCGGCAGCACGGCCAGCGCCTTGAACAGCGTTCCCATCGCCTCGGGGCCGGCGAGGCGTTCGACCTCGCCGGAAATGCGCTCGCGCATCGCCGCGTCGGCGCGGGCGCCGAGCTGGCCGGCGCGTTCCAGAAGCCCCATGCCGAGCAGGAATTCGCCTTGCGTCAGGAGACGGGCGTCGAGGCCGGTTTGCCGTGCCGTTTGCGCCAGTGCGGAGAAATCGACATGCGCGGTGAGGTCCGCTTCGCCGGGATGGGCGAGCGGATCGTCGTAGGCGTGCTTCAGCACGGCTTGCAGCGTGTCGCCGACGGCCGGCATGGCATAGCCGTAGTCGATGAACAGGCCTGCACCGGTGCGGGCAGCGATGCGCTCTGCAATTTTTTGCATGAGGGCAGTGCGGGCAGGGGAAATTTCGACGATGGCGCCTTCCGGTGCGGCATCGGCATCGCGGGGCAGGAGCGAGGGGTCGACGGAGCCTGCGCCGGCGTAGAAGCGTAGCGCATCGTCGTCGTCCAGGCCGACGACCCGTTCGCGCCAGCCATTGGCGGCACGCACATACTGGTGCATGGGCAGGGCGTCGAACAGTTCGTTGCCGACGATGAAGAGAGGGCGATCGGGCAGCTCCGCGACATCGGCATGCCAGGCGAAGCGCCCGCTGTCGGCCAGCGTCGCCGCCTGCACATCGCGCAGGCCAGGGCTGGTTTCGATCAAGTGGAAAGTCGCGGCGTCGCGCAGGGTGGGTGCTGCGCGGGAAAGCGTGCGGGCGATGTCCTTCATCAACGTGCCGCGGCCGGGGCCGATCTCGACCACAATGGCGCCGCCGGGGCTGTCGAGCGCCTGCCAGGCGGATGCCAGCCAGACACCGACCAGTTCGCCGAACATCTGGCTGATTTCCGGCGCGGTGGTGAAATCGCCGTTGCGTCCGAAGGGCTGGCGCGTCGTGTAATAACCGTAATCGGGGTCGGACAGGCACAGCGCCATGTATTCGCTGACGGAAATCGGCCCGAGCGCCTCGATCATCTCGGCGATGCGCTTGCCGAGCGGCGTCATGCGGGCGGCGCGTCCGCTGACTGGGGCGCAGCAGTCCGTGTCGCCCTCGCCATCGCCCATATGCCGGCCAGCACCATCGGCGTGGACAGCACCATGCCCATGGTCAGCCAGCCGGTGCCGAGCAGATAGCCGAGCTGCTGGTCCGGTTCGCGGAAGAACTCGACGAAGATGCGCGACAGGCCGTAGCCGCAGACGAAGGCGCCGGCGATGAAGCCGGGGCGTGCCAGCTTCAGCCGGGAATGGGTGAGGAAGCGGAGCACCAGGAACAGCACGAGCCCTTCCAGCAGAGCCTCGTAAAGCTGGCTCGGATGGCGCGGGAAGGGGCCGCCATTGGGAAATTCGATCGCCCATGGCACGTCGGTGAGCCTGCCCCACAGCTCCGAATTGATGAAGTTGGCGACGCGCACGAGGCCGAGCCCCACCGGGACGCCGGCGGCGACGAGGTCGAACAGGGTCCAGGCGCGGATGCCGCGCGAGCGCGCGAACAGGATCATGGCGACGACGACGCCGAGGAAGCCGCCATGGAAGGACATGCCACCCTGCCAGACGGCGAAGATGTCGAGCGGATGGGCGAGGTAGCGCGGCAGGTCGTAGAACAGCACATAGCCGGTGCGGCCGCCGAGAACCACGCCGGCCGCCGCCCAGACGATGAAGTCGTCGAGTTCCTGCGGCTTCATGGGCAGCGCGCCGCCCGGCCACAAACGTCCATTGGTCACCAGGCGCTTGGCGTACCACCAGGCGAACAGGATGCCGACGATGTAGCCGACGCCGTACCAGTGGATCGCCAGCGGCCCGATCTGCACGATGATCGGGTCGATGTTCGGGAAGGGCAGTATTGCAAGCGGCAAGGGCGGTCTCTCGAAACGAGGTAGGTCCGGCGTGGCGATCGGAGCGTGCGGCGGACCATGCGGCAGGGTTTTGGCAGGGTCAAGGCAAGGCGTCGGCCATGGACGACATCATTTGACTTCACCTGTCGCAGGCATATCCTGTCGTCGAGGCGTTGTGCGGATGGCACCATGCCAGTCCTCTATCGACCTGCCCGTGCGCAAGATCTGGAGCGCGCAGACGCTCTCGTCGTCGCCAGCATCAACGATCTTACAGGCCGCTACGGCTTCGATCCGATGGCGGTGTCTCGGCCGCCCAGTTCAGAACCGCGTTGCGGCTGGCCGGTGAGGACGGTTCGCCCCAGGTCTCGGCGTTTGTTCCGGGCGTGGCCGAGCCGGCGCTGACCACGGCCATGGAGCATGGGATGCCCATCACCTTTCCGATGGTTCTGATGTCGACGCGAGCCTTCGGCAGCTGGTCGCAATACCTGCCCCGGAATCCCGGTTTCATGTAACCGCACGCGGCGGCCGCTGCCCCTGAAAACAGCCTGCCTGCTTGCATTCCGCAGCAATGCTCACTAGGTCAGATCGACCACGCGAGGTTTTGCCATGTCGACCGGACCGAACCGCATTCTCGACGAATTCGCCAAGCTGATGACCGATGCGGCCGGCGCCGCGCAAGGCGTGCGCCGTGAGGTCGAGACGGCTTTCCGGGCGCAGGCCGAGCGTATCCTGGGCACGATGGACATCGTGCAGCGCGAGGAATTCGAGGCGGTGCGCGAGATGGCGACGAAGGCGCGCGAGGAAAACGCGCGGCTGACGGCACGCATCGAAGCGCTGGAAGCGAAGCTCGCCGGCGATGCCGGAATCCCTGCCGGCGGCGGCGCCAAGCCCCGCGCGCGGAAATAATCGCTAAACTTTTCCACAACGCCAGATTCGGGAAAAGCGCTTTGCCGTGAATCGCTTAACGGCATTGCATGAATCTGCGCGGCAGCGCTTTCCACACCCGTATGACGCAGCGCGAAAAATTGGGCTGGTCACGCGACTCCCGATCAATAGACTGAATTTGCTGCATGATTCGGAGCGGGTCCTGCAGCCGGGCGGTGTGGTTCCGGTCATGGGTTGTTGCGTCGAGCAGTCATGACCGTCCGGGTTCTTAAAACGTGTTCGTTGCGTGCCTCCCACGGAGCGTGGCGGCGCTCCTTCGAACGACAGGAAGCATCATGGAACTTCTGGAACTCGACATTTCCCGCGAAATTCATCCCGTGGATGTCATCGAGCAGGTGGCCCACAACAACGACTGGTCCTTTGAGCGCGCCGGCGACGATGAAATCTCCATCTCGGTGGCCGGCACCTGGACGGACTATCACGTCTCCTTCTCGTGGATGGAGGACTTCGAGGCGCTGCACCTGGCCTGCGCCTTCGACATCAAGGTGCCGGAATCGCGCGCGCTGGAGGTGATGCGGCTCCTGTCGCTCATCAACGAGCAGATGCTGTTCGGCCATTTCGACCTGTGGGAGCAGGAGGGCGCCATCATGTTCAGGCAGTCGCTGTTGCTTGCCGGCGGCGTCGAGCCCTCCAGCCAGCAGGTCGAGGTTTTGCTGTCGTCGGCGCTGGAAGCCTGCGAATGCTATTTCCAGGCGTTCCAGTTCGTCGTCTGGTCCGGCACTTCGGCCAAGGACGCGCTGTCCAGCGTCCTGTTCGAAACCCACGGCAACGCCTGAGCGGCCCGGTCATGAGTGCAGGCAGGGCGCGCAAAGCGGAGATCGGCTTCGCCGATTTCGACAAGGTCGACATTAGGGCCGGCACGATCGTAGCCGCCGAACCGTTTCCGGAGGCGCGCAAGCCGGCGATCAAGCTCAGGATCGATTTCGGCCCGGAGATCGGCGTCAAGAAGTCGTCGGCGCAGATCACCAAATACTATGCGCCCGATACGCTCGTCGGCCGTCAGGTCTTCGCGGTGGTGAATTTCCCGCCGCGCCAGATCGGTCCGTTCATGTCCGAAGTGCTGACGCTCGGCTTCCCGGACGAAGAGGGCGACGTGGTGCTCGGCGCCATCGAGCGCAGGGTACCGGACGGCGGCAGGCTGTTCTAGATCGTTTCACCGTTTCACGGAAACGGCGCAACGATCTATCTCTTTGTTTTAGCCGCATTTGTGCGACGCCAGACGATTCCGTCTGGCTGCAAAATGCCCAGGCGCTTCCCATTCTGTTCAGGCCGGTATCCTGATCACCGCGCGCAGGCCGCCCAGGGGGCTGTCTTCCAGCGTGATGTCGCCGCCATGGCTGCGGGCAATGTCGCGGGCGATGGCCAGGCCGAGGCCGGTGCCGCTGGAATCGAGGTTGCGCGCCTGGTCGAGCCGGACGAACGGCTTGAACACCTCTTCGCGCTTGGCCGGCGCGATCCCCGGCCCGTCGTCGTCGACGGTGACGACCAGCGAGCCTTTGCCGTGGACGGCTTTCACCTCGACCGTCCTGGCGTAGCGGAAGGCGTTGCCGACGATATTGGACAGCAGCCGGGCGAAGGCCTTGGGCCGCACCAGCACGTTGCTGTCGCCGGTCAGCGAGGTGGAGATGGTGCGTTTGCGCAGCGCCGCTTCTTCGGTGAGCTTGTTCAGGCACGCGTTCAGGTCGAACCTTCCGGTGTCCTCGGCGGCCTCGCCGCGGGCAAAGGCTATGTAGCCTTCCAGCATCGACTGCATGTCGTCGATGTCCTGATTCATCGCCTCGATGTCACCCTTCTTGCCGGTCAGCGCCAGTTGCAGCTTGAAACGGGTGAGGATGGTCCTGAGGTCGTGGCTGACGCCGGTCAGCATGGCCGTGCGCTGCTCGATCTGACGCTCGATGCGCTCGCGCATCTGGATGAAGGCGAAGCCGGCCCGGCGCACTTCCTCGGCGCCGCGCGGGCGGAAATCCTGCGGCATCGGCCGCCCCTTGCCGAAGCTCTCCGCCGCCTCGGCCAACGTCAGGATCGGCTTGATCTGGTTGCGCAGGAACGGGATGGCGATCATCAGAAGCACCACGGAGGTGCCGATCATCCAAAGCAGGAACACCTGCATGTTCGAGGCATAGGCCTGGCTGCGGCGCACGAAGACGCGCAGGACCTTGTTTTCCAACTGGATGCGGACCTCGATGATCTTCGAGTTGCCGACCGTATCGATCCAGAACGGCCGATTGATCTGCCGGGTGATCTCGGACGACAGCGGTTCGTCGAGCGTCGAGAAGAAGGGTTTCGGGCCGGGCGGCGGCAATGGATCGGGCGGCAGCAGGTCGACCTTCAGCTGCATGCGATCCTGCGCGATCCGGATGATGTTGGCATAGTCGGCGTCGTGCGGGTACGTCTCCATCACATCGATGATGGCGGCGATGTCGCGCACCACCGACTGCGACAGGAGCAGCGTAACCGTTTGCCAGTTTCTCTCCATGAAGACGAAGGCGACGACGGATTGCAGCAGGAACATCGGCGCGATGACGATGATGAGCGAACGGGCGTAGAGCCGCTTCGGCATGTAAAGCGATACCCGCCGCCAGAAGCGGCGCCAGGCGTGCCGCATGGTATCGACCGCGCCCGGTGTCTCGACGCTTGGCGACTTGGGCTGCTGCAAATCGGTGGCTGCCATCAATGTGTCGTTCATGCGGAGGGGACCAGTCCCGCCGCCGGCGCCCATTCTATTCCACGCTCAGCCGATACCCAATACCGCGCACCGTCTGCAGCCAGACCGGATTGGACGGATCGCGCTCGATCTTGCGGCGCAGCCGGTTGATCTGCACGTCGATGGTGCGTTCGCCGACTTCCGAATCGTCGCCCACCAGTTCGTGGCGCGGGATGGTCTCCCCGGCGCGGGCGGCGAAGATGGCAAGAATCTCCTGCTCGCGGTCGGTCAGCTTCAGCGCTTCGCCGCCGCGCTTCAGTTCGCGTTTGGCGATCTGGAAGGTATACGGGCCGAAAACGAGCTGCTCGACCTTGGGCGTTGCCGCCGGACCGCCGCGGCGCAGGATATTGTTGATGCGCAGGATCAGCTCGCGCGGATCGAAAGGCTTGGGCAGGTAGTCGTCGGCTCCCGCTTCCAGCCCGGTGACACGGCTGTCCGTCTCCGACAGCGCCGTCAGTATGAGGATCGGCACGTCCTTCTGCGCCCGCAGCGCCTTCGTCAGCTCGACACCGCTCTCGCCCGGCATCATGACGTCGAGGATCAGCATGTCGAAATCCAGTCCGACAAGCTTGCGGCGCGCTTCGTCGGAATTGCCGGCGACGGTGACGCGGAAGCCGTTCTCGGTCAGGTATTGCTTCAAGAGGTTGCGGATGCGGGTGTCGTCGTCGACCACGAGAAGGTGCGGGGCGTCGTCATCCGGTGCGGTCGAGCGCTCGGCGCTTTCATTGCTTTCCATGGCAGTATCCCGGCCGTTCATCGTGATTCATGGGGCAGAATGTCAATCTGCGCTCTTAGTTCCGGATTGACCATCGCTTTCAGGAAACGCTCCACGCAAGCCCTTTCGGAACCGTCGAAGCCCTGTCCGGAATCCTGCAATGCCTGAGCGATGCGGCGCGACTGTGGCCGCGCGAGGTCGAGGGCAAGCGAACGGCCCTTGGCGGTGGGATAGAGTTCGCGCTGGCGCCGGTCGCGCGGTCCCTGCACCTGAACGATGTGGCCGGTGTCGATGAGCTGCTTCAATACGCGTGCCAGCGACTGCTTGGTGATCTTGAGCACGTCCAGCAGTTCGGCGACCGTCAGGCCGGGACGCCGGTTGACGAAGTGCAGCACGCGATGGTGGGCGCGGCCGAAGCCGTAGTCGGCCAGGATCTCGTCGGGGTCCGAGGTGAAGTCGCGATAGGCAAAGAAGAAGAGCTCGATCAGGGCGAAGTCGATGCCGTCTTCGTCGACGACGGCGGTCCGGATCGGTTTTGCGGCTTCTGACATGCTGGCGGTCATGGGCGTTCCATTTGAATGGCAAATTATGTCAGTACTATTGACGTAATTCGCCGGCGGTAATAATTTTTGACAAGCTTTAGGGCCGATTGTGAACGAAAAGGCAAGGCAGCGCGGGATTTTCGACGTTTCGTGAGTTTGCCACGCCGCCGATCCGGGCCTACGCTCTTTTCCGGCCGCTCGACGCGACTGAATGTAACATCATGGCAAGCGGGCGGCTCCCGCGGGAGGTAAAAATGGCAGTTTCCTTCGACCAGCTTGAAGGTTTCATCTGGATGAACGGCGAGTTCGTCAAATGGGCGGACGCCAAGATCCATGTGCTCACGCACGGCCTGCACTATGCCAGCGCCGTGTTCGAGGGCGAGCGCGCTTACGGCGGCGAGATCTTCAAGCTCACCGAGCACACCGAGCGCCTGCATGAATCGGCGCGCATCCTCGGTTTCACCGTTCCCTATTCGGTCGCCGAAATCGACGACGCCTGCCGCGAACTGCTCAAGAAGCAGGGCTTCAAGGACGCCTACGTGCGCCCCATCGCCTTCCGCGGCAGCGAGCAGATGGGCGTTTCGGCACAGAACAACCGTATTAACGTCGCCATCGCCATCTGGCAGTGGCCGAGCTATTTCGACCCGGCGCAGAAGCTCAAGGGCATCCGGCTCGATCTCGCCGAGTACCGCCGGCCCGACCCGCGCACCGCGCCGTCGAAGTCGAAGGCCGCGGGCCTCTACATGATCTGCACCATCTCCAAGCATGCCGCCGAGGCCAAGGGCTATGCGGACGCCATGATGCTGGACTGGCGCGGCCAGGTCGCCGAGGCGACAGGCGCCAATATCTTCTTCGTCAAGGACGGCAAGGTGCACACGCCGACGCCGGACTGCTTCCTCGACGGCATCACGCGGCGCACGGTGATCGGGCTGGCGAAGGCGCGCGGCCTGGACGTGGTCGAGCGGGCGATCATGCCGGAGGAACTGGAAGGCTTCGAGCAGTGCTTCCTGACCGGCACGGCGGCCGAGGTCACGCCGGTGTCCGAGATCGGGCCTTATCGATTCGAGGTCGGCGAGATCGCCAAGACGCTGATGAACGACTATACGGCAGCAGTGCAGCCGAAGCACGCAATCGCTGCGGAATAGCAGAAAACTTCGATTTTTCAGTTGGATAAGGCGGCCCTTCGGCCGCCTTTCCTGTTTCATCGTTTCGACATTTGACTTTCGACGAATTCGGCGTCTCATGTGCGCATCGCCAGGGAGGCTGGCGGCTTTGGAGGGACTACGATCATGGAAACGCTACTTCCCATCATTGTGCAGGTCGTCACCGGCATCATCGGCGGCCAGGCCGTCGGAGCGGCCATCAAGCAGGCGGCGATGAGCCAGCTTCCGAAGATTCTCAGCGGCGCGATCGGCGGTGTCGCCGGCGGCGCCATCCTCGGCAAGCTCATGAACGCCGGTATCGATCCGGCTGCGGTTGCCGGTGCTGTCAGCGGCGGCTCGTTCAATATCGAGAACATCGTCGGTGGTCTCGGCGGCGGTGCCATTCTGACCGCCATCGTCGGCGCGGTCATGAACTCCATGAAGAAGTAAGCGATCGCATCTCGATGCGGCATGGGCGGCTTCGGCCGCCCATTTTCGTTTCGGCTCTGGTTTCCGGCCGCAGTCGCGGCTACATCACCGGGGAAACGGTGAAAGGTCATCATGGGTCAGCTCAACGCCGGCATCGTGCCGGTCACGCCATTTCAGCAGAACTGCGCCATCCTGTTCGACGACGAGACAAAGCGCGGCGTCGTCGTCGATCCTGGAGGGGACGTCGAGCGCATCCTGGCGGCACTCAAGGACAACGGCATCACCGCCGAGGCGATCTGGATCACCCATGGCCATATCGACCATGCGGGAGGTGCGATGGAACTGAAGGAGGCGCTCGGCGTCGACATCGTCGGCCCGCACGAGGCCGACAAGTTCCTGCTCGACAACCTCGAGACGCAGGCCAGCCGCTACGGCATGGCGGGCGTGCGCAATTGCGTACCGGACCGGTTCCTTTCGGAGGGCGAGACGGTCTCCTTCGGCGACCATCTCTTCGAGGTCCTCCACTGCCCCGGCCATGCGCCGGGTCATGTCGTCTTCTACAACCGGGCCGCCGGCTTCGCGCATGTCGGCGACGTGCTTTTCCATGGATCGGTCGGGCGCACCGACCTGCCGGGCGGCGACCATGCGGCGTTGATGGCCTCGATCAAGGAGAAGCTCCTGCCGCTCGGCGACGATATCGGCTTCCTGTGCGGGCACGGGCCGGGCGGGCGTTTCGGCGAGGAACGACGCGGCAATCCGTTCCTGGTCTGAGGTCCGGAACCCGCGGGTCGGAAAGAAAAAGCGCCGTCGAGGCGACGGCGCTTTTCTTGAGGCAGGGAACCTCCGGCGTGGATGCGCCGCGTCAGTTGGCGACGCAGAAATGCTGCTCGCCGTCGTAACCGGTGAAGGTGCCGGTGCGGGCGTCGAAGCTGCGGTAGCGGTCCGAGCAGTATTTGTACCAGTCGCGCGTCCACGGCTCGATGCCGCCGCGATAGGTGACGACCGGATAGTTGCGGACCGGGGCAGGGCGCAGGACCGGCCGGCGGCGCACCACGTAGGCCGGTTCGCCATAGTCGTCGTAGTAATAGTCGCTCGGCGGAGGCGGCGGCTGCGAGGCAAGCGCTCCGCCGATCAGCGCGCCGGCGGCAAGGCCGACGATCCCGGCAGCGACCGCGTCGCCGCCGCCGTGGTGATGATGACGCCAGCGCCAGTCGCCAGCTTGTGCAGGAAGCGTGGCCATGGCCGTCGCCGCGAGGGCCACGGACACCACTGCGGTCTTGGCAAATCCGTTCATGACAATCTCCTTCGTGCCGGCTCGCCGATGCCTGCCGGGGCAGGCGTGTCGCGGCCGGTTTCTATGCGAAGGTAATAGGAGACCGTGGCTGAACGGTGGCTGAACGAAACGGGTGCCAGTATCCGGCGCCGATGTCGTTGCGACCGGGCGGCGGCGCTTTCGACGACTGCCCGGACCGGCGGGTCAGCCGACGGACAGGTTGACCGCCTTGGGGCCTTTGCCGCGCTTGTCCGGCTCGGTGTCGAAGGTCACCTTCTGTCCGTCTTCCAGACCGGGAAGCCCTGACGCCTGTACAGCCGAGATGTGGACGAAGACGTCCTTGGCTCCATCGTCCGGCGTGATGAAACCGAAACCCTTGGCATGATTGAAGAATTTGACGGTGCCGGTCTGCGGCATGGGAAGCTCCTCTGATCCCATCAGTCATCTTTCCGGGTTCCGAACAACCCGAAGGAGAAATTTGTCGTTTATTTTGACGGGCTCGGCAAGAAAAACTTTTACGATTCGGTCCGGCCCGGCGGCGGCCGAAGCCGGGCTGCCGGGGCGCGGCGGACGTTCATGGCCGTCCGACAAGGTGCCGGCGACGTCGGCCACCCGCAAGCAAAAAGGCGCGACGAAGCCGCCGCGCCTTTCCGAAACTCATGCAGGCCTGGGCGGAATTACGCCGCGCGCAGATTGACCGCCTTGGGACCCTTGCCCATGCGATCCGGCTCGACGTCGAAGGTCACCTTCTGGCCGTCGATCAGGGTGCGCAGGCCCGAAGCCTCGATGGCGGAGATGTGGACGAACACGTCCTTCGCGCCATCGTCCGGCGTGATGAAGCCGAAGCCTTTGGTGGTGTTGAAGAATTTTACGGTGCCGGTCTGGGCCATCTGGGGGAACTCCTTCACCCGTTCAGTCTGGTGGTCCTGGCGCCTGGCTTGCGGCAGGTCCGGTGGTGGCTTCGGCGGTCGTGCATTCGCGCACGGTCAAACCCCCCGCCGAAAGACGGGGCCGTCAGAGATTCACACATATCGGGGAAAGGGGCGTTCAAACGTTCCAGTCTCCGGGTCGCAAATGCCCGAACACTGAATTTATTGCACGGAAATGTGAGCGTGGCAAGACAGCACTCGCAGACACGCATTCAAGCGCCGCCCAACGCTATAACGGGCGATACGCCCGACCGGGGCGCGGGTCATCGGCCACGAGCATGGCAAGGATAGGTACAGGCCTGCCTTCCGGCGCGCTTTGGAGCGCTGTTGGCGCATGGCGAACCGTCGAGGCGTTGCATTTGCGGTGGAAACCGTGAGGATGCCGCACGAAGCACGAAGGAGATCGTCATGAGATTTGCCACCGTGATGTCGCTGCAAGGGGCGGCGGTGGTCGCGCTTTCGGTTCTGCTCGGCGCCTGCACCGTCGTGGTCGACGATGGTCCGGACTATCGACCGCCGCGTCCCGGTCCGGCCTATTGCACCGCGGAATATGTGCCTGTCTGCGCCCGGCGCGGCCGAGACCGCCAGAGCTTCGCTAACAGTTGCCTGGCCCGGCGCGAAGGCTACCGCGTCGTCAGCGAAGGGCTTTGCCGGGGCGGATCCGGCAGGGACGACGGCGAGCGGACGTTCTGTACGCGCGAATACGCGCCGGTATGCGCCAGCCGTCGCGGGAACATACGGACGTTCCCGAACGCCTGCGAGGCGCGCGCCGCGCACTGGCGGGTGGTCGGCAACGGACCTTGCTGAAAGAGCCGCGAGTGCAACCCGGCGGCCTTGCATCGTCTCGCGCCTTGTCCTAGGCCGCGTCAGCGCAAACAAGTCCAGGCAGGTGTGCCATCAGCAGGATATCGCAAAGGCAGGGCGGAGCAGGGCGGGCGGGCAGGCAACCGCCGCGCGGCGGCGATCTCGACCAGTATGTGCGGCAGGCACTGGCCCTGCACCAGGCCGGCCGCCTGACGGAGGCCGAGGCCCTCTACCGGCAGGTGCTCGGCGTGCGTGCCGACCATGCGCCGGCGCTGCATTTCCTCGGCTTGCTGTTGCACCAGAGCGGGCGCAGCGCCGACGGGCTGGCACTGATGCAGCGCTCGGTGCGCGCACAGCCGGGTAACACCGACTTCCTCAACAATGTCGGCACAGTCCTGCGTGACCTCGGCCAGGCGAAGGCGGCGGCCGACCAGTTCCGCAAGGCGGTCGACCTGAAGCCGGACAATCTGGCGGCGCGTGATAACCTCGGCTCCGTCGAGAAGCAGCTCGGCCGTTTCGAAGCCGCCGAGCAGGTCTACCGGGCAACCATCGGGCGCAGCCCCTTCCATGTCCGTGCCCGGCTTGGCCTTGCCGATACCTTGCAGGAGGCCGGGCGCATCGACGAGGCCCTGGCGGTCTTCCGCGAGGCGCTGTCGATCCGGCCCAAGGACGCGGAGCTTCTGCACGGCATGGGCGTCGCGCTGATGGAAAAGGGCGACCTTTCTGGTGCCGCCGAGCATTTCCGCGCGGCACTTGCAGTCGACGCCTCGCGCGCCGTGTCCTGGCAGATGCTGGCGCAGGTCAAGCCACATCGCGAAGGCGACGGCGAATTGAGCGCGATGACGGCCGCGCACGACAAGGCGCCGGCCGACAGCCTGGCGCGCATGCAGCTGTCCTTCGGCCTCGGCAAGGCGCATGACGACCTGAGGGATTACGGCCGAGCCTTCGAGTTCTTCCTTGAAGGCAACGCTATCCGCCGCAAGGAGATAGCTTATGACGGCGAGCGGACGCGCGCCGAATTCGCGGCCATGAAGGCAACCTTCACGAAGGATTTCTTCGACCAGCGCAAGCCGAGCGCCATTTCCGACGACACGCCGATCTTCGTCGTCGGCATGCCGCGCTCCGGCACCACGCTGATCGAGCAGATCATCGCCAGCCATCCGCAGGTCTACGGCGCGGGCGAGCTGACGATCCTCAAGACGGCGGTGGGCAAGGGCTTTCCCCTCGATATGAAGGGCGGCTTTCCGGCCGGCATCGCCGCGATGCCGGACAAGGCTTTCGCCGATGCCGGCCACGACTATCTCGACATGCTGGCGAAACGCTATCCGGGCTATCGGCACGTCACCGACAAGATGCCGGGCAATTTCATGCTGGTCGGCTTCCTCCACATGATGCTGCCAAAGGCGAAGATCGTGCATTGCGCCCGCAATGCGGTGGCGACCTGCCTGTCCATCTTCAAGACCAACTTCCGCGGCGACGGGCATCGCTACAGCTACGATCTCGCCGAGCTGGCCGACTTCCACAACCTCTACGTGGACCTGATGGAGCACTGGCGCACTGTCCTGCCCGGCGTCGTCCACGACGTGCGCTACGAGGATTTCGTCGCCGACCAGGAGGGCCAGTCGCGGGCGCTGATCGACTGGCTCGGCCTACCGTGGAACGACGCCGTGCTTGCCTTCCACAAGGCCGATCGCCAGGTGCGCACGGCATCCGCCGCGCAGGTCCGCCAACCCATGTACAAGGGCTCGGTCGACCTGTGGAAGCAGTACGGCGACAGGCTTCAGCCGCTGATCGAGCGGCTGAAGTAGGTTGGATCTCCTCCCGACAGGGAAGGGACGAAGGCCTATGATTCCACGACCATCTCGAAACCGCCAAAGATCATGCGTTTGCCGTCGAAGGGCGCATCATTCATAGCCCCGGCCATACGCGGGTCGTTCATCACCTTGCTGTTGACTTCGTCCCGGTGCGCGCGGTCGCGATAGACGATCCACGAGAACACGACCGTCTCGTCCTCTTTCGCTTGTACGGTGCGCGGGAACGAGGTCAATTCCCCATAGGGGACGTCGTCGGCCAGGCATTCAGCGTAGGCGAGCGCGCCATGGCTCATCCAGACCTCGCGACCGAGCTCGGCCATCTTCCTGTAAGCCTCAATATTTGCCTTGGGCAGCGCGATCAGGAATCCATCGACATAGGACATTTGTCTTCTCACTTGGGCTTGACCGGCGCGTTCATCGCCCATTCGACGCCGAAGGGATCGCGCAGTGCACCCCAGCGGTCGCCCCAGAACATCACCTGGAGCGGCGTGGTGACCTCGCAACCGGCGTCGACCGCGCGCTGCCACCATTCGTCGATGTTTTCGTCGGTCAGGTGAAGCTGCATGGTACAGGCCTGCACGGATTTCACCGGGTGGCCGTGCTCGGGATAGAAATCGCCGAGCATCAGGCTGGAGCCGTTGACGTGAAGGTGGATGTGCATGGTGCGGCCCTGCTCATCCGGCGGATAGGCGAAGACCTGCCTGGCGCCGAAAGCCTTTTCATAGAATGCGGCTGCTTTCGTCGCGCCGTCGATGCCGAGATAGGGCGTCAGTCCGCCGAGAACCTTGGGTTGCTGCGGGGTCGAGGCTTGGTCGTTCATGGCAGTCCTCCTGTTGGTTGTTCGGTTTCAGCGTATTGGGGCGGCGACGGCCAATCGGCGGCCGACCTGCTCATCGACGGCTTCCGGCCAGCCGATGTCCTTGCGCAGTTCCGGCGGCAGGGCGCGGATGGCGCGCTCCGTGCGGTAGTAGGCGCGGGCGGCAGAGTATTCGGTCGCGATGCGACCAATGGATAACAGGATCGACATGGTGCATTCCTCCCTTCTAGCGGCGCCGGCATTTCCGCGCCTGCTCCAAGGACGGGCGAAGAAACGCGATGCCGACAGGGGCAGGGAGATTTTTTACTGACGCCGCGAAATGTAGGGCTCCAAGGCCCAACTTACAGCGCCGCTGCATTTGCAATGCCCGATGATCCGAAACCTCGACAGGTGCGGAAACAAGGCCAGGGAAAACCGGCTGCCGCGGGCCCGCTTGACCTTCACGTTTCCCCATCCGGACAGCTTCGCTTCAACTTTCGTCGGCGGGATGCCCGCGATTCTGAGGAGAGCACTATGCGTTTCCCCACCCATACCGATTACGAGTTTGGGCTGGGCTGTAGCCAAAAGTTGTTTCCAGAGTTCTACTCCGAAGTCGAAGGCGGCTTCTCTGTAGGCAAGGGACTTGAGGTTCGGGGAGCGGAAAGGGATGAGATTTCCCGCCAGCACGTCGCTGCCTGCGACACCAAGCTGTTTAAAGAGCCTCCGAACCTGCGTCTGAAGCGGAGACTCGCCTTCAGGATAGTCCGCCCAAGATTCAATCTCGTAGGCGCTCCCGCTTTCGGTCGAAAGCTCTCCATGATCGGTTTCGTTGCGGTTGCCGCCGGGATTTATGCCAAGAAAGGCGATATCCGCCCGCTCCGTGGTTCTCCACGGCGAGGCCAGCAGCCGCCAGCCCAAGCGATCCTGGCGCCGAATGTATTCCTGTTCAATCGAATATCTGATGCTGTTCGCATCCATTCCTAGTGCCCCGGCCGGCCGCTCTTCTTCGGCCGGCGCGTCTGGTGGCGCTGGTCGCCGGCGTCTTCGTAGGAGCCGATGCCGGCGCGCTCGCGCTTGATCGGCTTGACGTCTTCCGGCTTGGCCGGCTTCACGCCTTCGACCGGCTTTTCGGTCCGCCGCACGGTCATTTCGTCCAGCGAGTTCTTGCGGAACAGCGAGGGTTTGTTTTCACCCGGAACGCCGTAGTCCGAACCATGCGCCTCCTGTGCCGACTGCTTCTTGAACAGCGAGCGCGAGACCGCGCCGGCCGGCGTCGGCATGTCGGTGCCGGGTCCCATGTGGTCGATGTGCGGCTTCTGGAACAATGATTTGCCGAGCGGCTTGGCGCCATCCGCGCCCATTTCGTCCAGCTGCGGCTTGCGGAAAAGAGAGGCGTCGGTCGCGTCGTCCACCGTCCGATGCCGCTCGCGGCCCTTGTTGTGCTTGCCCTTCTCGCGACCGGAAACCGGGCTTTCAGACTCCGCGTATTTCGCCAGCGGGTCGTCGGAGATCTGCAGTTCCAGTTCGGTGAGCCGCTTGATCTCGTCGCGCAGGCGCGCGGCTTCCTCGAAGTTGAGGTCGGCGGCGGCGTCGCGCATCTTCTTGTTCAGATGCTCCAGATGCGCCTTGAGGTTGTTGCCCATCATCTGGCCGGCATCGTCGGTGAACTGCGAGATGTCGGCGCGGACGTGGTCCTTCTCGTAGACCGAATCCAGGATATCGGCGATGCGCGACTTCACGCTCTCCGGCGTGATGCCGTTGGCCTCGTTGTATTCGAGCTGCTTTTCTCGCCGGCGGTTGGTCTCCGCCATGGCGCGCTCCATCGAGCCGGTAATCTGATCGGCGTAGAGGATAACCTTGCCGTCGACGTTGCGCGCGGCGCGGCCGATGGTCTGGATCAGCGAGGTTTCCGAACGGAGAAAACCTTCCTTGTCGGCGTCGAGGATGGCGACGAAGCCGCACTCGGGAATGTCGAGGCCCTCGCGCAGCAGGTTGATGCCGACCAGCACGTCGAAAGCGCCGAGGCGCAGGTCGCGCAGGATCTCGATGCGCTCCAGCGTGTCGATGTCGGAGTGCATGTAGCGCACGCGGATGCCCTGCTCATGCAGGTATTCGGTCAGGTCCTCGGCCATGCGCTTGGTCAGCACAGTGCAGAGCGTGCGATAGCCCTTCTTCGTCGTCTCGCGGATCTCGCCGACGACGTCGTCCACCTGGCTCTTGGCCGGGCGCACCTCGACCGGCGGGTCGATCAGGCCGGTCGGGCGGATGACCTGCTCGGCGAAGACGCCGCCGGATTGCTCCAGTTCCCAGCTGCCGGGCGTGGCCGAGACGCCGATGGTGAGCGGGCGCATGGCGTCCCACTCCTCGAAGCGCAGCGGCCGGTTGTCCATGCAGGAGGGCAGGCGGAAGCCGTATTCGGCCAGCGTCGCCTTGCGGCGGAAGTCGCCGCGGTACATGCCGCCGATCTGCGGAATGGTGACGTGGCTTTCGTCGACGAAGATCAGGGCGTTGTCCGGCACGTATTCGAAAAGCGTCGGCGGCGGATCGCCGGGATTGCGGCCGGTGAGATAGCGCGAATAGTTCTCGATGCCGGCGCAGGAGCCGGTCGCCTCCAGCATCTCCAGGTCGAAGCGGGTGCGCTGCTCCAGCCGCTGCGCCTCCAGCAGGCGGCCGGCCTTCTCCAGCTCGACCAGGCGGAACTTCAGCTCCTCC
>Ga0182738_1002055_pt1 | contig 24298 bp, 19 predicted proteins | sample eDN5th30CBELigMG_FD_128876 | JGI IMG/M metagenome (GOLD analysis project Ga0182738, IMG submission 128876) | Enriched Miracle-Growth compost microbial communities from Emeryville, California, USA - eDNA 5th pass 30_C BE-Lig MG (version 2)... ...
ACCCGCTGCTTCGTCACGTTCCTCGAGGACCTGACCGCGACCCGACCGGTCGTGCTGTGGCTGTCGGACCTGCACTGGGCCGACCCGGTGGTCCACGAGCTGGTCGGGACCGCGCTCGGGGCGCTCGCCCGCCGGCCGCTCGTCGTGATCGTGACCGCTCGGCGGTCGCTGTTGGAGCGCTGGCAACCGCCGGTCGGTCGTTTCGACACCTTCGCCCTGAACCTCGAAGCGCTCGATGCGGAGGCGACCGACGATCTGATCGAAGCGCTGGTGCGCGAGACGGGCACCCCGACGATGAGCGCGGCCGCCAAGGTCGACCTGCGCGAGCGCAGCGGGGGGAATCCGTTGTTCCTGATCGAGCTGCTGGCATTGCTGGGCGAGCAGCGCGCCACGAACACCGTGATGACCGCGGAACTGACCGCGCTGCCCGATACGTTGCGCGGCCTGGTCGCGGCGCGGCTCGACAATCTGGGACCCGCCGAACGGGCGGTCGTCGACGACGCGTCGGTGCTCGGTCGGCGGGGCAAGATCGAACACCTCGCCGAGATGGCGCGCCAGGTCCGAGGCGATGCCGAGATCGAGCCGGCCCTCGGTGGCCTCGCCGCACGTGAGCTGATGCTGGTCGACGGCGACGGTTGGGAGTTCGCTTCGGACGTGACCCGTGAGGTCGCCTACGGGATGCTCACCAAGTCCGACCGCGCCAAGAAGCACCTGGGTGTCGCCCAGTGGGTCGAAGCCGCCCGCACGGGGCCGGTGACGGACCGGGTCGCGGATCTGCTCGCTCACCATTACGGCCGTGCGGCGGAACTCCTCGACGATCTGGGCACCGTCGAGCGACTCTCCGACGACGTGCGGGAGCGAGCGCTGCACTGGATCGACGACGTGAGCGCCCGAGGCGAGCGTCTGCGGCTGCTCCCCGCCGTGGACCGGTTGTGCACCCAAGGACTCGCGCTCGCCGGCGACGGCTACGAGCAGGTCCGCCTCACCCTGTTGCTGCGACGGGCGGGGGCCCGCAGTCAGGCGCGTGAGATCACGGGCGCGCAGGAAGATGCGGCAGCGGCGGCGCTGCTGGCCGACGCACTCGGTGACGACGCCGCACGTGCCGCAGTGCAGTTGGTGGAAGGCGAGATCTCCCAGCAGCGCGGCGACCTCGATGCGGCACGCGCGACGTTCGCGGAAGCGGCGCGTCGGTTCGACGAGGCCGGCGACACCGAAGGGCGCGCCGAGGCGTTGCGTGCGCTCGGACTGTCGGAGCTGTTGGCGGGACGCACGGCCGAGGCGGAAAAGACGACCTCGGACGCGCTCGAGGCGTTCCGTCTCCTCGGACGTCCCTCCGGCGAGGCCTGGGCGTTGCAGAATCTCGCTTGGATCTCGTTCGTGCAGGGTCGGATCGGCGAGGCCGAGAAGCGGATCGACGAGTCGTTGGAGCTGTTCGAATCGGTGGGTAACACGGGCGGGACGGCATGGGCGAGGGGGTTGCAGGGGTTCGTCCGCCTGGCCGAGGGCGACCTCGTCGGTGCCGAGACGCTCCATCGAAGCGTGCTCGCCGACGCGCAGGCGAGCGGCGACCGGTGGGCCACGGCGATGATGGAACTGCTGGGCGCGGTGGTGATGCTGTGGACCGGCCGGACCGAAGAAGCGCAGCGCATGGCAACCGCTGCGCTGAGCCTGTTCCGCGCGGTGCACGATCGACTCGGCCAGGCTCGGATCATGTGGCCGCTCTCCCGTGCGCTGGCGATGCGCGGCGACGTCGAGGCGGCCCGGGCGGTTCTCGACGACGTCCGCGAGGTGGTCGACGCCACCCCGGAGTGGCGTGACAACAGCGAGGATCGTCTGGTGCTGTCGGTGGCGCGAGCGTCGGTCGAGGTCCATCTGGGCAATCCCGAGACGGCGTTGGACGAACTCGCCTGGCTCACCAGCGAACTCGGGCTCGACGACGTCACGAGCTGGCTCACCGAAGCCGCTGGTGCGGCACCTCCCGCCGCGCTGATCGACGCGATCCGGGCCGGCGCAGGTCTCGACCTGGTGACGGTGGTCGCGATCGCGCTGGCGCAGGTGTCGCGGACCGCCGAGGCCGCGGCGATCCTCGACGCGGCCGACGGAGTCGTGGAAGAGATGCAGGTGAGCGCCGTACTGCACTCGGCGCGGGCGTTGGTGCGGGCTGCCGAGGGTCGACCGGACGAGGCCCGTTCGCTGGCCGGGCGGGTCCTGGGTGACGACCGTTCGACGTACATGGACCGTGCGCTCGCCGCCATCGCATCCGGGCTCGCCGCGGCCCGCATCGGCGACATGGACGCGGTCTTCGAAGCGTTCGGAGTGGCTCGCGCGTCGGTGGACCACACCGGCGATCTGCTCACCCGGTCGCTGGTCGAGCTCGCCGAGGCGCGAGCGTTCGACGCGCTCGCGGTCGGCGTCCCGGCCGACCGGGTGGCCACGGATCGTCCCTCCGAAGCCGGGGAGCGGCTGGCGACCATGGGCACCGACGCGCACGGCTGGCTGACGCTCTTCGACGACGCCATCGGACGCCGCCCGGTCGGCGATCGGTCGGCGGGTTCGATGGGCTGACCACGGGCGGCCCCGGCGCCGCGGTCGCGCGCCGGTGTGGTTCGCGAAATCCGGTCGAGGAGTGCTCGACGGCGCGGTGGCCCGGTCAGCCGTGTGCGGCGATGGCGTCGGCCATGGCGATGACGCGGCGGGCATTGTCGACGTGCAGGTTCTCGATCATCCGGCCCTTGTAGGTGACCACGCCCTTGCCCTCGGCGATGGCGGTGTCGAAGGTGGCGATCAGCTCGCGCGCGTCGTCGACGGCTTCGGCCGTGGGCGCCCACACGTCGTTGCACGGTCCCACCTGGCTGGGGTGGATCAGCGTCTTGCCGTCGAAGCCCAGATCACGTCCCTGCACGCATTCGGCGCGGAACCCTTCCGGGTCGCCGATGTCGTTGTAGACGCCGTCGATGATGACCTTGCCCGCGGCCCGGGCGCCGATCAGACAGCCGGTGATCGCCGGCACCAGCTCGGCGCGCCCCGCGTTCTGCGCGGCGTGAAGCTCCTTGGCGATGTCGTTGGTACCCAGCACCAACACCGTCAGGCGCGCCGAGGCCGCGGCGATGGCACGGGCATCGAGCAGGGCGTTCGGGGTCTCGAGCATCGCCCAGAGCTTCGTGTGGTCGGGGGCTTTGGCGGCGACCAGGGCCGCTTCGAGCCGCGTCACCTCGTCGGCGGAGTCGACCTTGGGAACGAGGATCGCGTCCGGACCGGCCGCGGCCGCCGCGGCGAGGTCGTCGTCGTGCCATTCGGTGCCGATGCTGTTGACGCGGATGGCGATCTCGCGGTGGCCGTAGTCGCCGCTCTGTGCGGCCGCGCACACGTTCGCGCGGGCGCCGGCCTTGGCGTCGGGCGCGACGGCGTCTTCCAGGTCGAGGATCAGCGCATCGGCCGGAATTCCCTTGGCCTTCTCGAGCGCCCGTTCGTTCGCGCCGGGCATGTAGAGGACGCTGCGGCGGGGGCGCAGGCCGGTGGAGGGCACGGTGTCGGTCGTCGTCGTCATCGTCGGCTCAGGCTTTCCCGCTGAAGCCGTAGGCCTCGGCGAGGTCGGGGTCGCGTTCGGCGAGCTGGTGGGCGAGGTCCAACATGACCTTGCACTGCAGCACCGAGGCGTCGTCCTCCATCTTGCCGTTCAACATCACGGCGCCGTGGCCGTCGCCCATGGCCTCGATGACCTCCTGGGCGTGCGCGACGTCCTCCGGCGGCGGCGAGAACACCCGGCGGGCGATGTCGATCTGCACCGGGTGCAGCGTCCAGGCGCCGACGCAGCCCAGCAGGAAGGCGTTGCGGAACTGATCTTCACAGGCGACGACGTCTTTGATGTCGCCGAAAGGTCCCCAGAAGGGCAGGATGCCGTTGGCCGCACACGCGTCGACCATGCGGGCCATCGTGTAGTGCCACAGGTCCTGTTGAAACGGCTTGCGGTCCGATTCGATGTCACCGTCGATCGGGTCTTCGCGCACCAGATAGCCGGGGTGGCCGCCGCCGACCCGGGTGGTCTTCATGCGCCTCGATGCCGCCAGGTCGGCGGGGCCGAGCGAAAGGCCCTGCATCCGGGGAGAAGCCGCGCAGATCTCCTCGATCGCGTTCACGCCGCGGGCGGTCTCCAGCAGGGCGTGGATCAGGATCGGTCGGGCCACGTTGCCCTTGGCCTCGAGCTGGGCGAGGAGGCGGTCGACGTAGTGGATGTCCTCGGGGCCTTCGACCTTGGGGATCATGATCACGTCGAGCTTGTCGCCGATGGCGGTGACCAGGCGGGTCATGTCGTCGAGGTGCCAGGGGGAGTCGAGCGCGTTGACCCGGGTCCACAGCTGGGTGGTGCCGAAGTCGGTGGTGTTCGCGATCTCCACGAGGCCCTCACGGGCAGCCTCTTTGTTCTCCACCACGATCGCGTCTTCGAGGTTGCCGAGGATGATGTCGACTTTCTTCGCGATGTCGGGGACCTTCGCGGCCATCTTCGGGTTGGAGGGGTCGAAGAAGTGGATCATGCGCGACGGCGGGAAGGGGATCTCGCGCACGGGCTCGGGCGCGCCGATGGCGAGCGGGCGGAAGAAGTCCTTGGGCGAGCGCATCTGATCTCCTCGTACGGTCTGGGCGGCGGGTCGGTGACGGTGGCACCACCCTAGGAACCAACGGGTTCGCTCGGGAACTTCGCGCGGGGAATTGGCCCGGAGGGGTGGCGCTGTGCGCTAGAGTCTCCTCCGACTTGTGATGCCATCTGCTGAGGGCGATTCAGCCGTCGGTGGTGAGGGAAGACCAACAGGAGCCCGACCATGAAGTTCAGTGTTGACAACGACGTGCACATCGAATCCCTGGATGGCGAGTACCTGGTGCTCGTGCCCGGATCCGAACAGGTCCTGCACCTCAAAGATGCCCAGGCCGAGGCGTTCGCCCTCGCGATCCAGGGCGTCGACGTGGTGCCGGCCGAGCTGGAGTCAGAGATGGCCGGACTCGTCGAACTCGGTGTCGTGAAGACCGACGCGTGGAGCCGCCGCCGGGTGATCCAGCTCGGTGGCGCCGCGGCGGCTGCAGCGGTCGCCGTCGTCGCACTGCCGAGCGTGGCCGCCGCCGCCTCGCCGACGGGAACGACCACGCCGTCGACCACCACCCCGACCAACCAGAGCTTCCAGGTCGAAGCATTCCTCGTCGGTGGTGGCGGTGGGGGTGGTGCCGGCCAGGTGAGTCAGACGGGTGACGCGGAGCCGGTCGACAACGGTGCCGGTGGCGGTGGTGGTGGCGCCGTCGTGCAGACCGGTGTGATCACGGTCGACTCGGGCACCAGCTACCCCGTGGTCGTCGGCGCCGGTGGCGCAGGCGGTATCGGGAGCATCGCGGGCCAGAACGGCGGTGCGAGTTCCTTCGGTGGCGTGAGTTCGGCCGGCGGAGGTTACGGCGGCACCGCGAGCGCAGGGAGCACGGGTGGGTCCGGCGGTGGCGGCAGCGCCGGCAACCTCGGTGGTTCGGGCACTGCGGGCAACGACGGCGGCACCGGTGACGCGGGCGGGACCGGCGGTGGTGGCGGTGGTGCCGGCACGGCCGGCGCGAGCGGTTCGGGCACCGGCAACGGCGGTGTCGGTTCGACGCTGTCGATCCCGTCCCTCGGTGGCGTGGGCGATCCCGATGGCGTGTTCGGCGGCGGCGGTGGTGGCGGTGCTGCCTCCTCGACGACTCCGGGTACCGGCGGCAACGGTGGCGGCGGCAACGGCGGTGAGGGCACGGTGAATCCCATCGCCGGTCTGGCCAACACCGGTGGTGGCGGCGGTGGCGGCGGTGCCTCGCACACCTCGGGTGGTGGCATCGGGACGGCGCTGACCTCGAACGGTGCTGCCGGCGGTTCGGGCATCGTGATCGTCAAGGCGGCGCAGGGGCAGGGCCTGAGCGCCACCGGCGGCACGCACTACAGCGACGGTGGCTACGACTACTGGGTGTTCACCGGGAGCGGCAACTTCGTCGTCGGCTGACCTCGGCTTCGATCGACGACCGCGGGGATTCGTCCCCGCGGTCGTCGTCGTTTTGGCCGGCACCACCGCCCGGCAGGCGAGCGGCTTTTGTGGGATGATGGAGGGCCGGACCGGGGCACCGATCCTCAGAGCCCCGGCGAGACGACGAAACGGGGTCGAGCATGAACGTTGCTGAAATCCTCGCCTACAAGGGATCCGATGTCGCAACCATCGGTCCCGACCATTCTATCCGTGAAGCGGTGGGATTGCTGGCCGATCGCTCGATCGGCGCGGTGGTCGTCACCGACGACGCCGGCACCGTCATCGGCATGTTCTCGGAACGGGACGTGGTGCGGCGTGCCGCGCGGGACGACGGCCTCGACCTGGACGCGTCGGTCGAGTCGGTGATGACGACGACGTTGACCACGTGCCGCCTGGGTGACCTGAGCGAGGCCCTCATGAAGATGATGACCGAGCGGCGGATCCGTCATCTGCCCGTGCTGGACGATTCAGACGAGCTGTGCGGCATCATCAGCATCGGCGACGTCGTCAAGGAGCGGGTCAACGAGCTCGAGACCGCTCACGAACAGCTCGTCGACTACGTCCGCTCCGGTCGCTGAGCCGCCCCGCTTCGAACTTCGGGACGACTTCGGCTCAGCGGGCGAGGAAGCGCGACCAGCAGCGCTCGTCAGGCGAAATCGGCTTCGCCGCCGCCACCGACGAGGGCTACCGTGCGCCGATGCCCGAACCATCGGTCGACCCGTTCACGGCGGCAACGACGTTGGACCCCGATGGCGCGGTCCCCGGCCGCTATCACGGTGTGGTCGACGACCACTGGAAGCTCGCGGTCGTCCCCCAGGGCGGGATCGTCGCCGCCGTGGCCGCACGGGCCATGGCCCGCGAGCTCGCGGCGCCAGAGCAACCGCTACGGTCGTTCACGGCCGTGTTCGCCGGCCAGGTCGCGGTCGGTCCGGTCGAGATCGACGTGCAGATCCTGCGCCGTGGCCGATCGTTGTCGCAGCTCACGACGACGGTCCGCAATCCGGGCGCCGCAGCGGGCCTGACCGCAGTCGCCGTGTTCGGGGCGGTGCGTCCCGGCTTTTCCTTCACCGACCGCCCGTTTCCCGCGGGTCTCGACGTTCCCGCGGCGTACCCGTCGATGCGCGACCCCTGGCCCGATGACGTCGAGCCACGCCGCTTCGATCCCATGCCGTTCTGGGAGGAGGTCGTCGAGACCCGGTTCATCACCGGCCACCCTCCCTGGGAGGACTACGTGCCGACGAGTTCCGAGCAGCTCTACTGGACGCGCTTCGACGCACCGCCGATCGCCGGCGACGGCAACCTCGACCCGCTGGGGCTGCTGGTGCTGGCCGATGCGATGCCGGGAGCGGTCGGCGAGCGCATGGGCAACGACAGCCCACCCTGGTTCGGGCCGAGCGCGGACCTCACCTTCCACTGGTTCGGGCACACCCGCTCGGACTGGTTGCTCGTGCGGAACCAGGCCCGTCACGCGGGCGATGGCTACGCGTCGGTGGATGCCGAGCTCTGGGACCCGACCAGCGGGACCCTGGTGGGCTATGCCACCCAGCAGATGATCTTCGCCTTCGCCGATGAGATCCCCACGGGCGAGCAGATCTACCCCGTCGACCAGCGGCGCGCCTGACCAGCGGGAGGCCCACCCGGCACGGGCTCCGCGACGCTTCGGGTGTCACGACACCGAATCGCGCGGCGCTCGGCGGTACGCTGAGCGGTCGTGTCCTCGACCGACACCACCCACGACGTGGCGACCGCCCGGCGACCACGACCCGAACCCGTCGGTCGACTGATCGTGGCTGCCGGACTGCTCGACGCGCTCGCGATCGTCGTGTTCGTGACCATCGGTCGGTCGTCACACGAAGAGGGCGTCACCGTGGCGGGGGTCGCGGAGACGGCGTGGCCGTTCCTGGTCGGTGCCGTCGTCGGTTGGCTCGTCGGGCGCGTGTGGCGACGGCCGGTGAGCCTGGTGCCGGGCGCACTCACCGTCTGGGCCGGTGCGTTCGTGTTGGGAATGGCGCTGCGTGCCGTGTCGGGTCAGGGAATCGCGGTGTCGTTCATGATCGTGGCATGCAGCTTCCTCGCGGCAACCCTGTTCGGGTGGCGCCTCGTCACCGCCGCGATCATTTCGCGGCAACAGCGCCGTGCCGGCGCCGGCGGGCACGCGGCCGACTGATCGCCCGCCACCGACCGACGCTCAGGGTTTGCGTGACAGGTACCGGCGGTTCTTGAACTTGGCCCGCAGGTAGTCTTTGTTCATCAGGGCGATGAAGTCGACCGAGATCTCCTTGGGGCACGACGCCTCGCACTCGCGGTGGTTCGAGCACGACCCGAACAGGCCGTCCATCGTGTCGACCATCGCCTCGACCCGCTCGTAGCGCTGCGGCTCGCCCTGGGGTAGCAGGTTGAGATGCGCCACCTTGGCGGCGGTGAACAGCTGCGCGGCACCGTTCGGGCACGCCGCCACACAGGCACCGCAGCCGATGCAGGCTGCGGCGTCGAAGGCGGTGTCCGAAACGGTCTTGGGGATCGGCGTGTCGTTCGCGTCGGGCGCGGAGCCGACCGACACCGAGATGTAGCCGCCGGCTTCGATGATCCGGTCGAACGCGGAACGGTCGACCACCAGGTCTTTGACCACCGGAAACGCCGCGGCCCGCCAGGGCTCGACACTGATCGTGTCGCCGTCGTGGAACGAACGCATGTGCAACTGGCAGGTCGCGGTGCCGTGTTCGGGGCCGTGTGCCCGGCCGTTGATCATCAGCGAGCACGAGCCGCAGATGCCTTCGCGGCAGTCCGAGTCGAAGGCGATGGGCACCTCGCCGGCGTTGACGAGCCGCTCGTTGACCACGTCGAGCATCTCCAGGAACGACATCTCGGTGGAGATTCCCGGCGCTTCGATGTCTTCGAAGTCGCCGGTCGCGGCGGGTCCGGCCTGGCGCCACACCCGCAGGTGCAGGTCGAGGGTCGGGTGCGGCGAGGTGGCGGCCGGGGCGTTCGGTTCGGTCATGGTCATGGCTACTTGTAGCTCCGCTGCGCGAGGTGGATGTTTTCGAATTCGAGCGGCTCTTTGTGCAGGATCTCGGGCTGGCCGTCGCCGGCGAACTCCCAGGCCGACACGAACGAGAAGTGCTCGTCGTCGCGCAGTGCCTCGCCGTCTTCGGTCTCGTGCTCGCTCCGGTAGTGCGCCCCGCAGGACTCGTCGCGGTTCAGGGCGTCCTGGCACAGCAGTTGGCCGAGCTGGAAGAAGTCGTCGACCCGACCGGCCCGCTCCAGCGACTGGTTCAGCGACCGGTCGTCGCCGAGCACCCGCATGTCTCCCTTGAACTCCTCGTACAGCGTGGGGATCTCCGACAGCGCCTTCTCGAGACCCGCCCGGTTGCGTTCCATCCCGGCGTACTCCCACAGGATCTTGCCGAGCTCGCGGTGGAACCAGTCCACCGAGCGGGTGCCCTTCACCGAAAGGTAGCCGGCATAGCGGTCGTGAACCTCCGCCTCGGCCGAGGTGAACGCCTCGTGTGAGGTGTCGGGGACCGGCTCGCCCAAGCGGGGCGCGAGTGAGTCGCCGATCGTGTAGGGGAGGATGAAGTAGCCATCGGCGAGCGCCTGCATGAGCGCGGAGGCGCCCAGCCGGTTCGCCCCCTGATCCGAGAAGTTCGCTTCGCCGATCGCATAGAGACCGGGGATGGTCGTCTCGAGGTGGTAGTCGACCCACAGGCCGCCCATCGTGTAGTGGATGGCGGGGAACACCCGCATCGGCACCTGGTAGGGGTCCTCGGCGGTGATGCGCTCGTACATCTGGAACAGGTTGCCGTAGCGCTGGGAGATCACGTCCGCGCCGAGGCGGTCGATCGCATCCGCGAAATCGAGGTAGACCCCGTTGTGCAGTGGGCCGACGCCCTTGCCTTCGTCGACGGCGATCTTGGCGTTGCGCGACGCCACGTCGCGGGGCACCAGGTTGCCGAAGCTCGGGTACTTGCGCTCCAGGTAGTAGTCCCGTTCGGACTCGGGGATGTCGGCGGGGTGACGGTCGTCGCCCTGTTTCACCGGTACCCAGATGCGACCGTCGTTGCGCAGCGACTCGGACATGAGCGTGAGCTTCGACTGGAACTCGTCGGACGACGGGATGCAGGTCGGGTGGATCTGGGTGTAGCAGGGATTCGCGAACAGCGCGCCGCGGCGGTGGGCCCGCCAGGCGGCCGACACGTTGCACGCCATCGCGTTCGTCGACAGGAAGTAGGCGTTGCCGTACCCGCCGGTGGCCAGCACCACGGCGTGGGCACCATGCGAGGTGACCGCGCCGGTGAGCAGGTCGCGCACGACGATGCCGGCGGCCCGACCGTCGATGACGACCTGGTCGACGTACTCGCAGCGGTTGTACAGCTCGACGTTGCCCTTGCCGACCTGCTCGGCGAGCGCCTGGTACGCGCCGAGCAGCAACTGCTGACCGGTCTGGCCACGGGCATAGAACGTGCGGCTGACCTGCGCGCCCCCGAACGAGCGGTTGGCGAGCAACCCGCCGTACTCGCGGGCGAAGGGCACGCCCTGGGCGGTGGCCTGGTCGATGATGTTCACCGAGAGCTGCGCGAGCCGGTACGAGTTGGCCTCGCGGGAGCGGAAGTCGCCGCCTTTGACCGTGTCATAGAACAACCGCCAGATGCTGTCGCCGTCGCCGTGGTAGTTCTTGGCGGCGTTGATCCCGCCCTGGGCGGCGATCGAGTGCGCCCGACGGGGCGAGTCGTGGTAGGTGAACACCTTGACCTGGTAGCCCAACTGGGCGAGCGTCGCCGCCGCAGAGGATCCGGCCAGACCGGAGCCGACCACGATGATCGTGTACTTGCGCTTGTTCGACGGGTTGACCAGCTTCATGTCGAACTTGTGGCGGTCCCACGCCTCTTCCACGGGGTAGTCGGGGACCTTTGAATCGAGCGTGATGTCGGACATTTCTCAGGCTCCTGCGGGCAGGTGGCCGACGACGCCGGCGAGGACGAAGATCGGGAACGAGATGTTGGCTCCGCACACGCCGGCAGCGAACACCACAGCGATGCCCCGTCGCCACCGGTTGAAGCGGGGGTTGTTCCACCCCATCGACTGAAACAGGCTCCACACCCCGTGGTACAGGTGGAATGCGAGGGCGATGTTCGCCACGATGTACAGCAGCGCGACCGGCCAACGCTCCAGGCTGTGGACGACGTTCTGATAGACCGCACCACGCTCGAAGCCGTAGCCGGTGCCGGTCCAGGACAGGTCGAACAGGTGCCAGACGATGAAGAGCCCGACGATGATGCCGCTCCAGCGCATCGTGCGGCTCGCGTAGTCGGCGGCGATGTAGTCGCGTTTCGATGCGTAGGTGACCGGGCGGGCTCGGCGGTTCTGGATCGTGAGGGCGACCGCGGCGTGGATGTGCAGCACCACCGCGACGATCACCCCGGCCCGCAGCAGCCAGAGCGTGATCGTGCGCGGAAAGAACGGCACGAGCAGCTCACGCAACCACTCGGCGTAGTGGTCGAAGTCGGCCGGCCCGATGTACATCTTCAGGTTGCCGATCATGTGGAGGGTCACGAAGCTCAGGCCGATCAGCCCGGTGATGGCCATCACGTACTTCTTGCCGAGCGACGAGCGGTAGAAGTCGACGAAGTACGGCGCGCGCCTGCGCTGGTCCAGTTGGGCCGCCGTGCCACTCACCGGTGGACGGCTGCGCACGTTGGTCGATGGAGTGGTTGCTGACATCTGATGACCCGGACCCTCCGAGGGACGGACGACATGGATGGCGGTACGCGTCGGTGGGGCGCGCTCGTCGGCACCTGGGACGCTAGCGCCGGCAGAATCGTCGGGGTCAAATGTCACCGGCTGCTCCCGCCGGGGCGCGTCAGCCGGAGTGGTCGTGGACCGGCACCGTGGAGCGGGAGCTGACGTCGACCTCGCCGCTGCGCACGTGGAGCAGCGCGTCGATCCGTCCGATCGCTTCGGGAACGACGACGCCGATCGTCCCGATGAGTCCGACCGAATCGGCCTCGACGTCGCCTTCGAACTCCCAGTGGTCGCCGCCGCCGTCCCAACGCAGCTCGATCTCGCATCGGGCGCCGGTGAGCGCGGCTCGCGTGCTGTTGATCACATGCACCGCACACTCGAGTGCGTCGCCGGGATGGGCGCATCCCGGCCACCGGTCCAAGGTCACCAGCACGGGGGCGCACGCTGCTCGCAGGGCGGTCGCGGCGGGCTTCGCGGCACCGGTGTGATCGATGAGCGACGGGAACATCCCAGGGCGCAGGTCGCTCAGGTGGGCGACGACGAAGCCGCCGGTGGGACGGTAGGCGAGCCGTCGCAACGTCTCGATCTGTGTGCGGATCAGCAGCGACTGGAGGTTCTGGGTCGCCCGATACCACGCCTGTGCCGAGTCGAAGGCGGCGGGGGGAAGGCGGTCGACGAGCACGTCGGCGTCGACCGGGCTGTCACAGATGAGTTCCGCGACGGTTGCCGGCGGCCAGTGTGCGTTCAGGTGGTCGGCAGGCGGTGTGTTCGGAGACGGACTCGGCGTGATCTGCACGAAGCGCACCGCGCGGGGGACGGCACGGGCGAGCCGGGCGAGGTCGTCGGCTTCGCCGGTCGACCATCCGAGGTCGAGGTGGGTGTCGGTGCCGGCGAGCGACGGGGGATGAGGCCAGGTTCCCGACGATCCGATCACCGGGCGCGACGGGTCCGCGCCGGTCAGCGCGCGCTTGACCGACCGGTCCAGCACCGACCGGTTCCAGTTGGGCAACTGATGCGCGGCGAGGCGACGACCGAAGGACGGCCGGTGCGCGTCGTCGCCGACCCGGTCGGGTTCGTCGTGGCCGCACCACACGATGAGCGACGGATGGGCGCCGAGCCGGTCGACCGCGGCTTCGGCCGTGCGCACCGCGGTGGCGCGGACGCTCCGGTTCTGTCCCCGGTACAGCGGGAGGTCCTGCCAGACGAGCATGCCGAGCTCGTCGGCTGCGTCGTAGCACGCATCGGGGGCGATGTGGGCGTGGAGGCGGATCAGGTTGCAGCCGAGGTCCTTCGCGGCTCGCACGGGCGCGGCGACGACCTCGTCTGGTGCGGTCGCGAGTTCGTGCGCAGCGGGTCCGGCGAGGACGCCGCGGGCGAAGAGGCGCTCGCCGTTGACGGTCAGGATCCAGTCGCGCAGGGTCACCTGGCGCAGCCCGCACCGGAGGGTGAACCCGTCGCTGAACACCGCGCCGCCGTCGTCGGTCCCGCCGTCGAAGACGTGGTTCGACCCGGTGGGCGTTCCGGTGAGCGACGACACCTCTACGGTGACCTGCGTGAGGGGCTGGGCGCCCAGCTCGTACGGCCACCACAGGTCGGGGTCGGGCACCTCGACGTTCCAGGTGACGGCGTTGGTGCCCCGGGCGAGGGGTTGCCGGCGTTCGTGGTCGACGCCCCCGATCATGGTGCGGATCACCACCTCGCCGGCGGCCGCGCTGTCGATGACGGACGTGATGGTCACGATCGCCCGGGTCGGCGTGGCCGACGTGCACAGGACCCGATGGGAGACGATGGCGACCGAACCGGTCCGACGAATCGTCACCGGGTGCCAGATCCCGCCGGGATTCCACCCGGGCTCCACGTAGGGACCGTCCTGCAGAGTGCCGAGGAGCCCGCGTTTCGACGACCGATCGGTGAGCGGAGGACAGCCGACCTCGATGCCGATCACATGGTCGTTGCGCGCCCCGAGCGCCTCGGTCACCTCGAACCGGTGGGGCACCCACGCCCCGTCGGTGTTGCCCAGGTAGACGTCGTCGAGCCACACGTCGCCCTGGCTGCACACCCCGTCCAACAGGAGCCACGCCCGGGTGTCAGGCGCGGGCGTCAACGCGGAGAATCGGCGGCGGTACAGCAACGGCGCGTCGTTGTCGGCGAAGCGACGATGACTCCTCCAGTGCCCCGGCACGTCGATGTGGGCGAAGTCGGCGTCGTCGAAGTCGTCGGTGTACCACGTGCGCCGCAGCTCTTCGTCGGCGGGTCCGGCACGCCACGATCCGGACAGGTCGAGGTCGGGGTCGGGCGCGGCAGGGGACATGCGGGCCCTGAACCTACCGGCTCGCGTTCGGCGGCGGGTCCGGTCGCTGCAGGCACTCCGCGCTCGGCGACCCACGTCTGCGCCGGTAGCGTGCGTGCCATGGCTTTCACGGACCCACACGACCATCAGTCACGTCCGGCGACTCTGGGGCAGCTCCGGGCGTCGGGATGGAAATCGGTTCCGGTCAAGGACGAGCTGCGTCGCAACGCGGCGATGAGGATCCGCGCCCAGAAGTCGTTGGTCGATGGAGTGGCGGGTTACGACGACACGGTCCTGCCCCAACTGGAGCACGCACTGCTCGCCGGACACGACATCGTGTTCCTCGGCGAGCGGGGTCAGGCCAAGACCCGCATCATCCGCTCGCTGGTCGACCTGCTCGACGAGTGGATGCCCGTGATCGCCGGTTCCGAGATCAACGACGATCCGTTTGCACCGGTCTCGCGGTACGCGAAGGACCTGGTCGCCGAACACGGCGACGACACGCGGGTCGACTGGGTGCACCGTTCGATGAGATTCGGCGAAAAGCTCGCGACACCCGACACGACGATCGCCGACCTGATCGGCGAGGCCGACCCGATCAAGGTGGCCGAAGGCCGCTACCTCTCCGACGAGCTCACCCTGCACTACGGCCTCGTGCCCCGTACCAACCGGGGGATATTCGCCATCAACGAGTTGCCGGATCTGGCCGAACGGATCCAGGTCGGCCTGTTGAACGTCCTCGAGGAGCGCGACGTGCAGGTGCGGGGTTACAAGATCCGGCTGCCGCTCGACGTGGTGCTCGTGGCGTCGGCGAACCCCGAGGACTACACGAACCGGGGGCGGATCATCACCCCGTTGAAGGACCGGTTCGGTTCACAGATCCGCACGCACTACCCCCTCGACACCTCCACGGAGGTCGCGATCGCCGCGGGCGAAGCGCGACCGCTCGCGGTCGACGGCGTCGAGGTGGTGTCACCCGACTTCATGGCCGAGATCGTGGCCGAGATCTCCCAACTGGCCCGCGCCTCGCACGAGGTCAACCAGCGGTCGGGCGTGTCGGTCCGTATGACCGTCGCCAACGCCGAGGTGCTCGACGCCAGTGCCGTTCGACGGGCGCTCCGACTCGGCGAGAAGGTCGCAGCTCCACGGATCTGCGATCTCGACGCTCTTGCGGCGTCGACGGCCGGAAAGATCGAACTCGACACGATCGACGACGACGCCGGCGACGCGGTCTTCGCCCACCTGGTGTCGGCAGCCGTGTTGACCGTCTTCAAGGAACGAGTCCCGATGGAGGCACTCAACGACGTGGTCGGCGGGTTCGACGACGGCTCGATCGTCTCGACCGGTGACGACGTGACGGTGTCCGACTACGTGGCCCTGGTGGAGGCGAACCCCGCCCTGGCCCGGGCGATCGATTCGCTCACCGAGTCCGACTCGCCCGATGCCGTGCGGGCGAGCGCGGTCGAGCTGGTGCTCGAAGGGCTGCACCTGTCCCGTCGGCTCAACAAGGACGCCGACGGCATCCGCGCCGACTACCGCTCGCGCCGCTGACGCCCGAGTCGGGGCGTGGGCGTTCGGGTGGGGGTGGTCAGCCGGGCGAGGCGGGAACGTTGCTGCGCGCCGGGAAACCGTGTGCGAGGGCGTCGACGTCGTCGCGCGGCTTGAACGACGCGGAGGTCGCGGCGCAGTCGGCTTCGAACGGGTTCGTCCCTTCGGGAATCGCCGTCGCCGTCGGCACGTCGACGAGGCGGTGCGCCTCGCCCGAGGTGCAACGGGGGACGTTGATGTTGACGACGCGCCCTTTCGGCATCCGGCCCGCAGCGATCCGCGCCCGGTTGGCCCGCACCCATTCGACCACGTACCTCGCTCCCAGGGCGTAGTCGGGGTCGGTCAGGCCGGCGCTCCCTGCGACCGCGGGGATCCCCCGTCGGGCCGCGGTGAGGGCGGCGCCGACGGTGCCCGAGATGTTCCCGAGCGGCCCGACGTTCTGGCCCTTGTTGATGCCGGACGCGACCAGGTCGGGCTCCAGACCCAGCTCGTCGAGGGCGACGTTCACCGAGTCGGCGGGGGTGCCCTCCACCGCGACCCCCTCGATGCCACTGCGGGTCTTGGCGGGGTGGTGCGCGACGTCGCCGGGCGTCGCCGAGTCACCGGTGCCGCTCTGGTTGGTGGCCGGCGCGACGACCTTCACGGTGACGTCGTCGAGCGCGGACAGTTCTCTGGCGAGTTCGTCGATCCCGGGGGCGTCGATCCCGTCGTCGTCGGTGACCACGATCGTGATCGGCTCGTTCGCCGGGGCGGTCGTGGTCGTGACCCTGACCGCCGAATCGCTGGTCGAGGCTGCGCTCGGGGTCGAACCCGAGCTCGAACAGGCGGTACCACCGACGACGAGTGCGGCGGCGGCAATCCACATGGCGGTCTTGCGACGGGTCGTGGTCATCGAGAACCTCGCAGGAGACGTCGGGTCTGGTCGGGCTGAGCAGGGCAGTACGTTCATCCGTCGGCTGTTCGCCTTCACGCGTCGCTCGGCAGCGTGCCCACGCCGGGGTCGCCACCGTCCATCGTCCGCTGGGTGCGATCCGCGACCAGCGGCATCCAGTCGGGATGGGTCAGGACGTAGAACCGTCGCGTGAGCACCGCGTCGAGCACCTGGGCGGCGACGTCGGCCGGTTCGAGCCCGTCGGCCACGAGACCCTTGACGATCTCGGCGAATCCGGCGCCGTCGTCGGCCCCACCGGTGGGGTCGGCGTCCGCTGCCACCGACCCCGTTGCGCCCTGGCCATAGCGGCCGGCGTCGTAGATGCGGGTGTTGACCCATCCCGGGCACAGCACCGACACCCCGACCTCGGGGGCGAGCGACGCCAGTTCGGCGAACAGGGTCTCGGACAGGGTGACCACGCCGTGCTTGGCGATGTTGTAGGGCGCCATGAACGCCGCTGACAACAGCCCGGCCATCGACGCGGTGTTCACGATGTGCCCTTCGCCCTGCTCGACGAGCAGGGGTGTGAACGTTCGGACCCCGTGGATCACGCCGAACAGGTCGACGCCCAGCACCCACTGGTACTGGCTGAGGGGGATCTCCCAGCTCAGACCTCCGGTGCCGACCCCGGCGTTGTTGCAGACCACGTGCACCGCGCCGTGAGCGGCGAGGGTCGCATCACGCAGCGCCTCGACCTGAGCGGCGTCCGACACGTCGGTGGGCACGCCCGACACCGTGGCGCCCGCGTCGCCGAGGCGCCGCACCGCGGCGTCCAGTTCGGCCTCGTCCACGTCCGCCAACACGAGCTTCGCGCCCACACCGGCGAACGCCTCGGCCAGCGCGTAGCCGATGCCGTTGGCGCCGCCGGTGACGACCGCGACCCGGCCGTTGAGATCTTCCATTGGATTCCCCTTGCGTCGGACCCGGACCCGACGGGCCGAGCTCGCCCGAACGCTACTCAATGGGCGACGCGGCTCGGCGCGGGCCCGGTACCGTGGGCCTCATGGAGCACCACCCGTCCAATCGTCGGTTCCGCTACTCGGCGTGGGACGGCACCCAGACCGGCTTCGACCTGAACGCCCGTGACGTGATGAGTGAGATCACCGACGACGTGCTGTACCACGGTGACCTCGACGCCGCGCTCCGTCGGTTGCTCCAGGAGGGCATGGAGACACCCGACGGCGAACGTATCCAGGGGTTGCGGGAGCTGATGGATCGCCTGCGCGATCGGCGGCGGGATCTGCTCGAACAGCACGACCTGGGCGGCGTGTACGACGACATCGCCCAGAGCCTGCGCGACGTCGTCGACACCGAACGGGCCGCGTTGGACCGCGACCTCGCCGAGGCCGAGGCGTCGGGGAACGAGCGGCGGGCCGAGCTCGTGCGCCAGAACGTCGAGCAACACCGGATGGAGCTCGACCTGCTCTCTCCCGATCTCGCGGGCATGGTGCGCGACCTGTCCGACTACGACTTCACGTCGTCCGAGGCGCAGAAGAACTTCGCCGATCTGATGGACAAGCTCCGCAGCGAACTCATGGCCAATCAGGTCAACCGGATGATGGGCCAGATGCAGAACCTCACTCCGGACGATCTCAAGCGCAACGCCGACATGATGGCCGAACTCAACGAGATGATCGCGGCCCGGGAACGAGGCGAGGAACCCGACTTCGACGGCTTCATGGACCGCTACGGCGACCTGTTCGGCGAACCGCCGCCGCAGAACCTCGACGAATTGCTCGAGCAGATGGCCCGGCAGTTCGCGGCGATGCAGGCGATGTTCAACTCGATGTCGCCCGAGCAGCGGGCCCAGTTGCAGGCCCTGACCGAGCAGTTGCTCGAAGACCTCGACATGTCGTGGGAGTTCCAGCGGCTCTCGGAGCAGTTGCAGAACCTGTTTCCCCAGCTCGGCTGGCAGCGGAGCTACGAGTTCTCGGGGAACGATCCGCTCGACTTCGCCGGCGCACCGGGTCTGTTCGACCAGCTCGGCGATCTCGACCAGCTCGAGAACCTCGTCCGTTCGGCGGCGAACCCCGGCGCGCTCGCCGAGGCCGACATCGAACGCGCGAAGCGTCTGCTCGGTGCCGATGCGGCGCGCAGCCTCGAGCGTCTGGCCGAGTTGACGAAGATGCTGACCGAGGCCGGGCTGGTCGAACAGCGGGAGGGGCGACTGGAGCTGACCTCGGCCGGATTGCGCCGCATCGGCAAGAACGCGCTCGCCGAATTGTTCAGCTCGCTGTCGCAGGACCGTTTCGGGGCCCATCGGATCGAACGCACCGGGCAGGGACACGAGCGTGCCGAGGAGACCCGACCCTATGAGTTCGGGGATCCGTTCAACCTGGACATCCAACGGACGTTGCGCAATGCGCTCGGTCGCCGCGGCCCGGGTGTGCCCGTGCGGTTGGAGCCCGACGATTTCGAGATCGCCCAGACGACCAGGAGCGTGCGCACCGCGACCGTGCTCATGGTGGACCTGTCGCTGTCGATGCCGATGCAGGACAACTTCCTGCCGGCGAAGAAGGTGGCGATGGCACTGCATGCGCTGATCTCGTCGCAGTTCCCCCGCGACTATCTGGGGCTCGTGGGCTTCAGTGAGGTCGCCCGGGTCATCGAACCCGCCGATCTTCCGGCGGTGTCGTGGGACTACGTGTACGGCACGAACATGCAGCACGGCTTCGTGCTGGCACGTCGGATGCTCGCCCGCGAGCGGGGTACCAAGCAGATCATCATGATCACCGACGGCGAACCGACCGCACACATCACCGAGTCGGGCGAGGTGCTGTTCAACTACCCGCCGATCCGTGCCACGGTCGATGCGACCCTCACCGAAGTGGCGCGCTGTACCCGCGCGGACATCCGCATCAACACGTTCATGCTCGGCGGGTCGCACGGGCTCGGCATGTTCATCGAGAAGCTGACGAAGATGAATCGGGGCCGGGCGTTCTTCACCACGCCGCAGAATCTCGGCGACTACGTGCTGGTCGACTTCCTCGAATCACGGCGTCGGCTGACCCGCCGTCGGGCCGGCTGAGCGACCCTGGTCTGCGCCCCCACGAGGCGCCGGTCGAGCGATTCTGGGACATTCCCCTTGCATTTCCAAGAAAAAACCGTCATGCTTACAACGTTGTAATTCCACACTCGTGGTTCGGAGCAACGTCGTTTCGAATGCGCGCCGTGGTCGACGAAGCCAGGGGTGACGGTACGGCGAGTTCGGCCGCCACTCATCGAAAGGGAATCGACCCCACCTGGGGAGGTCCGATGACAGCAGAACTCGAAGTCGACAACGCCATGGACGATGAAGGCCTGGAGTGGCACCAGTACGCGAACTGCCTGGGCGTGGATCCCGACCTGTTCTTTCCGGAGCGGGGCGCGTCCACGCGCGAAGCCAAGGAGGTGTGCCGGGGCTGCGTCGTACGGGAGCAGTGCCTGGAGTACGCGCTGGTGCACGGCGAGAAGTTCGGAATCTGGGGAGGCATGAGCGAGCGGGAACGGCGCCGGATCCGACGCGAACGCGCGCTGGGTCGCCGCGGCGTCAGGAGCGCCTGAGTCTCGTCGGACCTCACCGAGGCGGTGGCGTGCGCGCCGCGAGGCGTGCCTCGATGGTCCGGTCCTCGGCCAGGTCGAGACGCGCCCACTCATCCGGGTCGATGGACTCGAGCACCTGACGCGGTAACAGCCCGACGAGTTCACACCCGGTGACCACGACGTCGCACGCTGCGCCATGGGCCCGTACGGCGTCGGTCACGGCTTTCGGTCCGCTCACGAGCGGTTCGACGAGGTTGCACGACACCTGGTAGCGGTTGCCGACGGCCAAGCCGAGTGTCCGCACCGCCGGGCTGCGCACCGCCGCGGCGACGCGGCGGACGGCCGCCAGATCCGGGGCGGTGACCCAGACGTTGTAGGCGATCAATGGCTCGCGGGCCCCGACCGCACAAGCACCGGCGGTGGGATGGGGGAGCCGCGGACCAGTGTCGGGCTCCAGGGTCGTGAAGGCCCCGCGTCGCACGTCGGGGAGTGATCGCTCCGGGCCGTAGCGGAAACACGGCACGTCCGCCGTCGCACTCAACCAGGTACTGAACTCGTCGCGTGCCACGACCGCATCGGCCATCGTCGACCCCTCGAGCGGCACGAACGGGACCACGTCGAGAACCCCGAAGCGAGGATGGACGCCGGTGTGGCGCCGCAGGTCGATCGAGGAGATGGCGCGGGAGGCGATTCGCCGGGGCGCGTCGGTTCCCACGAGCGTGAACACCGCACGGTGATGGTCAGGGTCCCGGTGCACGTCGAGCAGGTCGGCGCCACCCGCACGGGCCAGTTCGGCGAGGACGGATTCATCGCGCCCTTCCGAGATGTTCACCACACATTCGAGCACCGGGGCATCGTGACACACCTGGCCGCCGAGGCGTCGATCGGGGGTGGCCGACGGGTCCCGGAGTGTGTACGCTGATGGGCGTGTCAATCTCTCCTTTGCTCGCATTTCTCGAGGGGCCGGAACTCATCATCATTCTGGTGATCCTGCTGGTCCTGTTCGGAGGGGCGAAGCTCCCCCAACTGGCCCGATCGGTCGGGTCGGCACAGCGGGAGTTCAAGAAGGGGCTGTCCGGCGACGAAGAGGACGCCAACGCGAAGGACGCGGGCGTTTCGAACACCTCGCAGAGCGCCAACACGGCTGCGCAGGCACCGGCGACCCCCGCTCCGACCGACTCCGACAAGACCTGATCGGCCACCGGCCGGTTCGCCGACCGGTCGCTGGGCAACCCGTCCGCGACCGCTGGTGTGCGTCGCGCGGGCGTCTCGCGGCGTCGCGTCCGGCGCAGTGCGCGGGGTCCACGGCGAGTCCGAACGAGCGCTCGGCGAGACGCCGGCGGAAGGCGTAGCGACAGCGCGGGGAGGACGAGGGCTGCGCGTGCGCCCGTTCTGGCCGGCGTGGCGGACTCCCGTCATCGCCTGACACCCCACTACAGTCTTGCCTCATGTCCGAGATCGCTGCCGAACCCGCGGAACCGCCCCGCGGCCATGCCCGAATCGTGTACCTGGGTCCGGTGGCGCCCCACTGGGAGGTCCAGTCCGACTTCGGCGACCGGACCTTCATCGACGACTTCCGCGCCCGTGTCATGGCCCGCCTGCAGCTCGTCCCGCCGCACGATCCGCAGTTCCGGCGCAATCGCGAACGCTGCGTGCGTGATGCAGAACGCGAGAACATCCTGCTCGAGTGGGATCTCGGGTTCTCCACGGAGTGACGCCGACCGGGCGGTGGGCCCACCGTGCGCACGTAGGCTGAACGACGATGGCTGTCTCCGAACCGTCTGTCGCCGAGCCGATCGGGGATGGCGATGTCGGCGTCGATGATTCCGCGCGTTTTCTGAACCGGGAGCTGTCCTGGCTCGACTTCAACGAACGGGTGCTGGCGAACGCCACCTTCGACGACGTGCCGGTGCTGGAGAAGGCCAAGTTCTGCGCGATCTTCTCGGACAATCTCGACGAGTTCTTCCAGGTGCGCGTCGCCGGCCTCAAGGACCAGGTCGCGGCCGGGTTCGGCCAGCCGTCACCCGATGGTCTCACCCCCGCGCAGCAACTCGGTGCGATCGCCACCAGGGTGCGCGAGCTCGTCGAGCGCAGCGAGAAGATCTTCCTCACCCAGGTCGTGTCGGAGCTCGCGGCGGCCGGGGTGGTCCTGAGCGACTGGGATTCGCTCGACGACGACGATCGGCGCTTCCTCGTGACCGAGTTCGAGGACCGGATCTTTCCGGTGCTCACCCCGTTGTCGGTCGACCCCGGGCACCCGTTCCCCTACATCTCGTCGCTGTCGTTGAACCTGGCGGTTCTGGTGCGCGACCCCCACACCGGCGAGCGGCGCTTCGCCCGGGTGAAGGTTCCGGCCACGCTGCCCCGCTTCGTGGTCCTGCCCGACGGCCGACGTTTCCTTCCCCTCGAGAAGGTGATCTCGGCGCACCTCTCCCAGCTCTTCGAGGGCATGGAGATCGTCGAACACGTGCCGTTCCGGGTGACCCGCAACGCCGATCTCGCCGTCGAGGAGGAAGAAGCCGACGACCTGCTGGTCGCCGTCGAGATGGAACTGCGGCGTCGTCGCTTCGGTCGGGCGGTCCGTCTCGAGATCGACGCCCGGGCATCGGCCGAGATCCGCGACCTGCTCATCCGCGAGCTCGAACTCACCGACGACGACGTCTACGAGTCGTTCGGCCCGCTCGACCTCGGTGGACTGTGGGCCCTCGGCGATCTGGACCGGCCCGACCTCAAGGACCGCCAGTGGGCGCCGGTCACCCCCGGGCCGCTGACGCCGGGCGACGACGAGCACTCCGACTTCTTCGCCACGATCCGGGCGGGTGACCTGTTGGTGCACCACCCCTATGAGTCGTTCGTGACCTCGGTCGAGGAGTTCATCCGGCAGGCGGCGCGTGATCCCCAGGTGCTCGCGATCAAGATCACGCTGTACCGCACGTCGGGCCGCAGCGCGATCGTCCAGTCACTGATCCGGGCCGCGGAACGCGGCAAGCAGGTGGCGGCACTGGTGGAACTCAAGGCGCGGTTCGACGAGGCGGCCAACATCGAATGGGCCCGGGCACTCGAAGAAGCCGGCGTGCACGTCACCTACGGGCTCGTCGGGTTGAAGACGCACTGCAAGACGACCATGGTCGTACGCGACGAGGGCGGGGTGCTGCGCCGGTACTGCCACATCGGCACGGGCAACTACAACGACACGACCGCCAAGACCTACGAGGACGTGGGGTTGTTCACCTGTGACGAATCGTTGGGACGCGACATCACCCAGCTGTTCAACTTCCTCACCGGATATTCCCGCAAGGTCGACTACGACCAGCTGCTCGTCGCGCCCTACACGTTGCGCCAGGGGTTGGAGGCCCTGATCGACAACGAGATCGCCGCCGTCGAGTCGGGCCGGCCGGGGTCGATCACCATGAAGATGAACAGCCTCGTCGACGCCGCGATGATCGACCGCCTGTACGCCGCATCGCGCGCCGGCGTCGACATCGATCTGATCATCCGTGGGATCTGCTGTCTGCGACCCGGCATACCGGGCCGGTCAGAACGCATCCGGGTGCGGTCGCTCATCGGGCGGTACCTGGAACACGCCCGGATCTTCCGCTTCGAGAACGGTGCCGCTCCCGGACGGTCGGCCATGTTCATCTCTTCGGCCGACCTGATGCCCCGGAACCTCGATCGTCGGGTCGAGATCATCGCCCCGGTGCACGACCCGGTCTCGATCGAGCGGCTCGACCGCATCCTGGAGATCGAACTCGCCGACGACCAACTCTCGTGGACGCTCGACGCGCGAGGGTCCTGGCAGCGGGTGCGCGACGAGCTCGGAGCGACGACGGCCGGTCTCGGGCCGACCCAGAACCCTGTGAACGCCCACATGGTCCTGCAACAGATCGCATTGGGTCGCACCCGTCGGCACGAGCTCGACGACGAATCCGCCTCTGCATCCGGGACGAACCGGTGAGCGGCGTCGAGACACCGATCCGTGCCGCGGGCGGCATCATCTGGCGGGTTCGCGGTGCGCTCGAAGTCGTCGTCGTGCACCGACCGCGCTACGACGACTGGTCGTTCCCGAAAGGCAAGTGCGAGCCGGGAGAGACCGACGAGGCGTGCGCGTTGCGTGAGGTGGCCGAAGAGACCGGACTCGTGACGTCGCCGGGTGCCGAACTTCCTCCGGTCCGCTACATCGACCGACACGGCCGCGAGAAGCAGGTGCGCTACTGGGCGATGCAGCTGCTCGGCGCCGCTGAG
>Ga0182738_1002056_pt1 | contig 24297 bp, 23 predicted proteins | sample eDN5th30CBELigMG_FD_128876 | JGI IMG/M metagenome (GOLD analysis project Ga0182738, IMG submission 128876) | Enriched Miracle-Growth compost microbial communities from Emeryville, California, USA - eDNA 5th pass 30_C BE-Lig MG (version 2)... ...
AATAGATCTGGCCGTCGATCTCGCCGAAGAAGGCGTAGAGGTCCATCACGAAATTGTGGGCCAAGGCGGCTGGTGCCCAGGCGAGCGTCGCGGCGACGGCGCCGAAGGCTGCGACAGCGGCGCGGCGGAGCAGGGTTCTCATCGTCATCTCCGGAAGATCATTCTGCGGGGCGGGGGGCGAGGCTCTCGGCCTCGGCGGCGGCCAGACGGCGCTGGGCGCGGCGCTCCAGCGCTGCCTCGATCCGCGGCCCGAACGCGGCGCCGAGAAGGATCGCGACCACGCCGCCGAGGAGCGCCGGGATCAGGAAGTAGCCGGCCACGTCCGCTTCCGTGAACAGGTCCAGGAAGGAGACCGACGCCTTGATGTCGCCGGGCACGGCCAGATAGCCGAGCGGCAGGCCGACGAAGACGCCGAGCATCATCAGGTTGACGGCCCAGATCCAGCGCGGGCTGGCCTCCGGCACCGGTCCCATCACGGCGGAGAACAGGCCCGGCTGCACGCGGCGAATCAGCTGGACCGCGGCGAGCGACACGAAGCCCTCGATGATCATCACGGGGATGTGGGCGCCGAAAGCGAGCCAGGCCGTGGCCAGGAACTCGCTGCCGGTGGTGAGGAGCGAAATCGCCAGGAACACGGTGGTGAAGGTGATGGCGCCGAAGCCGGCGCCGAACGCGGCGAAGCCGGCGGTCACGGAGTTACGCGACACCACGCCGGGCCGGAACAGGTAGTAGACCAGCACCGCCGGCATGGCGATGTTGAAGGCGTTGACGCCGAGCACGGTGAGGCCGCCGAAGCCGAAGAACACGGCCTGCAGGAGCAGCGCCACCGCGAGCGCCGGAAAGGCCGCCCAGCCGAGCACGAGGCCGGCCAGCCCGTTCATGATGAGGTGCACGCTGGTGACGCCCACGGGGATGTGCACCAACGAAGCGACGAAGAAGGTAGCCCCCAGCACGCCCGTCGCCGGGATCTTCTCGATCTCGAGCTTACGCAGGCCCATCACCACGCCGCCCGCGGCAAGCACGAATCCGCCGATCAGCACCGGCCCGCTGAGGGCCCCGTCCGCGATATGCATGGCCTTGTGTCCCTGCTCACGGGCGCCTCCGCGCCCTGACCCTTCGTCTCGTCCGCCGCCGCGGGGAGCGCGGCGGCCCTTCGTCAGAGGCGCGGCCCGGCAAACCGGCAGCCGAGCCACGGAAGCGTCTGCCGTTCAGGCGCCGGGAGCTCCGCCGAAATCGTAGGCGTAGACCCAGATCACCGCGTCCTGGGACAGGTGCTTGCCCATGTATTCGGTCTCCGGGCCCACCCCGAGCGCGGCGAAGCCCCAGAATCCCGAGCGAGGAATGCCGAAGGTGAAGTAGCCGTTGACGTCGGTGACGACGTTGATCGTGCCGCCCGGCGGCTCGGCGGCCGTGGGCGCGGTGGCCGTGTTGGTCGCCATGTCGGGCGGAGCCGCGATGTACTCGACCTCGAGCGTCGCGTTCGGCACCGGCTCGCCGTTCGAGAGCAGCCGCCCGGTGAAGGTGGAGCCAACGAGAATGTTGGTCGGCTTCTCCAGCGGCACGATCTCGGTCGGCAGGCCGACGGGCTGATCCCAGTCCGTCGGCAGGCCGCCGCGGTTGAGATACATCTTGGTGACCTGCTGGATGTAGATGTCCTCGGCTTCCTCGTAGTAGGGCGCCGGCACGAGGCTGAGGATGTAGTCGCCGGCGGTGCGCAGCAGCAGGTCGGCCTGGAACGCGGCCGCGGAGTTCCCGCCGCCCGTGAAGGTGATCGGCTGCAGCGTGCTGAGCAGGTCCGTCCTCTCGCCGTTGTGGACGTAGAAGAATTGCTCCGGCATGCCCATGTCCATGACATGGCCGAACGACAGCGGATGCCAGAAGATCAGCTTCACCTCGACAGGAGGTGCGGCGAGATTCACTTCAGGGGTGTAGATCAACTGAAAATGCGCAAGGGCCGGCGCGGCCGACAGCACCGACAGGGCCGCCGCGGCCGCGAGACTCGTCTTCCGAAGCATTCATCCTCTCCCAGCAGTCATTCCGGAGCCTATGCACCCGCGGGTGGGCGTCTTTCTGCGCCTCGGCCTCGGGTGAGCCGCTTCCGGTCATCGCCGGATCGCGGCCAAGCTCCGGCAAGACCTGCGGGACACACTTTCCAGTGTCAAGCGCGGGATAGGGGAGGGGCCTATCGCTGCGACAAGATATATAGGGGAGGGGGGTATTCAATTCCCGAGTAATATAGGGGGTGGGAGTATTGTTCTACTGCACGGACCTGCGTGGTGGTTTCCCGTGGCGGACGGCCGCGCAGTTGCCCCGCACACCCAGGTGCGCTAGCCCAGGGCGCGGCCGTTCGGCCCGGGCCGGGGACGCAAGGTCGGCTTGGGCGGCGCAGGATCGGGCGGGAGCAGCATGAACGTCGCGACGTCCTCCTTCTCAGTGCGCGAGACCCACGGCATCCTGTGGCGCCCGGACAAGACGGTGCGCGTCTCCAGCGAAGACCGGGGCTGGACTTCGCTTTACGCTTCGGTGCAGCGCGAGGCGCCCTATGAGGGCCGGTTCGATCCGGTCGAGGACTATCTCATCGTCGTTCACCTCGACGGGCCCGTGCCGGTGGCGCACTCCTTCGGCGGCGTCGAGACGCAGCGGGTGATCCCCCCGGGAAGCCTCGTCATGATGCCGGGCGGCGTCGGCTTCGGCGTCCGGCTCGGCGGCGCGCTCGACACGCTGCATCTTTATGTTCGTCGCGCCGTGATCGAGGAGGTGGCGGCAGACCTCGTGCGCGGCGACCCCGGGCGCGTCGAGTTCGCCCCCCGCGTCGGCGGCGTGGATCCGCTGCTCGAACATCTGGCGCTCGGCGTGCGCGACGCGCTCGACGACTGCGATCCCGCCGCCTCCGTCTATGTCGACTACATGGCGCGGGCGATCGCGGCCCGCCTCGTGCGCGGCCATTCCTCGGCCTGCGGAGAGATGCCGCGGCGGCTCGCACCGAAGCGCCACGCGCTCGAGCCCGCGTTGGAGTTCATGCGCGCCAATCTCGATCGCACCATCGGCCTGCCCGCCATCGCGGCCAGCGTGGCGCTGAGCCCGAGCCATTTCGCAAGGGCGTTCCGGGCCGCCACGGGCGTCGCGCCCCATCGCTTCCTCATGGAGCTGCGTGTCGAGCGCGCCAAGCGCCTGCTCGCCGACGCCGATTGCACAATCGCCGAGGTCGCCGCGGCGTGTGGCTTCGCCCATCAGGAGCACCTGACGCGCCGCTTCCGGCAGGCTTGCGGGACGACGCCGGCCGCCTGGCGCCGCGCGCGGCGCGCCTGAGCCGGCCCGCGATCGTTTCGTGCAAAAGCTCCGCAAACCCGTGCAGGACGGGTCCATTCCGGACGCGTAAGGTCTACGCCCGGATGGCAGGCCTGGACCTGCCGGGAGACCTACTGATTTGAACGCCGGCGGAGCACCTGAGAGCAGAGGGCTGGTGAGCCGCCGCGCCGTGCTCGGCGCCGGCCTCGCCGCCGCCGCGTTCGGCACGCTCCCGGCCTATGCCGCCGGCTCCGGGCCTGTCGTGCCGACGGTCGCCGGGCCCGTCCGCGGCACCACGAGCGCGACCGACAGGGACGTCGCGGCCTTTCTCGGCATCCGCTACGGCGCGGATACCGGCGGGGTCAACCGCTTCCTGCCGCCCCGCCCGCCCGCGCCCTGGCGCGCGCCCGCAGACGCCGTCGCGTTCGGGCCGGACTTTCCGCAACTCGGCGGCACGGCCGCGCAGAGCGAGGACGCGCTGCTCCTCAATGTCTGGACCAAGGGTGCCGGCACGGGGCGGCGCCGTGCGGTGATGGTCTGGTTGCACGACGGGGCGGTCTCGGGCTCCGGCAGCGACCCCGCGACCGACGGCACGCGGCTGGCGGCGGACCACGACGTGGTGGTGGTGACGCTGAACCACAGGCTGGGCGTGCTCGGCTTTCTCGACCTGTCCGCCTACGGCCCGGCCTATCTCTGGTCCGGCAATGTCGGGCTGCTCGATATCGTGCAGGCTCTCGGCTGGGTGCGCGACAACATTGCGGCTTTCGGCGGCGATCCCGGCCGCGTGCTGCTGTTCGGCGCCGGCGCGGGGGCCTCGCGCGCCCTGGCGATGACAGCGATGCCCGGCGCGTCGGGCCTGTTCCACGCCGTGGCCGCCTTCGGCGGGGCAGGGCCGGCCGGCATCGACCCGGCAGCGGCGCGCGCCGGGGCCGCTGCCTATCTTGCCGCGCTCGGCCTGGAGGCCGGGACGATCGGCGTGCTGCCGAACCTCGCGGCGGCGCTCTTGATCCACGCGCCGACGCCCGCGCTCGGCCCGGTGGTCGACGGCACGACGCTGCTCGCGGGGGCGCCTGCGACCGAACTCGCCCGCGCCGTCCCCATGCTCGCGGGCTGGAACGCCGGGGGCGAGGCTGCGGCCGCACCGATGATGGCGGCCGTCGACGCCAAGGCGGCGCAGGCCGCTTCCGGCGGCGCGCCGGTGTTCCTGTGCCGGTTCGAGGGGATCGCGCCGGAGTCCATCCCGGCGGCGCTGTTCGGCAACCTCTTGCCCGAGCGGGCTCCCGGCGCTGGCGCCGTCGCCGCGGCCTGGGCGGGATTTGCCGCGACAGGGGTGCCGGCGACGCCTTTGCTCCCGACCTGGCCGCCCTACACCTTGAGCGAGCGCGCGGCGATGAGTCTGGGCGAGGCGCCGCGCGTCCTCGCCCTCGCATCCACCGTCCCGACCGCGCCGCAGGGGCCGGCGCCCGGCGGTTGACGACGTATTTGCTTCGGTCTAGGCAGGCCGGCAAAAATGGGGCGGCAGCCCCGACAGTCTAGGTTGAGACCCAGCAACGGAGAGGGACCGTGCAGCACATCACCGGCATCCATCACGTCACCTCGGGCGTCGCAGGCGCCCAGGAAGACATCGACTTCCTGACCAATGTCATCGGTCAGCGCATGATCAAGCAGACCGTGCTGTTCGACGGCACGGCCCCGATCTATCACCTCTACTATGCCAACAAGAACGCCGAAGTCGGCACGGTCATGACGACCTTCCCGTTCAAGCAGGCGGGTGTGTACGGCCGCCGCGGCTCGGGCCAGGTCGACGTCACCTCCTACTCGGTGAACGAGAATTCGCTCGACTTCTGGGCCAATCACCTCGCCAAGCACAACGCCAAGCCCACCAAGATCCAGCGCCGCTTCGGCCAGGACCTGATCCAGTTCGAGCATCCCTCGGGTCTGCAGTTCGAGGTGATCGGCGACAACCGCGACACGCGCGAGGGCTGGACGACCGACGAGATCGACGAGAAGAACTCGGTCAAGGGCTTCAACAGCGTCGTCATGAGCGTGCGCGAGGTCACCGAGCAGGACAATTTCCTGCGCATCGGCCTCGGGTTCCGCAAGACCGGCGAGGAAGGCAACTACCACCGCTACGAGATCGACAGCGGCGGGCCGGCCAAGACCGTGATCCTGCGCCATGATCCCGATCGCCCCCAGGGCAGCTGGATCCTGGGCTGCGGCACCGTGCACCACGTCGCCTTCTCGGTGGCGAACGACACGCTGCAGGCCGAGGTGAAGGCCCATCTCGAGGGCCTCGGCTACACCGACGTGTCCGAACAGAAGGACCGCAACTACTTCCACTCGATCTACTGCCGGTCGCCCGGCGGCATCCTGTGCGAGGTCGCGACCTGCGATATCGGCTTCGCGGTGGACGAGCCGATGGACGAGCTCGGCGAGCACCTGCTGCTGCCGCCGTGGTTCGAGCCGCGCCGCGAGGAGATCGTCTCGCCGCTCGAGAAGATCACCCCGCCGACCCTGAAGGGCCGCGTCGGCGCCTGAGGCGGTCCGCGCGTCCCGCGCGAGCCGAGGAAAACGAGGAGAGCGGGTCCGCAAGGGCCCGCTCTTTTTCGTTCTGGCGACCGAGAGGTTTCCATCACCGGCCCCCGGGAACATCGCCGGGCGAGGCGCGTTGTTGCGCGGGGCGGGGCCGGGGCGCGCGAGCCATCACGCGCGTCCGTTTCGGAGGAGAATCCATGTCGTCCAAGCTGAAGAGCCTGGCGCTCGCCGGGGCCGCGCTCACCCTGTCGTCCGTCGCCCTGGCGCAGGACGTGCCGCAGACCGCCGCGCAGCGGCTCGTGCCGGACATGGCGCCGACCATCGAGGTCACCTCGCCGAACCTCCTCGGCGCCAATGGCGAGATCGATCCGCGCTTCTCCCAGTATGGCGCGAACACCTCGCCCGAGCTGAACTGGACCGCGGGACCGGACGGCACCGCCAGCTATGCGGTGTTCCTGGAAGACCCGATCGCCGGGATGGACTTCACCATCCTGCACTGGGCGGTGATCGACATCCCCGCCGACGTCACCGCGCTGCCGGAAGGGGTGCCCGAGGGCATGGCCGTTGCAGGGCTCGGCAACACGATGCAGGCGCCGAACATCATGGGCAACATGGCCTATGCCGGCCCGCGCCCGCCGGCCGGCCCGGCGCACACCTACCACTTCCAGGTGTTCGCGCTCGACGGCGACGTCATGTTCCCCGAGGACATGAACTTCGCCGGCATCATCGAGGCGATGCAGGGCCACGTGCTCGCCTGGGGCGAGCTCGCCGCGCCCTTCACCGCCCCTGCCGACGCCGCGCCGGCCGGCAACGCGAACGCGGGCGGCAATGGCGGCGCGGGTGCAGGTGCCAATCCGGGGGCTCCGGCTCCGGCCGGCAACTGAGAGGATCTTTGTAAACGCCAAGTCGTGCCGGGCCATGAGCCCGGCACGTAGAATCGCGGAGTGAACAAGAGGCAACCAGGCCGTTCGCCGATTCGTCCCGCCGGCTCCGTGTGCGGTAGCGGCAGTCGAGCCGCTTCGGGCGGGGCCTGACCCCTCACCCTGTCCCTCTCCCCTCGAGGGGGGGAGGGGACGATGGGGGAACCGCCGGCGGTCCTCGCGCCGTCGCCGGTTGGCGGGGCGCTCGCCCACGCGGGAATCCTGGGCCTCAAGATCGGCGCTTCTGGTTCCTCCTGCGCGTGGGACTAGCGGAATTCCTGGGAAAGCCCGGCTCTCCCGGTACGCCTTTGCCTCCTGCCGGTTCACGTCGCCCGACACGCCTCAGCGGCCGAGGCTCAGCCGGGCTTTCATCATCAGCGCGCGGCCGCGGGCAAGCTCCTCGTCGGACACCGTGTGCGCCCGGTCGGTGAAGACCTGCATCTCCACCTCGGCGCCGCAGGCCTGCAGCCAGCGCGCGGTTTCGCGCACCCGCCAGGGCGGCACCCACTCGTCGATCTCGCTCGTGGTGATGTAGACCGGCATCCCCGCAAGGCCCCGCTGCACCGGCCAGCGCGTGCCGGCCGGACCGATGAGGCCGCCGGTGAAGATCAGCGCTCCGCCGTAGCGGCGGGGATAGCGGGCCAGGAACTCGGCGGTGACGCAGGCGCCTTGCGAGAAGCCGCAGAGGATGATCTCCTCAGGCGGGAACCCGTCCTCGATCAGCCCGTCCACGATGGTGTGATAGCGCGCGAGCGCGGCGGAGAGCTTCGGCTCGTTCTGCTCGATCGGCTTGAGGAAGCTGCCGGGATACCAGCTCGCGTCGGTCGCGGCCGGGAAGACGTAGCGCACGCCGTGCACGCCGAGCCGCTCGGCGAGCGCGCGCATCTCCTCGGGGCTGCGCTCGCGGCCGTGCATCATCACGGCGGCGAGGCTCGCCTCGCCGCGGGGGCGCAGCTCGAGCGGGGGAATGTCGTGGAATACGCGGAACTCGGGTTCCTCGGTCTCGGCCACGCTCACCTCGCGTGCGGATGACGCCGCGCCCGTCCTGAGGCCCGATCGCCGGAGACGGCGGGAGCGGCGGCGCGGCCGGCGCCGTCCTAACGCACTTGGCGCCACCCTGGCAATGCGCTAGGCCTGCCGCGCCCGGCGCGCGGGCAGGGCCGGAAAACGCCTGCCTCCGCGCGGTTTCGGTCGGCACGCGAGAGGGGGAGCCCACCCATGGAACCATTCGTCTACGAGGCGCTGCCGCAGCGCGTGGTGTTCGGCTCCGGCACGCTCGACGCCGTGGGGGACGAGGTGCGCCGGCTCGGCTGCACGCGCGCCCTCGTGCTTTCCACCCCCCAGCAGGCAGACAGCGCGCGCGACCTCGCCGCCCGCCTCGGCGCGCTCGCGGCCGGGGTCTTCACCAACGCCACGATGCACACCCCGGTCGACGTCACCGAGACCGCGGTGGAAGCGGTGCGCGCGGCCGGGGCGGACTGCGTAGTGGCGCTCGGCGGGGGCTCCACGACGGGGCTCGGCAAGGCCATCGCGCTGAGGACCGACCTGCCGCAGGTGGTCGTCCCCACCACCTATGCCGGCTCGGAGGCGACCCCGATCCTGGGCCAGACCGAGGGCGGGCTGAAGACCACCCAGCGTTCGCTGAAGGTGCTGCCGGAGGTCATCGTCTACGACGTCGACCTGACGATGACGCTGCCCGCCGCCATGTCGGCGACCTCGGGCATGAACGCCATCGCCCATGCGGTGGAGGCGCTCTACGCCAGGGAGGCGAACCCGATCATCTCGATGTTCGCCGAGGAGGGCATCCGCGCCTTCGCCCGCGCTCTCCCCGTTCTGGTGAACGACCCCGCCAACCGCGAAGCCCGCTCCGACGCGCTCTACGCGGCGTGGCTGTGCGGAATCTGCTTCGGCTCGGTCGGCGGCGCGCTCCACCACAAGCTGTGCCATGTGCTTGGTGGCACCTTCGATCTGCCGCACGCCGAGACCCACACCGTGATCCTGCCGCACGCCACCGCCTACAACGCCGAGGCGGCGCCCGAGGCCATGGCGCGCATCGCGCGTGCGCTCGGCAGCGACGATGCCGCCGGCGGCCTTTACGACCTCGAAGTGCGGCTCGGCACGCCGCTGTCGCTGGCGGAAATCGGCATGCCCGAGAACGGATTGCAGAAGGCGGCCGACATCGCCGTCGCCAATCCGTACTGGAATCCCCGCGCCATTGACAAGGCCGCGATCCAAGCGCTACTCGACGATGCTTACCATGGACGCCGTCCTGCGGGGTGAGGGCGCGGGTTTATCCGTCCACGGAAGTCGAGGGAGGGAGTAGCATGTCAGAGCTTCTTACGCGGGGACCGCTCGGCTCCGCGCGTCGTGGCCTTACCCGCCGCCAGGTGATCAAGACCGCCGCCGCGACCGGCGCGGCCGTCGGCATGACGGCGCTCGCCGCGCCGGCCGTCCGCGCTCAGAGCGTGGTCCGCATCGGCTATGTGACGCCGCAGTCGGGCCCGCTGGCCGCGTTCGCCGAGGCCGACGCCTATGTGCTCAGCGTCATCGGCGAGCTGACCGCGGGCGGCGTCGAGACCGCCGCCGGCACCGTGAATGTCGAGGTTCTGGTCCGCGACACTCAGTCCGACCCGAACCGCGCCGCGGAAGTGACGCGCGACCTGATCGTCAACGAGGGCGTGACCCTCATCGTCGTCGCCTCGACGCCGGAGACCACAAATCCCGTCTCCACCGTCTGCGAGCAGGAGGAGATTCCCTGCATCTCGACCATGGCGCCGTGGCAGCCCTGGTACATGAGCCGGCAGGCCGACCCGACCAATCCGCAGCCGTTCCTGTACACCTACCACTTCTTCTGGGGTCTCGAGGACATCATCGCGACCTATACCGGGATGTGGAACCAGCTCGAGACCAACAAGGTCGTGGGCGGCCTGTTCCCGAACGACGGCGACGGCAATGCCTGGGGTGATCCGGTCGTCGGCATCGGACCGGGCCTGAACGCGGCGGGCTACACGCTGGTCGATCCGGGCCGCTACGAGAACCTGAACCAGGATTTCACCGCCCAGATCAACGCCTTCCGGCAGAACAACTGCCAGATCGTCACCGGCGTCGTGATCCCGCCGGACTTCACCACCTTCTGGCAGCAGGCCAACCAGCAGGGCTATCGTCCGCCGATCGCGACCATCGCCAAGGCGATCCTGTTCCCGTCCTCGGTCGAGGCTTTGGGGCCGATCGCCAACAATCTGTCCTCCGAGGTGTGGTGGACGCCGAGCCATCCGTTCACCTCGTCGCTGACCGGCGCGACCGGCGCTGATCTGGCGGCGGGCTTCACCGCGTTCTCCGGCCGGCCGTGGACGCAGCCGATCGGCTTCATCTACGCGCTGATGGAGGTCGCGCTCGACGTCATCAAGCGCGCCGCCGACCCGTCGGACTACGACTCCGTTCTCGAGTCCATCCAGGCGACCGATCTTGACACCATCGTCGGCCATGTGCAGTGGGGCACCGACGCGGGCGGCCTGCCGCCGCCGATCGCGGCGAACGTCTCCAAGACGCCGCTCGTCGGCGGCCAGTGGCGGCTCAATGACGGCGCCTGGGATCTCGTGATCGTCGAGAACGGCGCGGCACCCGAGATCGCCACGCAGGGCGTGATGGAGCCCATCGTCTGAGGCTGGTCGGATAACGGCGGCCGATGTTTCGGCCGCCGCGTGTTTCGCGGCCGCGGCGGGGTGGCGCGCCCCACCGCGGTCGCATATTCATGAGGGGGCTCGGGACCCGTCCCGAGTCGCGAAGAAGCAGAACGGTCGAGGGCATCAGGGCCGCCGTCGCACGCCCGGGAGCGCTCCCGCGCCGCAGAAGGAACAACGAAGAATGCTCCTGGAGCTCAACCAGGTCTGCAAACGCTTCGGCGCAGTCGTCGTCGCCGACAAGATCAATCTTTCAGTGAACGAGGGCGAGGCGCTCGGCGTCATCGGCGCCAACGGTGCAGGAAAGTCCAGCCTTTTCAACCTCATCACCGGCGTGATTCCGGCCGACAGCGGCAGCATCCGCCTCGCCGGCGAGGACGTCACCCGCCGCTCGGTGAAGGACCGCTGCCTCGCCGGGATCGGCCGCTCGTTTCAGATCCCGCAGCCTTTCGAGACGCTCACGGTCTTCGAGAACCTCTACACCGCAGCGATGTTCGGCACGCGCGACGTGCAGGACCGGGTGAACTTCTGTGCCGACATCCTGCGCCGCACCGGCCTGCTGGACAAGGCGAACACCGTCGCAGGCTCGCTCACCCTGCTGAACCGCAAGCGGCTCGAGCTCGCGCGCGCCCTCGCCACCCGGCCCCGCCTGCTGCTGCTCGACGAGATCGCCGGCGGGCTGACCGAGGCCGAGTGCCACGAGCTCGTCACGCTCATCAAATCGCTCCACGCCGGCGGCATCACCATCGTCTGGATCGAGCACGTCGTGCACGCCCTGCTCTCGGTGGCGACGCGGCTCATCGTGCTGGAATCCGGACGCATGATCGCCGAGGGCGACCCGCGCGAGGTGATGGCCTCGCCCGAGGTCAAGCGCTCCTATCTCGGCGTGGACGAGGTGGCCTGATGGCGCTGCTCGAAACCCGCAATCTCACCGTACACTACGGTGATTTCCAGGCGCTGTTCGGCGTCGACATGCGCCTCGAGGAGGGCGAGACCGTCGCCGTCATCGGGGCCAACGGCGCCGGCAAGTCCTCATTCATGAAGGCGCTCGCCGGCCTCAACAAGGCGCGGTCCGACGCCATCCTGCTCGAGGGCCGGCCCGTCGGCGGCACGCCCGCCTATCGCATGGTGAAGCTCGGCATCGCTCTCGTCCCCGAAGGACGCCGCCTGTTCCCCTCGCTCTCGGTGGAGGAGAACCTCCTCATCGGCGCGAACGGGGCCGCGGTCGACCGCGGCTGGAACCTCGACGCGATCTACTCGATCTTCCCGATTCTCAAGGAGCGGCGCCGCCAGCGCGCGACCACGATGTCGGGCGGCCAGCAGCAGATGGTCGCGATCGGCCGCGCGCTGATGTCGAACCCGCGCGTGCTGCTCTGCGACGAGATCAGCCTCGGGCTCGCGCCTACCATCATCAAGGACGTGTATGCGGCGATCAAGCAGATCCGCGGCCGCGGCACGACGGTGCTGCTGGTCGAGCAGGACCTCAACGCCGCGCTCGGCGCCGCCGATCGCGTCTACTGCTTCATGGAAGGCCGCGTGACGCTCGAGGGACGCCCCGGCGAGCTCACCCGTGAGGCCATTCACGACGCCTATTTCGGAGTGTGAGCGCGCGCATGGAGTGGTTTGACACTTTTTTCACGGGGCTGTGGACCGGCCTCGGCCGCGTATCGCTCGACACCATCGTCCAGGGCGTGCTGACCGGCGGCCTCTACGCGCTCTACGCCGCCGGCCTGTCGCTGATCTTCGGCGTGATGGGCCTCGTCAACCTCGCTCACGGCGATCTCATCGTGCTCGCCGCCTATGCGATCGTGGCGATGGTGACCGCATGGGGCCTGCCGGTCTGGGTGGCGCTCCTCATCGCTATGCCGTTCCTGTTCGCGTTCGGCTTCGGGCTGCAACGGGTCGTGCTGAACCGAACTCTGCGCTCAGGCCTTCTCGTGCCGCTGCTGGTGACGTTCGGCATCGCCATCATCATCCAGAACGGCTTGCTCGAAGTCTTCTCGGCGGACAGCCAGCGCCTGCGCTTCGGCGCCATCGAGACGCAGTCGATCGACCTCGGCATCGCCACGGTCGGCGTGTTCCGCCTCCTCACCCTCGGCGTCGCCGTCGCGGTGATCCTGGCGCTCAGCTTCCTGTTCTACGGCACACGTCAGGGCCGGATGCTGCGCGCCACGTCCGACTCGGCCGAGTACGTGCAGCTGATGGGCGTCAACCCGCGCATCGTGTTCGCCATCGCCATGGGCATCTCGTTCCTGGTGATCGGCATCGCCGCGATGTTCATGGGCGTGACGAACTTCTTCCCGACCTCCGGGCCGGCCAACCTCCTCACCGCCTTCGAAGCGGTGGTGATCGGCGGGCTGGGCAGTCTGTGGGGCACGCTGGTCGGCGGCATCATCATCGGCATCGCCCAGAACATCGGCGCCGCGATCGATCCGGGCTGGCAGCAGCTCGGCGGGCACATCGTGTTCCTCGTCATCGTCCTCCTGCGCCCGCGCGGGCTGTTCTCGAAATAAGCGGCACATCAACCCATGACCGACGTCCCCGCCCCTTCCCGCGCGGCACCGCTGTCGACCTCCCAGCCCGGCCGGGGTTACACCATCCGGACCGGCACCCGGACGTCGATGGTCGGGGCCGTGCTCGCGGTCATCATCGTGCTCGCCCTTCTGGTCGCGCCAGGGCTGATCTCGCGCGGCCTGCTCGAGCAGCTCGTGCTGCTGTTCGTCATGATCGGGCTGGCGCAGTGCTGGAACCTGCTGGCGGGCTATGCGGGCCTCATCTCCGTCGGCCAGCAGGCCTTCGTCGGCATCGGCGCCTACACGCTGTTCGCCTGCATCATCACCCTGGGGCTCGATCCGCTGCTTGCGGTGGTGCTCGCCGCGATCGCCGGCGCGGTGCTGTCGATCCCGATCGGGTGGGTGGTGTTCCGCCTGCAGGGCGCCTATTTCGCCGTGGTCACCTGGGTGGTGTCCGAGGTGGTTCGCCTGTTCGCGGCGAAGTGGCAGGCGCTCGGCGGCGGCACGGGCCGCAACCTGCCGCCCGCCGCCAAGCGGGGGATGTTCGGCGTCGAGTGGACGAGCGATTTCTTCGACCGCACCGCCGACTTTTTCAACAATGTCCGGGGCTGGGTCGGGTTGCCGCCCCGGGGCGCGTTCCGCAGCGCCGACGCGCAGGCGATCATTATCTACTGGGCGGCGCTCGTCGCCTGCGTGATCATCGTCGGCGGGGTCTACTACATGCTGCGCAAGCGGGTGGGCCTCGGCCTCAGCGCGGTGAAGGACGGCGAGATCGCGGCCGAGAGCGTCGGCGTCGACCTCCGTCGCACCAAGTTCTCGGCCTTCGTTTTTGCCGGCTTCGGCGCCGCCCTGGTGGGCTCCATCTATTTCCTGCTCACCGGCACCATCTCGCCCTCGGCGGCTTTCGACCTGCAGCGCTGGACCGCGTTTGTCATCTTCATCGTGGTCATCGGCGGGCTCGGCACGATCGAGGGACCGATCCTCGGCGCCATCCTCTACATCGTCCTGCAGGGCTACTTCTCGAACTTCAGCACCTGGTACCTGATGGGCCTCGGCGCCTTTGCCATCGTGGTGATGCTGTTCGCGCCGAAGGGCCTGTGGGCACGTTCGCCGACAGGTTCGACATCGCGCTGTTCCCCACGCGGCGCCGGCTGATCCCGCTCGACCCCGAGGCCGCGGAGGCCATGGAGGCCCGCGCCCATCACGACGCACCGCCGCGCCCACACTGATGCGGCGGAGCCGATCGGCCCTGCGGACACCGGAGTCTTGAGATACGGCGCTGGCTTGGCCTCGCGCCGTTTTCGCATTGGCACGGCGCGAGCCCCGAATTCCGGTGTGTCCCCGGCGAGCGAGGCGATGGCCTTGCGAGGGGAGGCGACCCAGGGCCACGTACGCCGCACATACCCCTGGGCGGACGTGGCAGGGTGCTACCGCTTGGATCTGGGTTCCCTTCCCCTTCGCGCCTTCGGCGCTCGGCCGGGAACGACACGAGGGTGGGGCGGTTCTGTGCGCTGCCCACCCCTCCCCGCGTCATGGCTGGGCTCATCCCGGCCATTCACGGCTTTTTCGTTCAGGTACTGAATTGGGACCCGGCTGCTCGCCCGGCGGCGCCGTTGCTCGGCTTATCTCAGCCGCGATGGGCGAAGGTCACGAATTTGTGGCCGACGAAGCTCGTGGCGGCCGAGGTGCCGATCGCGAGCCCGTGGCCCACGGCTTCGGCGAGGTCGCCCGGGCCGATGATCGCCGGCAGGAGCCGGTGCGACAGCAGCGGGGCCAGCGCCGCCACGAGGGCGATGCCGAACAGGTTCACGAACACGAAGTTGCGCGCCTGGACGAAGGTCGGCGCCGCGTTCTGCGGGAACACGTAGCGGCGATAGAGGAAATAGCCCGCCACCATGCCGATCAGATAGGCGCCGACCACGGCGTATTCGAACGGCATCACCGCGGAGAGCGGGAAGCGCGCGCCCCAATTGACGGCGGCGGCGAGCGTGCCGACCACCAGGAAGCGGCGCAGCTCGCGCCAGCCCTCCGATCGCTCCTGGGACATCGTCTCGGTCATGGGCGTGGCGGTGACTTTGGCAGGGATGCGGTCATGCGAGCAGCGCGACGATCACGGTAGCGGCCGCGAGCCCGCCGAGGAAGTGGCTGGTGTGGTCCACCACGGCGAACTCGACGGGATCGTCGTGGAGCTCGCCGCGCCCGCACAGCAGCCACACCCTGCCGAGCCAGAGCAGCAGGATCACCGGCAGCGCCCACAGCGCCTGCGGCAGGGTGAAGGTGGCGGCCGCGAACGCGCCCTCGATGAGATAGAGCACGAACACGAGCAGAGAGGACACGCCCGCGGCAACGCCCATCGCCATGACGAGCGGCCCGTCGACGGTCCGGTAGCCGCGCCCGGGCAGCGCGTCTCGTCCCGCCGCGGCCATCCCCGCGATCTCGGTGTGGCGCTTCGCCAGCGAGAGCGACAGGAAGAAGGCGAACGAGAACACCAGCAGCCAGGGCGACAGCATCACGCCGGCGACGAGGATGCCGACGAAGAGCCGCCAAGTGTAGAGCCCGGCGAGGAGGGCGGTGTCGAGGACCGGCACGCGCTTCAGCCGCCAGGAATAGGCGAAGGTGAGCGCGGTGTAGCCGAGCAGACCAAGCAGCACGGGAGTGCCGAGCAGCGCCCCGAGGGCGAGGCCCAGCCCGCCGCCGCCGAGCACCAGCAGCAGCGCGAAGGGAATCGACAGGGCGCCGCTCGCCAGCGGCCGGTGCCGCTTGCTGCGGTGCCGCCGGTCGTTCTGGACGTCGATGACGTCGTTAGCGATGTAAGTCGCCGAGGCGAGCAGGCCGAAAGCGAGAAAGCACAGCAGCGCCCGCAGCACCGTATCCGAGTCGAACACGCCGCCGCCGAGCACCAGGGGCACGAACAGCAGCACGTTCTTAGCCCATTGATGGACGCGGGCGGCCTTCAGCACCGACTTCAGCGTGAACGGGTTGCGGGCCAGCACCTCGAGCGGTCGCTCTGCCACGGTGTAGCGCTTGCCGGGATCGGCGAAGCCGTTGCGGATCACGTAGCCGCGGCGCGCCGCCTCCCATACCGCCACGTCGGCGGCGGAATTGCCGATATAGTCGAAGCCGCCCTCGCCGAAGGCGGCGACCAGCCTGTCGCGCTTCGCCCGTCCCGCGAGGTTCACGCCCGGGCCGGTGGCGAAGATGCCGTCGACGCCGCCGACCCGCGCCGCCAGCGCGGCGACGACGCGAGCGTCGGAAGCGGAGGCGAGATAGACCTCCCGCCCCGCCGTTTTCGCGGCCGCCATGAAGGCGAGCACCTTCCCGTCGAGCGGCAGGGTGTCGATCTCCAGGGCGATGCGGTCGGCGATCTCGGTCTTGAGGCGGTCCTTCCCCGCGAGCAGCCAGAAGGGCAGCCGGACCGCGTCGAGCGGGCGCGACATCAGCAGGTGGACGGCGGACTCGACGAGCAGGTCGGTCCGCACCAGCGTGCCGTCGACGTCGACGACGAGCGGCGGCTCGGCGGCCTGCGGCGCCGCAGCATCCGGCTGCCGATCGCCCGTGCCCTCGAATTCGAGCGCAAGACGCGTGATCAGAGGGTTCTTCACGGCCGGCAGTCCTCCACTCCACGGGATGGGAGGGTAGCAGGGCCGCTATTACTACCAGGTCACGATTTTGCGGAAGTTTGAATCAACTGCGATGGTTACTATCAATTGCCGTCCAATGTCGAAAAGCGGACAAATAATATCCTTACGATCGTGGTAAAGAGTTAATCTTGATCGACTGGGCCTCGGCCGAGAGCGGGCGTGACGCACTGCCGGCCGCGACCTGCGGGCACGGAACGGTGAGCCCTGCCGCCGCATTCTTTTCAGGTCCGGCCGCCCGCTTTCCGGCGCGCCTGGGTGCTGCCATTCCCTTCCGTCCCGCCGGTTCGCAGCGAGGGTGTCGATGCGTGAGGTTCCGGTCGGTCGATATCTGCCCCGGCTGCGCCGGCTGGCTCGCGCCTCTGCGGGGTCGCTTGCCTCGGGGGACGCGCGGGTCAGGGCCACGCTCCGCGCGCTGCTCGCCGGCGAGGCCAGCCTCGACCTGCGCCTGGCGCCCGACGCCGCCCTGTTCAAGGCGTTCTGCACGGCGTGTCCCGAGCCGGCGGCCGCATCGGACACGCCCGGCGAGTCGACATGCGAAACCGACCATCTGCTGCAAACCTTGCCGCCGCCGAGCCGCAATCTGGTGCTGCTGACGACGCTCGAAGCGTACTCGGTGATGGAAGCCGCGGCGATCGCCGGCTGCCCGCCGGCCGAGGCGCGGCGCCGGCTCGACGAGGCGTGGGTGTTTCTGGCGGGATGGGGCGCGCGCTGATCGTGCCGATCCCCTCGGCGTTGAGATTTCAGGACGCATGATCTTCACGGAGCCGCGCGATCCTCGCTTCATCACGATTCGGCGCGGCGGCTCGCTGCGCGACGCCGATCATCGCCGCCTCGCCCTGTGGGCCGCCTCCTGCGCCGAGCACGTGCTTCCCGTCTTCGAAGCGGTCGCGCGGGGTGACGACCGGCCGCGGCGCGCGATCGCCCTGAGCCGCGCCTGGGCCCGGGGCGAGGTGGCGATGCGCCAAGCCCTCGCGGCCGCCGCGAGTCGCGCCGCCGCGAGGGACGTCTCGGGCGCCGCCCGGTTCGCCGCCTATGCCGCCGCCCAGGCCGTTGCCGTCGCCCACGTCGCAGCGCACGAGCTCGGCGCCGCGGCCTACGCCATCAGGGCCGTCCAGGCAGCGGCCGATCCGCCCGACCGCCGGCAGGCCGGCCACCGGGAATGCCAATGGCAGCGCGAACAGCTTCCTGACGAAATCCGCGACCTCGTGCTCGACGACCAGCGGCTGCGCCATCATGCATGCTGGTTCGTGTTCGAGGATTGACGCGAGCGCAAGACGCACGGCAGCGGAGCCGGCACGTTCGTCACGGCCGGACGCGTGCCGGCCGTCGCTGTCCGGAACCCGCCCGTGTCGGCGGACTCAGGCGGCCGCGCGGAGCGGGGCCGCCGCGTCGACCGCCGCGCGGGCGAACGCCGGGGCGAGAACGCCGGTGGCGCGGATGAGGCCTGTCGCGCCGGCGAGCGCGCCGGGCTCGAGCGCGAGCCCCAGGAAGCGGGCGCGGTCCACGGGGCCGGGCAGGTCGAGCCCCGTCGTCAGCCCGGCCTCGAAGCCGAAGCGGCGATAGTAGGACGCGTCGCCGACGAGCAGCACGGCGCGGTGGCCGGCCACGGCGGCGCGGTTCAGGGCGCGCCACATCAGCGCCGAGCCGAGGCCGGTGCCCTGCGCCTCCGGCGCCACCGCGAGCGGGCCGAGCAACAGCGCGCGAAGCTCCGTGGGCGTCCCGGCCGAACCCGCCGCGACATGCCACAGCCGCACGGTGCCGACGAGCCGGTCGTCCGCGTCCTTCGCGACGAGCGCGAGGCCGTGGGCGGGCAGGCGGCCCTCGCGCAGCCGCTCGCAGGTCTTGGCGAAACGGGCGCCGCCGAACACGCGGTCGAGCAGGAGCTCGCGGGCGCCGGCGTCGCCGGGCGCCTCTTCGGAAATGTGCAGCATCGCGTTCGATCCACAGCCCCGTGGGGGAGCAGACTGAAAGGGAGGAATTGTGGGACCGGGAGGACGCCCTCCCGGCCTCGCGCACACGGGCCGTCATGCGGCCCAGCTCTCGCCTCGGTCGCGGCCCACTCGGGGCCGCGAGGGGACCTAGATCAGGTAGGTCTTCAGCGGCGAGAAGCCGTTGAAGGCCACGCTGGAATAGGTCGCGGTATAGGCGCCTGTGCCCTCGATCAGTACCTCGTCGCCGATCTCCAGCGAGATCGGCAGCGCATAGGGCTGCTTCTCGTAAAGCACGTCGGCCGAGTCGCAGGTCGGGCCGGCGAGCACGCACGGGGCAGTGGTGCCGCCGTCGTGTCGGGTGCGGATCGGGTAGCGGATCGCCTCGTCCATCGTCTCGGCGAGGCCGCCGAACTTGCCGATGTCGAGATAGACCCAGCGCGTGTCCTCGTTCGTGCCCTTCTTCGCGATCAGCACCACCTCGGCCTTGATCATGCCGGCATTGCCGACCATGCCGCGGCCGGGCTCGATGATCGTCTCGGGGATCCGGTTGCCGAAATGGCGGCGGACCGCGGACGAGATCGAGCGGCCATAGGCCTCGACGGTCGGGATGTCCCGGAGGTACTTCGTGGGGAAGCCGCCGCCGAGATTGACCATCTTGAGGTTGATGCCGCGCTCGCCGAGTTCGCGGAACAGCGACGCCGCCGTGGCGAGCGCGCCGTCCCAGGCCTCGGTGTTGCGCTGCTGCGAGCCGACATGGAACGAGATGCCGTGGGGCTGAAGGCCCAGACGGGCCGCGCCCTCGAGCACGCCGATCGCCATTTCCGGCTCGCAGCCGAACTTGCGCGAAAGCGGCCACTCGGCGCCCGCCCCGTCGCAGAGGATGCGGCAGAACACGCGCGCGCCGGGCGCGGCGCGGGCGATCTTCTCCACCTCGGCGTCCGAGTCGACCGCGAACAGCGACACGCCCATCTCGTAGGCGCGCGCGATGTCGCGCTCCTTCTTGATGGTGTTGCCGAACGAGATGCGATGCGCGGCCGCGCCGGCGTCCAGCACCATCTCGATCTCGGCGACGGACGCGCAGTCGAAATTGGAGCCGAGCTCAGTCAGGAGCCGCAGCACCTCGGGCGACGGGTTCGCCTTCACGGCATAGTAGATGCTCGTGTCCGGGAGCGCATGGCGGAAGGTCAGGAAGTTGTCACGAACGACGTCGAGGTCGATCACGAGGCAGGGACCCTCGGGTCGGCGGACGTCGAGAAACTGGCGGATGCGCTCGGTCATGGTCAGGGCCTCTCCCGGTCCAAAGTCTGCGGTCGCTCGCGGGTGGCTCTTCGCTTCCGGCCGGCCGATGTGGAGACGGCAGACCGGGACGTGAGAACCCGCTGTGCCGGGTCCGCCTTGCGGCGTAACCGGCAGGAGATGCGCCGTCGGCATCGAGCGCTGGACGAGCGGAAGCGTTCGTCCGGATGCTCGGATGCCATCGATTGGAGCGGGAAGATCCCTCTCCGCACGGCCGGCAAGATGTAGTCGCCTCTTCAGTGTCGCCGGCCTGTGGAGAGCCGGCAGAGACCAAAAAAGCCCTGCTACGTCGTTGCTTTAAGTCGCGTCCGCCGAGCTCGCTCGGCTTAGACCCGGTTTTTTCTCCGGTCACCGGTCTGCCCTGGGGAGAAGCCTCCCCGGACCGGCACGCGACCACAGGCACGTGCGAAATTGGGCAAGGCCGCAAATACGCTTTGCGCCTCCCCCTGACAAGAGGGTGGGAGACCTCCTCCTGAATTTTTTGCGGGCGTCCCGGAAGGCCCCGACGAGCACGCCGCTATCCGGTCCAGGCGGCGCGAGGCGTGCCGGTCGGTCCCCCCCGTTCCTTCGCGGCTCAGGCCTTGCCGCGGAAGGCCTTTTCCAGCGTCGGCAGGTCGAGCTTGACCATTTTCAGCATCGCCGCCGTGGCGCGCGCGGCGGCGGCGCGGTCGGGCGAGGCCATCATCTCGGCCATCGCCCGGGGCGCGACCTGCCAGCGCACGCCCCAGCGGTCGTTGATCCAGCCGCAGGCCGTCGGTCTGCCGCCGTTCTCAAGGATCGCGTCCCAGATACTGTCGATCTCGGCCTGCGTGTCGCATTCGAGGCTGATCGAGAACGCGTCGTTGAACGGATCGTGCGGCCCGGCCTCCATCGCGGTGAACGGGATGCCGCCGAGCGTGAAGGTGACGACCTTGACGCTGCCGTCGGGCCCGCTCGGGCCGTCGCCCGGCATGACAGTCCCGGAGGTGACGGCGGAGTTCGGGATCAGCGAGACGTAGAAAGCGACGGCCTCGTCGACCTCCTTCTCGAACCACAGAAAGCTGCTGACCTGGATCATGAGGGTGCCCTCCTTCGTGTGACAGGCGCACGGGCGGCCGCCCCGCGCTCACTCCCACGACGAGCGAGAGGCGCGGCGATCGACACGGTGGAGGGAAATTCACGCACGAAAAACCCGCCCCGGAAGCCTGCCGGGGCGGGTCGCACGCGTGGCCGGTGCGCCGGCCTATTTCACCGCGGGGCCGCCGATCCTCTGCGCGCGCTCCACGAGGTCGAGGAACTCGGCGCGGATGCCGTAGGGGTCCTCCCCGAGCGCGCCCGCCGCGAGGTCGTGGACCGCGGCCCAGCCGAAGCCCGGCGCCAGATAGGGCGCATCGCGCAGCAACTGGCCGTACGCCGCCACCGCCAGCGCCCAGCGCGTCGCCTCGGGCGCGGCCGCGACCGAATCGACCCGGTCGGCCGGCGTGATCGGGCGCTCCATGAGGCGCGATTCGTCCTCGCCCGGCAGCTTGTAGCGGATCGAGAGATAGGCGTAGTCGCCGGAGGGCTCGGTCGCCCCCGTGCCGTCTCCGAAGCGCAGCGGCGGGATCTGCAGCGGCCCGCCCACGGGGGTGATCTCGTAGATCGCCGTCACGCTGGCGCCCGAGCCGACCTCGCCGGCATCGACCTGGTCGTTGTTGAAGTCGGCGGCGTCGAGCAGGCGCGTTTCGTAGCCGATCAGCCGGTATTCCGCGACGCGGGCCGGGTTGAACTCGACCTGAATCTTCACGTCGTCGGCGATCGGGAACAGCGAGGAGGCGAAGTCCTCGTGGAACAGGCGGTTGGCCTCCTCGAACGTGTCGATGTAGCCGGCCGTGCCGTTGCCGGCCTGCGACAGCGTCTGCATCATCACGTCGTTGTAGTTGCCGCGCCCGAAGCCGAATACCGAGAGATAAATGCCGGTGTCGCGCTCGTCGGCGACCAAGTCCTCGAGCCGCTCGGGATCGGCGATGCCGACATTGAAGTCGCCGTCGGTCATCAGCACGACGCGGTTGACCGCATCCTCGCTGAAGTTCCGCTCCGCAAGGTCGTAGGCGAGCTCGAGGCCTTGCCCGCCCGCAGTCGAGCCTCCCGCCTCCAGCGAGGAGATCGCGCAGCGGATGCGGAGCTTCTGGGTGCCCGGCGTCGGCTCCAGCACCGCGCCGGCGGCGCCGGCATAGACAACCATCGACACCGTGTCCTCGGGACGTAGTTCGTCCACCAGCACGTCGAGCGCGCGCTGCGCCAGCGGCAGCCGGTCCGGGCTCCACATCGACCCGGAGACGTCGACGAGGAAGACGAGGTTGAGCGGGGGCTGCTCGGCCGGCGGCAGGTCGTAGCCCTGTAGGCCGATATGCACGATCTGGCGACCCTCGGCCCAGGGTGAGGGCGCCACCGTCACCGAGGCTGCGAAGGGCTCATCGGCGGAGCGGGGCAGGGCATAGTCGTAGTCGAAATAGTTGATCAGTTCCTCGATCCGCACCGCGTCGGTCGGCGGAGCCTGGCCGTCGAGCAGGAAGCGGCGGAGGTTGGAATAGGAGGCGGTGTCGACGTCGATCGAGAAGGTCGAGAGCGGCTCGTCGAGGGTGCGCTGGACCGGGTTGTCGTCGACGTCGGGGTAGTTTTCCGTGTCGACGGGCTGGCCGGGGACGAAGGGCGGCGCCGGCACGGCCCCGCCAAAGGCGACGCTGCGGCCTTCCATGGCGAGAGTATCCGCCACCGTGCCCTGGACGACCATCGGCGCGGGCATTGCCAGGGGAGGCGCGACGCCGATGAAGGTCTCGGTCTCCCCGCCTGCAGGGCGGAAGCCGTACGCGGCGCAGGCCTCCGGCGTCGGTTCGCCGTCGACGACGACCCCGGACTTGGCGGCGAAAGCGGGCGTGCCGGCGCCCATGGTGAGAACAGTGGCGAGAGCCGACGCCGCCGAAAGATATCTCGCGGCGATGTGACGACGACGCATCATGACGCATCTCCCCTTTGGGACGCTGACACTCCCGGGTGCGCCGTCGACCTGACCCCTCGGGGTCGCGTGGCCGCTCCTTGGGTGGGTCCGAACGAAGGCAGTCCCGGGGGACGGCATGATCCGGAACCGGCGGCCGGGGCGCGTATGCCGGGTTCCCGTCCCTTACGGTCTGCCCGCGATATCCGCATCGCGGTCGGTGAGGGCGATGGTGCAGCACCCGGTGCGCCCGGGCGTCCAGGTGACATTGGCGAAACGGCAGCCGGTCGCCTCGAACAGGCCCCTGTCGAATGCGCCGGCGACGCGGCAGAGCGTGGCGAGCTCGGCGTCCGAGACGCCGGCCTCGACCCAGGCGTCCTTGAGGGGGCAGCGGGTGACGCGGAATGTGATGCCGTCGTCGCGGCGCTCCACCTCGGTCGGATACATCCGGCCCTCGTCGGGGCTCGCGACGAGGAACGCCTCGCCGATCGCCCGCGCCTCGTTGGGGCCGAACCCGGCATAGGCGACCTCCGCCACCTCGCGGCCGCGCTGCTCGATGGCGCGGACGAGAATGGCTTCGGCGCGTGCGGGGCCGACTTCCGCAGTCAGTTCGCGGAGCATGAGGCGGTAGAGATCGGCGCGGTTGCGGAAGGCGGCTTCGAGCTCGCGGGCGAGCTTTTCGGCGCGGGCGGCATCGGTCATGGCTGGATCACCTCGGAAGCGGTGGGGGCGAGAGGCGGCACGGCAGCGTTTCCGGCACGCCGCCATGCCGATTTCGGTGTGCCCGGCGCCGATCCGAACACCCTCTCCCCCAAACGTGGTGAGGGTCGGCCGAGGCCAGAGTGGGGGCAGCGGGTAGGGAGCAGGCCCTCGCCCCTCCTCTCTTGTACGTATAGGGCAGGAGACTGCGCCAGGCACGCCCTCCCTCCCCCAACGTGGGGAGGGTCGGTCGGCGCAGCCGACTGGGGTGGGGGGGAGCCCCACGGCACGGAGCAACGTTGGTCAACCAGTGCAGCGCTCGCGGAAGCGCCCGCCCCACCGGGCTGTCCGGCTCGCGCCGGGCCATCCACCCTCTCCTCGCTCGCGGGGAGGGAGGGTGCCCTCATCGCCCGCCCCACCCCCAACGTCATGGCCGGGCTTGTCCCGGCCATCTACGTCTTCGCTGTCGCCGAGAGGGCGTGGATGCCCGGCAAAAGGCCGGGCATGACGATCCATATCTCATGTGCCAGCTTGCGAGGTCGGCACCCCATCGCGTCCTCATGAACCTACCCTGAGGCGCGGCACGGCGGCAACGAGCGCCCGGGCCGCCGGGGATTGCGGGCTCGCCAGCACTTCAGGGGTCGAGCCTTCCTCGACGATGCGGCCGGCGTCCATGACCAGCACGCGGCTCGTCACGGCGCGGACGACGCCGAGATCGTGGCTGACGAGGAGATAGGCGACGCCGGTCTCGGCCTTGAGATCGGCGAGGAGATTGAGAATCTGCGCGCGCACCGAGACGTCGAGCGCGGAGACGGGCTCGTCGAGCACGATCAGCGCCGGC
>Ga0182738_1002057_pt1 | contig 24286 bp, 18 predicted proteins | sample eDN5th30CBELigMG_FD_128876 | JGI IMG/M metagenome (GOLD analysis project Ga0182738, IMG submission 128876) | Enriched Miracle-Growth compost microbial communities from Emeryville, California, USA - eDNA 5th pass 30_C BE-Lig MG (version 2)... ...
CCTTGAACAATTTTCCAGAAAATGTGTAGTCCATACCCTCTGAGCAGTTGAAAACAATACATTGCTTTGCGAGAGATTTGGCCAGGTCTTTGGTGGTTTCTGTTTTGCCAGTGCCTGCAGGTCCTGCAGGAGCTCCTCCTAAGTTGAGTTGCAGTGCTCCCATTAATGTTACATAGCATTTATCAGTCAAAGGAGTAATGACAAGTCTTGGGGTATTGCCAAGGTATTCATAGCCGTAAGGGAAGTTTGTCTGGACACATCGAACAAAGCAGTCATCAGGGTGCCAGTAATATCTGAGCTGAGAGACCCATTCAAAATCTAAAACATCAGCAACATGTGCTCGGCGAAGTTTATCAATGACATCCCTCGCATGGACTTCAATTACAATTAACGAATTTAAAGACTTGACGTTTATTTCTTTGGATCTGACAAGCTGGATCAGCGCGGTCAAGTTTTCTCCGCATCTATAATGATAGCCTTCGAGATCAGCATTCTTGATTGCTCTTTCTGTGTTTGTGGTCCAGTGCACTTGGGATGCGGTCAGGAGACATTGACCAGGGTGTTGCGTGAGCCAGGTTTGTTTTTCACTTTCTCTGAATTCATTGATGCTTTTTCGGAGAACATGGCGAATTGTGGCTTTCATCATATTTTCGATTTCACTCATCCACACTTCAATATGCTTGTTTGCCGGGTCCACGCAATCGATGAGGTCAATCTTTTCCTTATCCGCATGCATGGTCTGGAAGCTCTTTTGCTCGTTCAATTGAATTGTGGTGATGTTTTCAAAAATCTTTTTGAGGAAAGGCTGAATGCCTTGGGGTTCTCTGACCTGAGAGAAAATTTCAAGCAGCTCATCGTTTGATAAAAAATAGAATCTCGCAAAACTCTCCCTCTTTCTATCAAGGTAATTAGCCAGATCTTTTTGTATCTTTTCGAGCTCCTTGTTCATTCCCTGTAATTTTTCAGGGAGCTGCTCAATAGGCCCTTCCCTTGAGCAAATTCGAAGAACCCCTCGTTTGGGCTTGAGCGTGAGCATCATACTTTTCCAAGCAACATCTATGCCCCTGAACCTTCGCGACTCTGTCGGCAGCTGTTTGCTGATATCGGGTGCATCAAAGATTGGATTGAGATACATGTAATGGACCTGACATTTACCCCATTCGTCTATCAGAGTTGACATGTACAAAAGTTGCTCGTTCCACTGGTTCAGTCTCTCTTCAAAGGGCTTCTTGAAGGGAGAGAGCTGCATGGCTTGGGTTGAAATAATTTGATCGTCCAAAACCTGACTGAGCTCGCGATGCTTGTCAACAATAAAGGAGTTTTTGTAGGCTATAAACTCAAACTTCATTGGTTCCCAATATTTATACATCTCGTCCAGTTTTACTTGTATCATGTATTCCTTTTCTGCCCTTTCAGCAATTTCAACAATGTCGGTAATATTTTTCATGAGCCCGAGGTCGAGCAGCTTTTTAAAGGTAAGCTGAGATAGTTGTGAAGAAAGATCAATGCCAGTTTTTTCCGAGATTTCCTGCCAATGCCGTTTTGTAATGCCCTTCTTTCTTAACGCAACCATTAAAGGAACTTTATTTCTAAATTCAATAATGTCACTTTTGACTTTTTCGGTAATTTTGGCAATGGCTTGCAAGCCCTTGTCCTTGAAGAATCTGGTCGCTCCACCAATCTCCCTGACTTTGTCATCAACCCATTTCTCGGCAGCTTCTGCATCAATATTGTCAAACCTTCTGTTCATCCACTCTTCAATGTTCTTGGACCATTCAGCCGCAGTTGTCCAAAGAGTATAGTAAGGTGCAAATTCTTTTTGCAGCTCTGCGATTTTGCTATATTCTGTGATTGCTTGTCCGGTGAGAGACTCGTGGTAATTAAAGACTTTTGCTTGTTCTGCGAATCTTTCAAGGTCTTGTTGGACGGTAATTGCAATTTGAGACACCTCGACAAAGTCTTCAAGAGACTGGTATTGATCGAATCTCATAATCATCCTTTCCATGTTGTGAACAGCCTTTTTAAACTCCTTTTGCTTATTCTTCAAAACTCCCTCAAACTCGATTCTTAATGCTTCTAAGCTGTTTTTCTTCATGTAGATCAGACCCCGAATTTTGGCGTTTCCTCCCTGAACTGCCGACTTCTCACGGAAAGCCGTTTCAGAGAGCTGGTACTTGAGGTCTTCAAGCATGGCGTAGATTTTGAGGCATTTCGTTACTTCGATCTGAAGTTGCTCAAGTTTTGCCGGCACTTTGCGAAGGTAATCTTCCATAGCAATCAGATCCTCAATATCCCTGACCTCCTTTTGGATGCCATCTTCAATGTCCTGAAACTCTTTTAGCAAGTGATCTGTTGCTCTATCTGCGCGCAGATAGAGATACTCAATTAAATGGTGTTTCAGCCCCTTATACCTAAAGGTAAGCGAACTAATCACAGGCCTGCAGTCCACAAGAAACGACGAAATCTTGACTTCTTTGGGAATTTGCTCAGAGATTTCCTGTCCCAGCTTTTCGTACTTTTTCACTTCATCAACAATTCCCTGTTCTTTTCTAGGCGGGTGTTCTCCGTCAATTTTCTTTACATATTCTGCTGGCTCAACGTCAAGGATGCTCTTGTATTTATCGAAAAATGCCAAATATTTTTTCAGCGCTGTGGTCGTTATTTCAAAGCTTTCCCTCAAATCTTTAAACATATCAATGATCCACTGGTTTTCTCTGAATATTTCTTGGTCATTATCATTTTCAGAACTTTTCCTTGGTCTTGAAGGAGTCTTGAGGTACTTTTCCTTCTTTGAGTCTTGGAGAAGATCCTGAAGAAGTGGATCATAAATTCTATGCTCGGGGTCAGGCAAGATTCTCACTTCTCCCAAAACCCTATCAAACAATTCCAATATGGCAGTGGATATTAAATCTGGAAAGATTGAGTATTCAAACTCCTTTCGAACTCTTGAGGCTCTGATATCCAACAAGAACAATGGTGGATGCGTTTCTTGCTCATTTCCAAATGAAACTTCTGAAATTTTTGTTTTTTGTGAGTCCCTATAATTCTCATACCAATTGAAAACATCTTTAAAACCATCAACGATAATTTTATGAGGAGTATGCATGAGAATGTGGCCAAAGAATTTGTTGAAACTGTTACGAATCAGAGTGAGCACTGTATCTTGCATGATTTTACGAGTTAGCGAAACAACCTTCCTCAGCTTGGCAACTTCTGGGACATTTGGGGGAGGTCTCTCATAATTGAAAATCTTTGGATGGATTGGCTGAAAATGGAGGTGGACGGCATGAGTGACCTTGGGGGCCCAGGTGTTGTACAGATAAAAAGAGCAGGCCGTGATGGCAACATCCTGTCTCTTTTTGAAGGAGTCAATCGTCAAAGCTTTTTCAAAAGCGACGTCATAAAAACAAAGTTTGGAGCAAACACTGCACTCTGTTCGCACATCTTTGAGAGCAAGAACTGCCTCTCTCAGTGTGAATAAACTATTCTCAGAAAACTCTTGAAGTCTTTGTGAAAACGGCCTTGAGTCCTCATTGTAACTGAGCTGAATTTTTCCGTGCTCTGGGGTTTTATAAAGCTCGTTCCAATTGTCAGGAAGATTATCCTTATCAAAAAGAATCTCTTCTGGCTCTTCGTCAAGGTATTTATTGAATGTCACTTTATTCATCGCTCGAAAGAAATCTCGACTCACTTCGACCTTGAGGTTTGCCAAATCAACCTTTTCAGGCCGATACTCAATATGCTTTCTTACTTTTCTTTCTATCCGGTCCATTATTTGGCTCTCAAGTCTGTATCCATCAATCGTCGGCATCTTATCAATGCAAGAATTATATCTCATCACCGCATCAGCCCATTTCCTCTCTCTCAACGCCTTTACGACTCTTTTCGCAAATTTATTCGTATCCTCCTCCTAGAGGGATCATTAGATCATCATATCCATATTATTCTCTCTTACATCGAAGCAGATTTCCAAGCGTGATATTTCGATTTCGGATCGATCACTTGCCCAGATTCCTGAAAATTTTCCAGTTTGTTTATCATAGCGAAAGATGTAAATCTGCTTCCATCTAAAATTGTCTTTTTTATTGAGCCCTCGGCCAGGGACAACTTCAAAAGAATCTATTCCTTCAACTCTTCTCGCCTTCTCCATCCACTCCAAAGGTTTAAAATCTTCAAAAGATAAATCGTCAAAAATCTCCAATGGAATCCACTGTTCTCTTCCAATAAACGCTTGAAGATTCATAATCCCCTAATGTCGAGATAAGGTTGATTATTCCAAAAAGAATTTACTAAATTTCTGAATTCTAATTCCAGATCTTTTCCAACATATTTTTTATGGCGTCTAAAAGGTTTTGCTCGATGCCCTTCCATTGATGGTTGATTCGTCACATTCAATGCCTAAAGGGAAATTTGAATATCAGTCATTTCAAACTAAAGTGATGATGATGATATTCAATAGAACTTCCTATTGACTAGTAAAAGTAATTACCACTAGCAACGGAGCAGGAGCACGAATTTTGATGTTTGAGAGTGATCGTTGATGGTATCTTGACTTGTCAAAACGTCCTTTCTCAGGGCTGGTGCTTTGACCCCGACTGCTTCCTTCAAATCCAACGACCTATTGTGGAGATGTCAAAATTGAAGACTCTCAAAGCATCAAATTATTACTTGTCGAAGAATATAGGGAGGAGGAGTTCGCTCTTTGTTGCCATTTGCAGGATTCAAGTCTTTTTGCATCTCTTTCAAAAGGCAAGTGCCTAATTTTATATTATAATAAAAATTCGTTCGTTAACAAAATTTTTATTTTGGTGAGATTTGAAAATTTCAATCTTGGAGTTCTCGTAATATTAATTTCAATTTCTTTGAATATGAGATAGGGAGATGTTGAAATTTATTTGAGTAAAAATCTGTCGGGTTTTTATAAAATATTTATAATTCAAGATTTGTAAGTGTTTCAACTCAGCCTCCTTTCTCCTTGAGAAGCGAAAGATGAATGAAATTTTTTTCAAGAAAAGAGAAGAATTTTTTTGAAATTGTAGACTTTAAGAAAGCAATGAAATAAATACCTTTGAAGCCTTCAATTTTTATTTGGAGATTAGGCGAAGAGAAAATTTGCAATTTAGCATCTCAAAAGAAATTTCTCTTTTTTATCTGAGAGGAGACCATTCTTTTCGCTGTTGATGATGGATCACATAAAAATTCTGAAATCAAGTTATTTTTCCGAAAACGTAAAACTTCTTGTTTCCTCTCTGGAGCCTCTTGAGGAAAAATCATTGAGTCACTTTTTAGAAATTTCTCGAGACAAGAAAAATAGTTTCCCATCAAAAAACTTTGCTCATTTTTTTTCTTCGGAAGTTGGAAGCGAATTGTGACAATCCTACTCTTTTTGAATCTTCGGTTCTAGAAGGAAAATTTCCAGAGTGATTTTCGGGATTTTTGGTTTAGAAAGCCTCCGAGTAGATCCAACAAAAATTTTGAAAAAAAAAAAACTGAAAATTTTTGGTCTCGAAATTAAAATGAAGAATCAATGCAGGGTTTGACATCTCTCGAAATTCAGAGAAGTATTTCCTTTCTAGGCAAGAATTGACCCAGCCAACTTCAATAAAACTTTTTTCCCAGCAAAATTCTAAAAAGTTTGAAATGACTCTTTCCAAAATAGCACAATATTGAGGGGAAAACTCGATAATAATTTTTTTTACTTTTAAATAAACTAAGACCAGATGAAGGTTCAGGAAGCCAAAAATTCTTTTTTGACGCTTATAAGTCTATTTCTTTTCTTCACATTTTCTCATTTTCTGAACCTGTCTTTTGCAAGAAAATAGATTGAGCGATTTCTGCTCACAAAGACTTTTTCGCAGGCACTTGAAAAAATTTTTTTAAAAAGTTTGAAGGAAAAATGGAAGACCTCCCCAAAGCGTATCTGATGATCAGAAAAATCACCTTTTTTTTGCTCTGTCAATCCCAAAACAATGTTAAAATTCTCGGTTTTTCTTTTTCCACCAGTTCAATTTTTCTGAAAACAATTCATCAAAATCTTTTTTCAAACCCTCTTTTTCTCATTTTCTTTTTCCGAAATCATTTGAGGCTTCAAACTTCAACTGACCTGATCAAAGGCATCATCTTGAACAGAGTGGACTTTTTCAAAGTTTTTTTTTCCATCCAAGATTTTGCAAAAAAAAATTTACGAAAAAATTCCTCAAGAAGAATTTCCATCATTTGGTGATTTTTTTATTTTCGTGAGAAAAAAAAATTCCAAATGAGAAGAGAAATTTAGGTTTGTTTCGATCTTGCAGTAAAAGAGAGGCCACTTCAAAGTTTATGAACAAGAACTCTCTGAACATTTAAGACAAAACAGTTTTGTTTAATTTTTTTGAAAATAGATTCGATGAAAATGGTGATTTAAGATTCTGAGAAAAAAAAAATCTCTAGAATTTTCCTGAAAGTAGAAATCCTTCATAAATTATTTTTACAACTAACGACTGCTCTTTGAAGGAAAAAAGGGAGATTCCAGTTTCGCTTCTTGTTTGAGACTGATTTGAGAACAGCAATGGAGAAAAATAAAATTTTTGTTTTGCTGATGGTTCAGAGAAGGAATGAGTGATTGAGAAAACCTTTATTTCTGGAAAATAATGGACATTTTAAAATCGCCATTTTTTTTAATTATCTGTAAAGCCATTTATTTTGAATAGTTTCAGTTTGCTTCTTCTGAAAGCCTTTTTCTGCACTGAAAAACAAGAATTCTATTTGATTATAATCTGTCTCGAATTGTTACTCTGCTCGAAATTACTTTGAGGCAAACCAAGAAATGAAGGTAAAAAATTGAAGACTTCAACCTGAGACTTTATGACTTCAATTTAAGATTATCTTCAAAAGAGAAAAAAATGAAATCTGGAATATCTTCACCCAATGGCTTATGAGTTTGAAGTTTCTCGGCCAGCGCCAGTTTTCAAAAGCATATTGAGAAGAACAGATCAAAATATCTCATATAGGCATTTCAGCAAATTGGGCGAGTGAGATTGTCAAGTTTTCATTTCTTCGAGAAATATTCAATCGATACAAAAGGAATATTCAAAAAAAATTGAATGGAGTCAACATTTATACACTTTACGATCAACGAGAACCAGCTGATAACACTCTCCAATATTGCTCAGACTCAATGAAAATTCTTTTTGTTTCTTGACTAAATTCTTTGAATTGAACATCCGTGACTCTTTTTATGCTTTAGTTTCAGTTTGTGATTGTTCTTCGTAGATTTTCATGAATGCTTTTCCTTCTTCAATTGCTTTTTCTCTGTTGTAAGCATTTTTTCTTCGAATGCTGTAATTTTGGTATTAGATGATAGATCTCAAAAGTTATTCTTACTCATAATCGCTTTCTTTATTGACCGAATTGAGATAGCAAACATTAACTATAACAGAGTTAGGACCACAAAATAAGCAAGATCTCACCGAATGTCAAAAAGGAGATTCCACCAACAATCATTTTTAGGACAAGACCTCCTGTTCTACTGGTCTCTTCAGCTCTAGAGGGGAGTCATATGAGTTTCAAAATGAAGCAAGAAAGATACTGTTGATCTATGACTTTTTTGTTTTGAGCTCTTTTAAGAGACATCATAATATGTCGAGGTCGGATCATGATTAGGGAAATTGCTTTCAATTAAAGTTCAAAGTAATTATTAGGCACAAGGACTTATTTTAAGTACAATGATTGATTAATTATAAATACATGACAGTTGAAGTAAGAGAAAAATTTAAAACATATATATGACCCGCTATTTTAATCATACTCATCACCAGGTTCAGTTTGGCCAGGCTTAAGAGCGTTAGCATTATTAATAACATCTTTAAAGGGATTTTCCCCAGCTTGAATTCTTTTGAAATATTCTTTTCTAAAGTCGCTGTAGTGGTAGAGCAAAATTTCTTCATAGACCAAGTCTTTCAGTTGCTGGAGAGAAAGTGGGTATTTTTCAAACTCAAACTCAGCAGTTGGGACAAGATCTCTTGTTGGTTCGTCATCAACGTAATGAAGTTCTTTGAGGTAGGGGTGGGCGAGAGCCTCATCGATTGTCATTCTCTTTCTATAGTCGACAACCATCATTTTCTTCAATAAATCAACGGCCAGGGGGTTGGCTTTAGGGAAAAAGGCTTCGAGGACTCTTGGCTTTTTAGGAAGAAGTGTTCTCAAATATTTTCGAAGTCTTGGCTTTGGGATGCAGGTGATAAAGTCTTCAGTGGGAGTGCCAAACACTTCAAAGGTGAGATCCAATTGATTTTTTGTATCTGAGCCTGGGAGGAAAGGTTTTCTCCTGAGGAGCTCAGCAAGAATGCAGCCCACAGACCAAACGTCGACGGAAGCTCCGTAATCTCGAACCTCAAGAAGAAGCTCAGGGGCTCTGTACCATCTCGTCGCCACATAATCAGTCATCTTACCAGGCTGTTCAATATTGATGGTTGCCCTGGAGAGTCCAAAGTCACAAATTTTAAGATCACAATTGCTGTTGACGAGGAGATTTCTGGGCTTCAAATCTCTGTGAATGATGCCTGCGCTATGGATATATTTTAACCCTCTCAAAATTTGGTAGATAAAGAATTGAACGTGCTCGTCACTTAAAGGTTGAGGTGATTTAATAATGGAAGCCAAGTCAGTTTCCATAAGAGGACTGCAGACATACAAATCTTCAAATTCTTCTCTGGACTTTGGGAGCAGCAAAGTTCTAATTCCAATAACATTTTCGTGTCTCAGTAATCTCATGATTTTGAGTTCTCTGAGAGTTCTCTTGGTAAAGATTTTGTGTTCAAAAGCTTTTTCAACTTTTTTGATGGCAACATATGATTTTTCTTTCTTTGAAGCAGTCTTGTCCTTTGCAGCCACGACAATACCATAAGCACCTTGTCCAATGACATCAATGACTTCGTATTTATCGTCAACTTCAAAAGTCGTGCTGGCGATAACCTTTTTCTGGAGAGTCAGTTTTGTGTTTCTGAATTTGCTGTAATGGTGAATAACCGAAGGAGGAAGGTTTGAGTAGCTTCCAAGTCTTGGTAAGCGGACCCTTTTATCTTGGTCCTTATTAGCTTCCTTGGTAGATTTGTAGTCTTCAAAGTTGTTGAGACTCTTTGACATGTTTTTTTGATGATGACAGTATAAATTATTATTTGTCCTTTAGGCTTATATAGAAACAACCCATCCTGAAAAGAGCGGAAAGGCCAGATTTACTACAACTCTCTCACAGTACATTTTAAACAAAGAGGAATTAAAAATTAATTTTGCGCAATTTCAGGGTTTTAAGAGGGAAAAAATCCCTCCCTTCGCTCTCTTGGGAAATCATGAGGAGTTATTATGATGAGAAGATAACAATCAGAGTAGACGAAGGAGGGGAACCTCTCTCTCTCTCTTGAGATTTTCTTTTTGATGAATTCAAAATTTTAGGCTAAGTAAGTTGTGCTTGGGATTTTTGTTCAGAAACCCTCTTTTTTATCAGTTTTACGTTGCTTTAGGGTTCAAACGCACCGCACTTAATAACGTCTTTCTTATACAAACTGTGTATCCGCTTTAATTCAATAATAAGTAAGTGTTTAATTTGTCCCCTCTCTGATCCTATTATTTTGTCAAAAAGAAAATCTCCAAGAATTTTTTCTCCAATATTTTATCGAAGGAACAAGAGAACAATATAATATATCTTTTCTAAAAATTCAGAAAAATTTTGATTTGATGTATTTCAACTCGCGGAGTGAAGTCCAAAAAGTATAGAAAGATTTAAACTCGAATAATTTAGATTTTTAGTTTTTGAGACAAAGATAAAGAATAAAAAAAAGTTTGAGAGGATGAGATGAAGCTTAGTTCGTTATTATGATTTTGAGTGTTCTTTGAGTAGGAAACCAATAATTTCCCCTGGAGCTATGGAACGAAAAAAACACTTTTCCTCCAAATTGATAAACTGGTTTTTCCCTCGTAAGCTGAAACTATGACTCTGAAATAGACAATTTTTTCCAAATAGAGATAAATAAATACAGCTAAGGCTATTTCTCCATTTTCTCATCGAAATCGCATGAATACGGACAGAGCTTTTTCTATTTTGTTTCTCTCAAAATAACTCCTTAGTTTATGCGCTTTAGAAAAACGCATTATTTTGAGTGATACTATTTCACTTTTCTTGGGCCCAATATCATAGAGCGGGAACTTTTTCCCACGTACCAATTCAGCTGGTAAGAGTAATTCGAGGTGAATCTGGAGACTAGTTTCACACAAACCTCAAAATACATGTCATTAGGCTCCATTTTCGGTAAACTTAGTGAAAACAGCAATTAAGGTTCATATGAATTTTGTTTGGTAAATCAAGATTTTATCAAAAATCTCTTTTTAGGACGCAATTTTATTTTTTGGAATTCACAATCTGAGCATGTTATTTCGGAGATCAAACTTGAGATGCCTGTTTTACGCATTAACAAGGCATCTTTCGAGCCAGATAACCCCAAAAACAATGACTCCAACTCTTCAGCAACAAGAACTAAATAGGCAAGCCTTTTTTGTGCCAGAATCCTATGATGAAAATGCTCAGTTCGTAAAAATTATCCTGTAGATTTTGCTAATCAGTTTAGCGACTTATTCAAGAATTGATTGAGACAGGGGAGTCCAAGAAAGCCATCAATCTGATATCAAATTTTGGTTTTGATCCTTATGATTTTCCACAACTCATACTTGGAGCAAAGATAAATGCAATTCGGTATTTTGCAAAAAATCAACCATGGTTCAAAGTCGAGGAACTCTTTTCTGATTCAAAAGAGATGCTTTCGTTGTTCGTAGAGGAGTTGATGCAAGACAATCAGATCGATCTTGCTCAATCAATGATCAAAAGGCGTAATCTTTTGATTGAAGAATTTTCTCCAAACTTCCAATTGAAATTTGGAGCAGATTTATCAAAAGAATTGAAGTATTCTGAAAATATTTTATTTACACAAGATGCATACGCTCCAACCGAAGAAATTGTGAATAAAGACGTTGCTGGCACCTTTTGGAATTTGAAAAATTTCAACATTGAGATGGAGAATGGCATTTTTTGGGTTGATGATGTGAATAGTTCTGAATTTTATGTGGCGAGGAGAGACCTCTTATCAGCACCAATCGTTGGTTTAGATTCTGAATACAGATTAAATACAAACAGATTCGAAAAAAGACAAACTTCAATTTTACAAATTGCAACTGAGAACCAAGTTTACATATTTGATGTTCAAAGTCTGGGAGATAGGAAAGAATATCAAGAACTCATTTGGGAATTATTTGCAGACGAACAAATTTTAAAGGTGACTGACTAACAGAACAACTCGAAGTCTAAAGTCGTTTGTAGGTTGGACATTCATTCCTTGGAGATTTGCAAATAATTCGAAATGAAAATGAGAATAACAAAAATATAGTAAGAAACTTTTATGAATCGTAGAATAATATTTTCTTTCTCAATCAAGGTGATAAAAAATTATCTTGATATTGGTCAAGCATATAAAAATTTTGAAAAAGCAAAACAGCAATATGGTCTTGCGTATATTTGCCAAAAAATGCTGGGAAAACAAATGTCTAAATATGAGCAAGTTTCAAACTGGAGTAGAAGGCCTTTGAGGAAAGCCCAAATTCACTATGCCGCACTCGATGCGTTCCTTGTTGTTCAGATTTATTTAAAAATGAAAGAATCATTAAAAGAAAAAGACTTGTCCAGATATATCCAAAGTACTGCTATCGATAAGAAAAAATCCAACAACAAGGAAATTTGTTTTGATCCTCCCAAAAAGTAATTACTTTTTTGGAATATTCGTCATTTTATTAAAAGGGACGAGATAAATTCTTCAGAAGCCAAGCAACAGTTACACATATACGGTAAATACTCGTCTGCCAAGAGTTCTTAATTATGGATAGAGGAGAAGGGAAATGGGAAATTTTATTCTGATAAAATATATGAGAGTTTTTACAGAGATTCGGACTCGATTCGATTTTTAGTGGACAATATGTGCTTTAAACTTGCAAAATATCTGCGAAATATTGGGCAAGATACAGAGTATTTTCCTTCAAAAGACTTTGACAAAATTACTGAATTGGCGAGAGCAGATCAAAGAGTGATTGTCACAAGGGACAAATATTATTTCAAGAAGCAAACAGGTGTTCCTTGCTTTTTACTTGGAAATATCAACTCTTCATTTCAACTTGCAGAAGTTATAGAATTTTTCAAGTTGAAAACGCCCACAGAAAAGATTTTATCTCGCTGCGTTAAATGCAACCATGATCAATTTTCTCTTTTAGGCATCGACAAAGCAAAAACCAAAGTGAATTTCAAAGACATGGAGAACTATTACCGGTACAAAGAGTTTTGGGAATGTAATAAATGTAAAACCATCTATTGGGATGGCCAAACATACAAAAAAGCAAAAGATAGATTCCATCAATTTACTCTCCCAAAATAATTATTATAAGAGTATTGTTGTGTATGTGTAAATTTTTCAATGATCTATGAATGCTTGGAAATAAAAATTTATTTAAACTTATGTTTCATATCCCCATCCTATCGTTCATTCACTTACTTGCCACTTCATATCCTTTAAGAGATAAACTTTCTTCTCGAAACGACCTATTCGATATCCGAAAATAGCAGAAAGAATTAGTTTGTTAGATTTCGAGATGATTCTAGATTCATCAATCTCGACGAGATCTCCTTTACTATTTGATTCTCTCAATCCACTCTCAGATGATTCTAATTCACCTTGAGTTATTATATCAATAGAAAAAGGCCTTCTTGAGAGCTGTTGATATGAATAATAAAATGTCAGAATTAAAAAGTCATCAAAAGAAAAAAAAAACAAACTATTCGAGATTCTTCTTCTTCTTTTGGCAAACAAGCAAGAGTTGAAGAGGAGTTTTTCCTTGTTGCCCTCAAAAACCGACGAGAATAATGAAATTTGATTTTAGACAAACAACAAAGAAAGAGTTTAATTTGTCCTCAAAATTCGATACTGTTCAGGATAAGATACTAATTCGATAGAGAATTCTAGATTTGCTTGATTAAATTTTAATTGCGGTGTTTTTTTTGCATTTAAATATCAAAGTAAATCTTTAATTTATAATAAATATTTCCACAAAACATGTTTAAGAGAATCCCAGCTTCCTTCATTCAACATGTAAGTTATTTTTGAGGTGAACCCTTCTCACCCTTTCGTAGAGTATCAAAAACACTTCTCGCGATGCCAAGCATCTCAGAAGATTTTTTTCTCATAAGCCTTCAGAGCAGAGTCAGACATTAACTCAAGAAGCTATTTTGCAATCGAGCATGCAAGGAGGATCCACAAAAGCTGGTATCATTGATGCGATATCCAAGAGCTCTCCCACGCTCGGAAAAGTGGTTAATTATCTCATTGATTCCTGGGAGCAAACATTCCCAAGTGATCAGTATCATGCAAAGTCAGAGAGAGCGAGAATGTTGGCCAAGGAAGAAATTGAAAAAGAACTTCAAAAGAAAATTTTGACCGAAGAGGAGCTTGCTAAGGTAAAAATCAATTTTTTAAAATGAATTTGAGTTCTAATTATTCAATAGATTCAAGAGCAAATTCCTGAATGGAAACAGTTTGCACTTGCCCAATATGATCAGCAAAGCAACGAAAAGCAATCTATTTTGAGCAAGTTGAGCAGCACTCTCAAGGATAAATTTAATCAAACTGAAGTTGCCAAGACTTTATATAAAACCGAACAATACAAAGAATACGAAGAATTTAAAAAGGAAATGTCTCAATTCAAAGAAGACTTACAAGACCATTTAGGTCAATCACAAAATCCCGCCGTCATTGTTTCTATGGCTCTCATTGTAAAAAATTTATTATTTATTCAAACTAAACTCTCAAAATAGGGTAAAGCCACATCAGAATCAAGTTCAGCTATGGCTATTCGAGAAATGAGAAAGCAAATGCCAGACTTTGACGTGTTCAATTTAGAGAGAGATGTGAAGGGAATCTTTTCTGATGTTTTCAATGGTTATTTAAAGGGAGACCTTTCATACCTAGAAAAGACATGTGAAGAAGTTGGTCTGGCTTATTTCAAGGCAATGTTGAAAAAGAGAGAAATTGATGTAATAAACCATGAGTTTGAATTTTATCTAACGTCTTTTAGGGTGTCTATCCTAAATATACAAACATATGGAGTGCTGAGCAAGCAGAGTTTGTCGGTGCAAAAATGTCTGAGGGAAATATGCCATCATTTACTTTCACAGTCCAAATCCAAGAGATTCACTGCAATGTCTCCAAAAAGACTGGCAAAATCGTCGACGGAGAAGATGATAGACTTGTCCAAAATAAATACAACATCGTGTTATCACCTGCTGAAAATCCTGATCTCGCAACTGTCGGTCACAGATGGGTCATCACTGAAATCCATCAATTAGAAAATGTTTTAATGTTAGCTTAAATAGTATTGTGAGTAGGTGAGAATGTTTCTCTTGCTTTCCATGTACTTTTGGCTTTTTTATTGTATATTTAATTTTTACATCATAAAGAAGTTTATTTGGAAATCATAAAATGGTAATTAAATCTCAAAAAGTTTGTCTTTTGTTGAGCCATCATACATAAAGATTTTTGTTCAACTATCTCTCATATCCGAAATTACATTTTTTTTTTGTTGTTGCAATTGTCTCATCTCAAAAATTATTTAATCTCTAATCGCTGGATTTGTCCGAATTTTATGTTTAAAAAAATTCTTTAAAATTTTTATTCTCATCTGAAATAGGGAAAAAGTTGTTTACAGGAATTCAGTCAAATATTTCAAGTGAGTCTCTGAAACTAAATCTATTCAATTCAATCGAGTGAGTATGGATTGCATCAAGTCAAGTGTCAAAAATACTTTACCTGATGAAAATCTGAGAGAATTGATTGATGATTATGAATTTGATAAAATATTTTCACTGAACGGTTATTTTTCTAAAGAGTGGAAAAAGAAGAAAAGCATTGACCATGTCTGGATGACTTGAAAATGTTTTTTAAGAAAAAATTATTCCTGATTTAAATGTTTGATGAAGAAAAGAAAGATTTTTGTGAGGATTTAATTAAAAATGTTATACTGAGGAATACAAAGTACAATATATGTATGGGTAATCAAATAAGAAAAGAAAGAACAAACTACACATTTGAGGAAAAATATATATCAGGCAATTCAAACAATTAAAATGCAGAGATTTGCTTTAATTTTTTTTCTGTTTTTTCAAGGTTTTGTAGAGGTTCTTTCATTCTTTTTATTGGAGCAACATTACCTTTGGCTTTGACATGATCACTACTGACATCAGTTTCATTTTTTGACATCATAGAAAGATTATCAGATTGGTCATCACTGTCGTGAATGTTTTCTTTTTGTCCGAAGAGACCTTCGAGAAGGATTTCAGTGTTGTTGTTGGAAACCAAAGAAGCTTCATCTTGGTTCAAGAAATTGTAGGACGCAAGGATAATTCTTTTAAATTTTAGGAGGAAATTGGGGTCATATGGAGCATATCCTTCCAAGAAGATGTCCCCTTTGACAATTTTTTGGTCAAACTCTTGTTCGACATTGAGTTCGTCATGGATGAGAGCATCGAATGCATCATCGTCTTGAGTGATGGATTTTAACTTCAAGAGAAGAGGATTTGAGAGGAACTTGAAGGGTTCTAAGAGATCATTATATTTGATGAGGATGGCGGTAAACTTTTTGAAGTTGTCCTGTAAATTTGGAACTTCTTGAGGGGTATGAGTGAAAATATAGGTGATAGCATGGATTGTGTAATAAAAGATGTCATGTTTTTGGAACAAGAGCTTATATTTGCTTTCTTGACTTTTGGCCGAGTTTTCATCGAGTCTTTCTCTATATTTGGAGGAAGCATTCAGCTCGATTTTCTCGAAATAGAAAGGTTCTTTGGATTCAGATCTGACAACTTGAGACTTCTTTTTGATGACTCTGGCATAGTCTTTGGCATAGTTAATCAAATAACCCAAAGACTTGGCAATAATGGTGGAAGGAATATACTGTGCTCTGACGAGAGCGCTTCTCAAATAATGGATAGAGTTGATTCGAATCAATTTGATTTCAGTCTCATCTCTGGCATAATTGATCAATCTGGAAAGGAAATATTGGACGAGCTCAGGGTATATTTCCACATATGAGCAGAGGTAGAAAAAGATGAACTGAACGTATTTTGACTGATAAGTCATGAGCAAATGGCCCTGGAAGATGTCGAGCAATTCAAAGAAATTTTCGAGCAGTGCTTGTCTCTCCTTAGATTTGGTATCAGCAAGAGAAGAATGTGGATTAATTTGGCCAAAGCAAGTGGTTTCACTTCTTGCATTAATTTGAAAAGCGTAATCCAGGTAGTCAAAAATGATCATCAACAAGCCATCGAGCTTTCTGGCCATTTCTTGGTTTGAAGGGTCAGATTTGTCGCCTTGTCTTGGCAATTTGAGTTCAACATCCATTTCAACAAGCTTCTGGAGGCAAGCATCGAGCACAAGGGTCCTGATTCGGTCAAATTTCTATAAAAGGGGGGTCGTTAGATAGTGAGTAACGGGGCAAATTTACGATTGTGAGCTTCAAGATGTTTATCAAGAATATTTTTTGAATATCCTCATTAAATCTCCTATGGGGGAAAACATCTTTGAGGATAGTTGGGATGTAGCTAACGCTCAAAGGGTATAACTTAAAGATTTTGATGAGAAAATCTAGAATGTTTTCAATCAGAGTGTTCTGATGTTCATTCAAAGTTTTTTGAGGGTTGTTTTGGGAGAACGAATCATAAATAGTGTTACAAGCTTTGATGTAAGAAATGTCTTCTTTTTCAGAGGACTCTCTTTCAACAAAGAAACATTTAGTTGGCTTATTATCGATAAGATTGCAGCCAATGAAGATTTTTCGAAGATCTTTAAGTTTTGTTTGGGCTTTAGGATGGTGGCTCAGGAGTTCATACATGAATTTTGTATGGCCAGCATCGAGCTCAACAAATTCTGTGGGAGATGAAACATCATAGATTGGGTTTTTGAGGATTGTGGCCACGTAGGACTTGAGGTCTTGCAAGTTCTGGAAGGTTGCGCTTCCAATTTGGATTTCACAGTCTTGGCTTCTTGGTTCTTCATCGTATATCTCTCTAAATAAGGTTAGCGATAGCAGACGCCATATTTTACCTTGGAACGAGATTTTGGATGAGAAGTTTGATGACAAGGTGGAGATATGAAGTGTTTATGGATACCAAAGTTATGCAAAACTTTTGATAGAGGGCAAAAACTTGCAAATGGTTGGGGCTTGATGTAAGCCACTTGGATTTGTACAAAACAAAGTCAACTAAGGAAGAACAATCAATTGAATGCTGGCTCACACTGTCAACAAGAGTTTTGGAAAATATGGTGAGCCATATTTTCAAAAAGTCATAGTCGGCTTTTTCGTTCAAGAGTTCATCGAAGATTTGGTGAATCTGCTTTGGGTTTCCCTTTAACGAAGGTTAGTAAAAGCCAAACGGATGAAGACTACCTGCTTCTGCGCCTCTAGAGACAAAATAAGATACTTTGTCAACTGTTCATTCTTGTTTTTATCGTTGAGGATACTAGCGGCAGTAGTCTTCTCCATTGAATTTGTGACCTTAGATTCAATTTAATTTATTAAAAGTTTGCCAAGCCTTTTATACTCTGGCGATCCAATAATCAGAGATTTAAATTTTTTCTGGTCTTTAATTCATGTTGAGAAATGATGGAAAAATAGAGAAGCTTGTCTCAGGATATCTTTTGGGAAAAGAAGAAAAGTTTGCGAAAAGAGGTGAATTGACGAACTTCAAGGAAAATTTGCTAACATCGGATAGAAATTTTGCCTTTTTTGTGTCTAACCTATTTATTTTCTCTTTTGGCAAATTCTGATCGAAAAAACTGGATAATAATTTGTTATAATATTATGACATGTAAGAAAAGAGAGGGAAAAAAATGATTGTTTCCATATAGGTAGGTTTATCTCAGGACAATGGTGGACGGTTTTGAAATTTGAGTACTCATGTTCTAGAAAGATCCAATGGTTGGTTTATTTGTTTGGAATTAATGACTTGAATGAGTAGTTTTCAGGTAACAAATAAACAATTAATATTCGAAAGAAGGATTTTTTGTCTGTCAATTTCTGTCAACATCGAATAATAAAACATGAACTGTGGGGAAGTTTGAAAATATTTGAAGAAAAATTTTGATTTCAAAATTTACTTTCATCCCATGATGAAAAAAATTGCGCAAATAATTTAGACAAAAATGAAATAAAAAAAATTAATTTCATCTCAAACTTCTGTTTATTTGAGAATATATGGAGCGGGTTTTTCTAAAACTTGCCATTTTCAAAACGGGTTTTCTAAACTGCTATTTTCCCTGTATTTTCTTCCCATTGAAAACAGCAGGTTTGAGAAAAACCTGAATTTTATACATTTTACATTGAATATTCTATTGAAAAATAAATGAGATGACGAAATTTTGGTAAAATAGAATTTGTAAAAACAAACTAGAAACTGGATTGGGCCTTTCGTCCTGGAAAACCTGACAGTTTATAAAGTTGAAGATTTTGTCAAGAGCTCCTTCATTGAAAATTGGAGGTCCTGTTACTCGAATCAAGAGGATGTGAAAAGAAAAAAATGTAGAATTTCTTCAAATTTTTATTTCATCTTTCAATAAACAAGACTGAAAAGGTGATTACTGGCTGATTTGTTCAAGTTTCATAAATTTTCAGAGAACTTTTTTTTTCAAGATTTTTTTTTTGGAAGAAACATAAGTTTTTCTTCTCTTCTAGAGATCATAAATCTTTGAAAGTAATCTCAGAGGATAGGATTTGATTTTCATCCTTTTTGAACCTCAAATGGCCTTCATTTTTATTTTTTAAGATGTTCTGATTTGCTTCTTAATAATCCTTATATTATTGGATTATTCTAAAGCCTGCTCTTTTTAATTGAAAGAAAATGCAGAGAAAATAGTAGGTTCAAATATCCAAAACTTTTTAAGGTTGAAGAGGGGAGTAGTCCTCACCCCATATCTATTTCCTCAAGAGAAGAGGAAAAACTTAAGAATTCAGGTTTTGAAAGCAGGTTGTTTTCGGGAGAACTCAAATAAGTCCAATTTAGAATTGATCTTGATGAAAATTCGAAATCCTTTATTTTCATTCCAAAGTACATAGATCATATTAAACCGAAAATTTTCCGTTTTTTCTCATTCACCATATGACAAAGAAAAACTAGAGTCGGGTCGAATTAAGTCACAAAGTATTTAATCCAATTTTTCAACTCTGCAAGAGATAAAAGATTTAATTTAATAATTTCTACAAAAAAAAACTTGTAACTATTGTAAAGCCATGAGTTTAATTATTGAAGATGGTCGCGTTGTGCCTTCTGTTTCCAATTCCCAAGTATACCAAACAGATAGGCGAAGTACCACGAAACAAAAGACTCTTAGATTGGACTCTCCAAATACATTAGAGGCCTGTAAAGAGTTAGGAATTCTTCCTGAGCAATTGAAGCCAAAGTAATATTTATTTTGATTGAATAACTCAGGCTCTCATTTTCAGGACCCTGGATGATTTCAAGGAGTCAGGCGTTTCTGAAGACATCATGCAGCTCAGATTTGCCCACCATCAAAAACGTTATAACCGTAAGTTTTTATGAATGAGTGAAGAAATGATTTATAATTTACAATAGAACTTGTAATTGATGTTTACGCAGCAAGACGACAAATTGGTAGAGTTTATCAGGGTGTTTGAGATTTTTATCGCGATTAGTTCGAGCACAGCAAAGACATCAGAGACAGCAACAACAACAGCAGCAGCAACAATTGCAGATTCAAACCCAACCTCAGGCTTTCGACTTTATCACAGGGACAGATTTGGTTACAACAAAAAATTTGGCAAGGTCAACTTCTCGTTCAAACTTGAATCAGGCTCTTTCTCCTCCTCCTCTCTTGAAATATAGTTTCACGAACCCTCAATCATTGTAGACTAAATCTTTCGCTTTGATTCCTAATCACCTCTCCGATAGTGTTCAGAGCCCAATGATGAGCAGTTTCCATAAAGCTGTCGCATACATGAGAAAATCACATGACACTTCTGAAGTCAAAGGTTTCCACGAGATTCTCGAAAGTGAAGATGGGAATACTATGGGTGATGAAACCTCGGAGCAATTTGACGCTGCCTTGGCTGGTGAGGTATCAAAATTCAATAAAGCCAAAAGACAAAAGCAGAAAGAGGCCAAACACTTATTCCAAGAAGACTTGAAGAAAATTAAATTGCAAGAAGATTTGGTTGAAAGAGAAAATAAAATGAAGGAAAGAGAAAAGAAAATAAAGATTGAAGTTCAAAAGAACAAGGAAGAAAAGAGAAGAAAAGCCAAAGATAAACTTGAAAAAATTAAAGAAATGGAAAGAAGATATGAAGAAAAGAAATTAGAAGAAAGAGAAAAGCAACAACAAAAATTAGAAGACATGTATGAATTTTTTAGGGAAATTAATTGATTCAAAACATAGTAAACTGAAACTTACCGAAGAAGCAGAGGAGAGAAAGAGATTAATTGAAGAGCATGAGAGAAAGTTGGAAGCAAAAAAGAAGATGGCAGATGAAAGAAGAGAAAAAGTCAAAAGAGATGAACAAGATAAAGCTGATCAACTGAAAGTCGAACTCCACGAAAAACGTTGAATTTATTTTTGAATTCACAGTTAATCCAAAATTAGTGATGACTTCTCAGGAGAAGCATGATATGATTCTTCATGAAAAGGCCTCGAGAATAAAGTTACAAATCCAAAAGATTGAAGAAAGCACAAAAAGAATCAAACAAAAGCATGAGCAAGATGTCAAGGATTACGTTCAAAATCTTGTTCAAAAACTCGTCAATAAAGAAGAAAACTTTAAAGCTTTACATCAGCAACATTTGAAAGAAGCAAAGAAGAAAGAAAAGCAATTAGAAGAGAAGAATAAGAGACTTGTAACTCACCAATCATATTTGGAAAGAAAACATGAGGATAAGATGGCTGATATTAATGAAAGATTCCAAAAAGTCCAAGAAAATCTAGAAGCCAAGAAGGTCTTTGAGAAATGAATTCTGAGTTTCTAAAAATTTCTAGGAACAACATGAGCAAACGTTGAAATTAAAGCAAGAGCTTCGAAAACTCACAATTATGGATAAGCAAGATAATTACAACAGAAAACTCAGACAAATTGTAAAAAACTTTATTTGGCCAACTCTTTTAACCAACACCAATAAATAGCAATATAAGCAACAAAAGGTTCTGGATAAAGAAAAGCTCAACCAAGAAAAGATCGTTTGGCTCAAGAACCAAAGAGACGTTATCCAACAAGCTAAAGTGTAAGATCCATTTTTCTATAGTCTCATAAATGTTGATTTCTCCAATAGAGAGGTTTCAATCCAATCAAAGATTGAGAGAGACAGAATAGAAAGTGCTGTTCAATTGCTTAGCAAGGTTACCAGCGAAGCTGGCACAAGTCTGAATCTCAATGAACATCAAAAGAGACTCCTCAGAGAAGTCCTTTCTCCAGAAGACTATCGCGAGCTCGAAGAAGAAGAAAGAAGAAGAAAAGAAATTAAACTCGAAACAGAAGTTCAAGCAAAATTAAACATGACCTCTCCAATTCAAGCAAAAGCTCGCTAAATAATTTTTTTAGGATGGAATTTATTTGATTGTTTTTTTACTTCAATTTGATTTGATTTGATAAATATTTTTTTCAAAGGTGGTTCATGGTTATTGATATTAAATAATAAGACATGTCATTTTACTTGACTTAAAAAATTTTATGAGAAGATGAGTCTAAATTTATCTCTGTCAAAATAGATGATATTTTCCGCACATGAAAATGTGTAACAACGACAACAGCAACGAAAGAATGTCTAGAAAAGAAAAATTTAACATATAATTTATTTAAGAAGAAAAAATCCTTAATGAAGCCGTTGTTTGAGAATTCTTCAGAAGGTTTAGATTTATCTCAGGATAAAGGCCGGTGGCTTATTTTGGCACTCCTTTTTCTGACAACCTTTGGAAGTCTGTTTGCTTATGATACAGTCGGAGTTTTGCAAGATAGTATTGCATCTAATCTGAAAATAAGCGAGTTTGGTCTCTCGATTCTCGAGAATATCGCTGTGATTCCAAATATTATCTTGCCTTTGCTGAGTGGCTTTATCATTGACAGATATGGGATTCGTCTGACTTTCTTGGTTTTTACAATTTTAGTCGCTTCAGGCCAGTTGTTAATCTGCTTGGGAATTTCACATTTATCATTGCCTCTGCTTCTACTGGGAAGGTTCATCTTTGGCCTGGGTTATCACTCTCAATATGTTGCGAAAAGTGTTTTGATTAGTCGATGGGCTGATAAATCAGAGATGTCATTCGCGCTCAGTCTTTCACTATTTCTTTCAAAGCTTGGGACAGAGTTTAACGTTCTTGCTTCACCAAGTCTCAAGGAGAGTTCTGGCCTGAGTTCCCCTTTCCAACTTGGCTTGGTTTTAACTCTTCTCCAAATTGTACTTGTTTGTGTTGTAAACTTTGCTGATAGAAAAATGAACACAAACCAGAATCCCTTCTTCCGCTACAATGAAGAAATGAACCTTGAAGATACTTACACGTTTGTCAAGCCATTCTATATTTTATGCGTCGGATGCGCTCTTAGCTCTGGAATATTCTCTGCATTCATGGTTGAAGGCTCAGATTTATTGACCAAGAGATTTAGCTTGACGAAAGATGAAGCAAAAAATACATTGAATTTATTGATGGCTATATCAATATTTACCCTTCCAGTGTTTGGCTGGATAGCGGACAAGATCGAAAAGAAGCTCTATATCTTGCCAATTTACACACTCTTATTTGCAGTGGCCGCTTTTGATTTGGTTTTCCAACCCGAAACTTCACGTTTTAATGTTGTGAAAAATTTGCTTTTCTACGCTTTGTTCTATTCTTCTTCAAGTGCTATTCTATGGGCGTGCATTCCACTCGTTTCAGGCTCTAATAAAGTTGGCATAGCTTCTGGAGTTGCAATTTCTGTTGTTGAAATATTCTTGTTTGTCTTACCTTTATTGAGCAACTGGATTATCGCTCTTACTTCGGCAGTTGAATATGGCTATTTCTACACCCACATTTTCTACGGAGTTGTTGGAATTGTCGTCCTCGGATTGATGATTTGGGTGATCATCGAAGATCGAAGAATTGATAATTTCTTAAACAGTAGAGCTAAAGAAGAGAAGAGAATCCCTAGGAATTTGGAGCTGAGCGCGAAAGAAAAATTCATGAAATTTGAAAATGAGGATACCCTCACAATTTAGGAAAGGAAATTCATCAATTCATAATGTTCTTTTTTTAAACATATTCTTGAAGAAATTCATGAATAAAAAAATGTAAATTCTTTATTGATATGAACTGTGATTATTTTTTTGTCTCTGGAGGGGACATAGAGAAATGAATTGTTTTTTAAATTGTGTTCTGATTGAAATAAAATAACAACATGACTTTGATTGTTTTTTTAATTGGAAGAAACGAAACAAATTTAAATTCAAACGAAAGAGAAAGCCAAAATAAGAACTCTTTTTTCCCCTTTGAAGACTCTCTGAATTGATTGTGATGAAATTAAGTAATTTTTAACTCGAGTTCATCAAAAATATGAATTTGAAGAGAAACAGAGCCAAATGAGATGAAAAATTATATTTAAATTTTTGAAAAGAAAACAATTTTTTAATTTCGTAAAATGATTTATTTATTGAAAAATATTTTTTAATACAAAAAATTAAGATTTTATTCTTTACTCTTTTTTTTAATTGAAAAAATCCATTTTTGATAATTTAAAGAATTGAATTTATTTTTTCTTGTTAAATTTTCAAATATTGATTGAGATTGTATTCTTAATCCAATTTTCTGCTTGATCTCAACAACAACACCATTGAAGTGAAATTCATTGTTTTTGTGAATCGAGAATTTTAATGATAGACATGAACAAAATTACCAGGTTCTTAACTTTTTTCAGTTTAAATTTATTGTTTATTCAATCATAAAAAAACGTTTTCAAACATTCAAAATTCAAATAATTCCCAAAGCAACAGATTCTAGTTTTCTTAGGTAGGAGTTAATCCATGTTTGTCTCTTTTTCTCAACGTACCTCTCTTCCAAATTGGTAGAAATACCAAAATAAAAATGACAATATTCTGGATTGCCCTTTTTCTTTGGATGAAGTTCATATTTGAAGCAGACTCAGAGAGTTCTTTTTCAGAGATTACGAGTTTTCCCCTTTATCAGAGGTAAATTTCTGA
>Ga0182738_1002059_pt1 | contig 24276 bp, 21 predicted proteins | sample eDN5th30CBELigMG_FD_128876 | JGI IMG/M metagenome (GOLD analysis project Ga0182738, IMG submission 128876) | Enriched Miracle-Growth compost microbial communities from Emeryville, California, USA - eDNA 5th pass 30_C BE-Lig MG (version 2)... ...
ATCCTCATCGCCTTCCTCGGCTTCGGCGTGTGGGCGCACCACATGTTCGCCGTGGGGATGGGCCCGATCGCCGACTCGATCTTCGGCATCACCACCATGCTGATCGCCATCCCCACGGGGGTGAAGATCTTCAACTGGCTCGGTACGATGTGGGGCGGCTCGATTCGCTTCACCACGTCGATGCTCTTCGCCATCGGGCTGGTCTGCCTCTTCACGATCGGCGGAATCTCCGGCGTGATGCACGCCTCGGTGCCCTCCGATCTGCAGCAGACCGACAGCTACTTCGTGGTGGCGCACTTCCACTACGTGATGTTCGGCGGCTCGATGATGGGCCTCTTCGCCGGCATCTACTACTACTTCCCGAAGATCACCGGCCGGCTCCTCGACGAGCCGCTCGGCAAGTGGCACTTCTGGCTCACGTTCATCGGAATGAACCTCACGTTCTTCCCGATGCACTTCGCCGGCCTGCACGGGATGCCGCGCCGCATCTGGTCGTACGATGCGAACCAGGGCTGGAACATCGACAATCACATCGCCACGATCGGCGCGTTCATTCTCGCGGTCGGAACGCTCTTCTTCGTGATCAACATGATCCGCAGCAGGCGCAATGGCGCGGTCGCCGGTGGCGATCCATGGGGTGCGCCGACCATCGAGTGGTCGACTCCGTCGCCCCCGCCGCACTACAACTACGCCACGATCCCGACGATCACGTCGCGCTATCCGATGTGGGACATGAAGTCGCCGCGTCTCACCGAGACCGTGCCGCACACGAAGGAAGGCGAGCGCAAGATGGAAGTCGCGGTGGCCGGCAAGGAAACCGGCGAGATCACCACTCCGTCGGACATCCACCTGAACGCCGAAGATGCGCACCCGTCGGCAGACGAGCCGCACATCATCATGCCGTCGCCCACGATCAAGCCGCTGCTCGCGACTATCGCGTTCGTAATCCCGTTCATCGGTCTGATCTGGCACAAGCACGTGCTGATCATGGTCGGTGGCGGCCTGCTCTTCCTGATCGCGATGACCGCGTGGTTCCTCACGCCGGTCGAGCCGGAACACTGAGCTGCGGGTGGTGAGCGCGCCCTGCACGGGTGCGCTCACCGCCGGCCGCCGACCACTCACTGGAGACACTAGCATTGGCTACCGCCGCACTGGCCGACTCGCACGCCGAGCACCATTACACCAGCACGGGCCTCAGCAGTCCGAAGATCGCGATCTGGGCCTTCATCGGCTCCGAGTGCTTCTTCTTCGCCTCGCTGATCTCGACCTACCTGATCTACAAGGGACGCTCAGTGGTGGGCCCGTTCCCCCACACGCCGTGGACCAACCCGGCCACCGGTGAGCAGTTCCACGCGATCCTGAACATCCCGGTCACTTCGGCGTCCACCTTCGTGCTGCTGATGTCGTCGCTCGCGATGGTGCTCGCACACTCCGCCGTCGTGCGGGGCGATACGAAGTACTCGAAGATCTGGCTGGGCATGACCGCGCTCCTGGGCGCCACGTTCCTCGGCTTCCAGGCGTTCGAGTTCACCTCGTTCGTGCACGAGGGACTCACGATCAAGACCAACCTGTTCGGATCCACCTTCTTCGTTCTCACGGGATTCCACGGCGCGCACGTCACGGTCGGCGTGCTCTGGCTCCTGTCGCTCCTCGGCGTGGACATGAAGCGTGGGCTGGGACCGCGAGACGCGATAAACGTGGACATCTGCGCGCTCTACTGGCACTTCGTGGACGTCGTGTGGATCGCGATCTTCACGCTCGTCTACCTGATCCAATAGCGAGGGAAAGATGGCCGGGCAATCAGACTCTCAGACCATGTACGACTCGCACGGAGAGGCGCATGCGCTCGAGCACGCGCACCCCGACTGGGCAACCTACAAGTGGGTGGCGATCATCCTGACCGTCATCACTGCGCTCGAGGTGTGGGTCTACTACACGCCGCTGAAGGAAACGCGGCTCTTCGTTCCCACGCTGCTGGCGATGTCGGTGGCGAAGTTCGCCATCGTGGTGATGTTCTACATGCACCTCAAGTACGACGCGAAGCTTTTCCGCGGTCTCTTCGTCGGACCGCTGATCATCGCCATCATCGTACTGGTATCCCTGCTGTTCCTCTTCGGCCACCTCGCCCTGCACGTCTAGGGGGGGGTCAGGTACTCGAAGTAGAGGGGGCGCTGCCGTTGGCAGCGCCCCCTCTACTTCGAGTACCTGACCCCCCGGACTCGACAAATCGCGAACGACGTGCAACTATCTGGGGATGAAAATTCACTCGAAGTGCCTATCGGCCGCCATCGCCGTCCTCGCCGTGCTCCTCTCCGCCTGCGCGAGCGCGTCCGACAACGGACGTAGCTTCGGCTCGAGTGGCTGCGCGGCGCCCGGCGACCCAGAGACCGCCGAGGCGGTCACCCAGTACCTCAAGGGTCTCACCCCGAAGCCTCAACGGTTCCTGATCCAGGCCACAGGCGATTCCGCCCTTCCGGACGCCGGACGCCAGGTGATCCAGGCCGCGGGACCGACCTACCTCTTCCCGGAGGACACTGCCAAGCAGACGACGGTGCTCACCATGCTCCTGGAGAAAGGACCCTTCCCGACTCTTCTGATTCTTTATGGCGGGACCGAGCCGGCTGACGGGAACCGGGCGGTGATACGCCTCACGGGACGCTACACGTCGGGCGACAACGTCGGCCCTGCACCGACGAAAGCGCTCTACTTCGAGTGCAAGGACGACCACTGGAGCTTCACCAGCACGGCTGACCAGAAATCCGCGTGAGCAGCACCATCTCCGGCGAGGGCGCGGCCGCCCCTCCGAACATCGAGTCGACGGTCGCGCCGCACCCGCATCTGAAGGAGCGGCTCCTCTCGCTGGACGTCTTTCGTGGGCTCACGATCGCCGGGATGCTCCTGGTCAACAATCCCGGCACGTGGAGCGCCATCTATCCCCCGCTCGAACACGCCGAGTGGCATGGCTGGACGCCCACCGATCTGATCTTCCCGTTCTTCCTGTTCATAGTCGGGATCACCACCCACCTCTCGCTGACATCTCGCCGCCGACGCGGAGCGAGCGACGGCGAGATAGTGCGCCAGGTCCTGAAGCGCGGCGGCCTGATAGTACTGGCCGGGCTCCTCCTGGGCGGCTTCCCGTGCCACGAGTTCGTGCTGCACCTCCCGTTCGGAGTCGTCTTCGACTCGGCCACGCCGCAGATCGGGATCTCGACCTGGCGCATCACCGGCGTGCTGCAGCGCATAGGCGTGGCGTACATCTTCGCTGCGCTGCTCACGATGCACGCCACGAACAGGCGCACGATCGCCATCATCGTTGCGCTGCTGGTGGGCTACTGGATAGCGATGACGCTGATCCCGGTTCCCGGCTACGGCCTCGGCATGTACACGCTCGACCGTGCGGAAGCGACGCTGAGCGCCTGGTTCGATCGCACGGTGATCGGCACGGCTCACATGTGGCGCGGCTCACGGACGTGGGACCCGGAGGGGATCCTCTCGACGCTCCCGGCGATAGGAACGGCGATGCTGGGCGTGCTCGCCGGCCGCTGGATCGGTTCGGGCCGCGCGCTCATGGATCGCGTGGCCGGCCTCTTCGCGCTCGGCGCGATCGGGATGATGGTCGGCCTGATCTGGAACTGGGTCTTCCCGATCAACAAGAATCTCTGGACCAGCTCCTTCGTTCTGTTCACGGCAGGCATGGCGTGCGTGACGCTCGCGACGTGCATGTGGCTCATAGACGTACAGGGTTGGCGTGGCTGGACGAAGCCGTTCGTTATCTTCGGCGTGAATCCACTCTTTGCCTTCCTGGGTGAAGGCCTCCTGTCGCGGCTCATCTATACCCTGATCAAGGTCCCCTACGGCGGCGAAACCGTTTCCGTGCAGGCCGCCTTCTACCGGAGCTTCTACGCCTCCTGGCTCACCCCCCGCAATGCCTCCCTCCTCTTCGCCCTCACCTACGTACTTCTCTTCTTCGTGATCATGCGTGAGCTGTACCGGCGCGATATCGTGATCAAGGTGTAGTAGAAACAGAGAGCAGGAAGCAGGAAGCAGACGGCAGGAACTGCTGTCTGCTTCCTGCTGTCTGCCGCCTGGCTTTCCCCGTTACCTCTCCCCTCTCCCGCTCGTTGAATTCGCAGTACCGCATCTCTCGTTTCACCTTTCCGTTTCGACATGTATCTCGTTAATACCAAGGAACTTGGACGCGTCTGGGCGGCGGTCGGCGCCGGCGTGTTGGCAGCGACGTTGGCCCTTCCGGCGCGGGGGCGCGCGCAGGAGGAGGTCAGGGGACAGAGCCAGGTCGTTCAGGAAGCGGTGCTGGAGGCTGACGCGACGCATGGAACGGAGGGAGCCGCGCGTGCGAGAGGCGCCCATGCTCCGCGCGAGCGGAAGGTGGCCCCCGCGTCGTTCACCGCGCCGTCCAGCGGGGCGGAGCTCGCGAGCGACGTTGGGCTCATGCTCGACAGCCGGGTGCGGAGCGGCACGTGGGGCGCGATCGTCATCTCGCTCACGCGCGGCGACACGCTCTACTCCATCAACGCAGATGCCGAACTGCAGCCGGCGTCGAACATGAAGCTCTTCACGACGGCGCTCGCGCTCGACCAGTTCGGCTCCGACCACCAGTTCAGCACCGACGTACTGCGTGCCGGCTACGTCGATGCGGACGGCACGCTCCATGGAGATCTGATTCTGCGCGGCGGCGGCGATCCGGGGCTCTCGAGCCGCTACTACCAGGGTGGTGCGTCTGCCGCGATGGATGTGCTCGCGCAGCTCGTGGCGGATGCGGGGGTGCGTCACGTCACCGGCGACATCATCGCCGATGCCTCGGCGTTCGGCGACGAGCTGGTACCCGAGGGATGGCTCGACCGCTACCTGCAGGCCAGCTACGCCGCTCGCGTGTCGGCGCTCTCGCTCAACGACAACATCGTGCTGGTCGCCGTGGAGCCTGGCCAGGGCGGGAAGGCTGCGGTGGTCTCGCTCGAGCCGGCGTCGGACATTCCGGTGTCATCCTCGGTCCGCACGGTGAGCGGCAAGAAGGGTGGGAGCATCATGGTTCGCAACACGACGCGCGGCACCATCGAAGTGCGCGGCTGGATCGGCTCGCGCTCCGCGACGCGACGCTACCAGCTCGTGGTCGAGAAGCCGGCGCTGTTCACGGCCGGTGCGTTCCGCCATGCGCTCGCCGCGCGCGGCGTCACCGTGACGGGACCTGTGAAGCTCGGCGCCACGCCGGCGGGCGCACGCATCGTCACTTCGCTCGCGTCGCCGCCGCTCGACAGGCTCGTTTCGGCGATGAATCGCGAGAGCATCAACCACTTCGCCGAGCTCCTATTCCGGGATGCCGGACGCGCTGCCTCGAGTGACGGCGTGGGTAGTGCGCTCGCGGGGAACTCTCTCCTGCAGCGCTTCCTCACCGAAAAAGTAGGCGCGCGCCCGGGGAGCGTGCTCGCCGCCGACGGGAGCGGCCTCTCGGTGCTCGACCGCGTCACGCCGCGATCGCTCGTGCAACTGCTGGCATACGCGCACGATGCGCCGTGGGGCGATGCGTTCCACGCGTCGCTGCCGGTGGCGGGCGAGTCGGAGCTGCTGCGGCATCGCATGCAGCGCACGCCGGCGGCGGGGAATCTCCACGCCAAGACGGGTACCACCAACAACATCATCTCCCTCGGCGGCTACGTCACCGCGCGCGACGGCGAGCTCCTCGCGTTCGCGCTCATCTACAACGGCCACGACCGCTGGCGGGCACGCGAGGCGATCGACCAGGTGGGCGCGACGCTGGCTGGATTCACGAGGTAGCGAGCGAGGATCCCCGCTCTCCCGCCGTCATTCCCGCGAAAGCGGGAATCCATGTCATCCGACCGAACCTGAATCCCCGCTTGCGCTAGGATTACATCAGGCGCCGTACGAGACCCGTCCCGCCGCCCACCGTCGCTCGGATTTCACATCGAAATCGGCTTGCGCTCGGGCCGTTCTCGAAGTGCAGCGAGGAAGATCGGAGCGCTGACCGCCGGTATCTCGTGCTCCAGATCGACATGCGAGACGGTGACGATCACCCCTCTCCCGAAAACAGGGCTGATCGAACGTCGTGCGTTGGCGATTGCACCGAGTGAATCGCCCTTGACTTCCACCGGTATGCGGTCGCCTCGCACGCCGGAAGAATGCTCCGCTACCAGATAGTCGATCTCCGTTCCCCGGCCGGATTTCCAGAAGCAGAGCGAACCCATCGCGGGGTCGGCCTGCACGAGCCGGTCGGTGGCCGAGCGATACAGACCGATCCCGACGAGATTCTCTCGCACCGCATCCGGCTCCGGGAGCCGGCCGCCGGGCACCATCTGCTTCGGCACTCCGCCAAGCAGAGGATCCATGAAATAGACCTTGCGTTGCTTGCGCGCGTTGAGCCCTTTGCCGCTGGTATCCCAGGCGAATACCGCCAGTAGCATGAACGACTCCGCGAGGAGCTCGACATACGCCCGAGCGGTGGGCTGGGTCACGTCCATGTCCTCGGCCAGCGACTCCCAGGCGAGGGGCGCGCCGAGAGAGCGGCCAACCCGCTCGAGGAGTTTCAACGTCGCCACGTCGCTTCTGCCCAGGGTCAGGACATCGCCAGCGATGATGTCCCAGAGCATCTCGACAGTCTCCGAGTGTACCTCGCCATCCCTCAGGTAGTCGTCGATCGCCGCCGGAAACCCGCCCACCTGCTGGTAGCTCCGCCAGGCACGTTCGAGATCGGATGTGGCGAGATTCAGCGTCTTCAGGACGGCCACGCCTTCCGCCGTCAGCATCTTGCCTGGTGTGAGGGTCTGTTCCGGCAGATCTATCCCCATTGCGCTGACACAGAAGTCGCGAAAGGATAGAGGTAGCTGGAGGTAGTGGCGCCCGCGCCCCTTCCGACCAGGCAACTGCTCGCTGCTGACTTGCCGGGCAGACGAGCCGGTACAGAGGATGAAGTCCTGATCGCTCGGCCCGTTGTCCACGATGTACTTCACACCGAGTTGCCAATCCGGCATCGTGGTTACCTCGTCAAGAAAGAGGTACCACGGTCCATCCGGAGCGGGATGAAGTTGTCGCGCTCGATGCACTACTTCCGCGATATCTGCACGCGAGGTGGACAGGTCGAACGTGTAGTACAGGACGCGCCGCTCTCCTTGCTGTAGAAGGCGTTGGATCAGGCGCTTCGCCGTGGTGGACTTCCCGACCTGCCGCGGGCCGCGCAGGGTATGGACTCGCTGGCTGCCGATACTTATCGCATCGAGGGCCGGAGGGTCCCAGCGGAAGGAACGAGTTTCGAGAGCGCGAATCTTGGGGTCGTTCTGGATCGAAGCCGGATCGCGCCACCAGGGGTTGAGATGGAGGATCTGGGAGTCTGGAATGGGCAAGTGATCGTACCGTAAGTATTATGGCCGTATCATTTTGATTTACCGTACTATAAATCAAGATATCATTTGAAAACTGGCACAGTATGGCCAGTATCGCAAGACTGCGGTGAGGGGCCGTCCGGTATCCGACCCGATCCAGGATGGTCGTTCCGAGCGCCAGGCACGCTGCTCCAATGCTCGATATGAAGTATGAAGGAGGAAGGATGGCAAGCATTCAGGTGCGCTACATCGTCGATGATGTCGACACCGCGATCCACTTCTACGAACAGCTCGGTTTTGAGCTCGTGATGCATCCCGCCCCACCATTCGCGATGCTCTCGCGCGGCGAGTTGCGCCTCGTGCTCAGCGCACCGAACCCGATGGGCGGCGGGCAGCCGATGCCCGACGGCACGGAGCAGCGTCCGGGCGGCTGGAATCGTTTCGCGGTCGAGGTAGCTGATCTCAATGCACTCGTGGAGCGGCTCCGCGAATCCGGCGCGCGCTTCCGCAATGACATCGTCGCCGGCGTGGGCGGCCGGCAGATCCTGCTCGAGGATCCCTCCGGCAATCCGGTCGAGCTCTTTCAGCCGCTACGCGATGAGGCACGGCTGGACCGCGGAACACCGGATGCGAGCGCGCCAGGCATGCTGCTCGACCCCATTGGCCGGGTGCGCTCGCCGCTGCGCGACCGGAAGAACGCGCCGCGGCAGGGATCGGAAGGCGCACCCGACGCGTGGATCGACGTGCGCCAGGAATTCGCGCGCGCACTCGACGGCATGACCGCGGGCGACGAGATCATCGTCATCACCTGGCTGCATCGCTCGAACCGATCGGTACTCGAGGTGCACCCGCGCAACGCTGCTCCGCCCATGCAGGGGCGCGTGGCGCGAGTGTCCGAGGAATCGTCATCCGGTCATGGTGGACGCCCTCAGCAGACATCGCCGCGCAATCGTGGCGCTCGCCGCTGTCGCGCTCGCATCTGCATCGGCACCACTGTCGGCGCAGATAGTGGGTACGGTTCGCGAGCCCGGTGGAGTCCCCGTCGCCGAGGCGACCGTGGCGCTCTGGAAGGGCTCTCGTGAGGTGGCGCGAACGTTGACCGATGGCCAGGGCGGCTTCCGATTCACCGGAGACTCCAGCTCCGAAGCCACGGCGCTGCTCGTGCGCAGGATCGGCTTCAGACCCACTTCCATATCGCTGGGCGCCGAACGCACTGCGCTCTCGGTCACGCTGGAGCCGGTGGTGACAGCTCTCCCTGAAGTGGTCACCACGGCTGCACGGCGCGCCTGCCCCAACCGCGACGAGCCCGAGGCTCGACGGCTGTGGCACGCGATGAGCGAGCACTACGCCACCCACCTGCACAACGATGACATACTGGCCGACGGGATCGGACGAGGCGGAGAGGTCACCGCCCTCGAGGTGGGCGACGTGGACGAGGACCGCTTCCGACCAGGTGGCTTCGCCATGGTTGGAGCACAGCGGGCGTCGCTGTTTCAATCGATCGCCCGCGATGGTTACGCGCACCGGTTGAAACCGGGTGACGATCTGATTGGCGAATACTTCTACTGGCGCTACGCGCGACTGGATCGCGAGCTCGAAGAACACTTCGTGGAAAGCGACTTCGCCCGCAACCATTCGCTCGGCCTCTGGCGTACGGACGATGGATCGGTCACCATCACGTTCTGCGGGCGGGATCACTCGAGGCCCTACCTCGAAGGTACGCTCCTCATCTCGCGCGACACCGCTCTCGTGAGAGCACGTTGGAAGTATCGCACGCCGTCGCCGCACGAGGACGCGGGAGCCGAGGTGAGTTTCGTCTCGCCACCACGACGGGCGAGCATCTGGCTGCTCGTGCCTCTGCGCAGCGTCTTCTGGCGGAGGCTGGGTGGGTCCGACAAGCTGTACGTGCAGACCGCGCCAGTATACCGCGAGTGGAAGATCGGCCCCGACGTGGCACGCTGAGCCCCGGCGTGCTTAGCCTGCCACTCGAGCCGTCTGGAGCTGCTCCCGCCGCGCATCAGGAGCGGACGCCTCGCCTCCCAGCACGTAATCTTCCTCCACCGTCTCGTCCGCACCGCGCGCCACGCCCATCGCGTTGAGCACCGCGCTCGCTACCACCGTCACGATCAGGTTGACGATGAACGCGTAGAACGCGCCGTACCCGCGCAGATCGAAGCCGCCTATGTGAAGCGGATAGATCGCCGTGAAGTGCTGCGACGCCGCCATCGCCGTACCGGTGACCATCCCCACCGCCCAGCCGGCCAGCAGCGCCCACCGATGGAACCAGCGCGTGTACAGCCCGAAGATCACCGCCGGGAAGGTCTGCAGAATCCACACGCCGCCGAGTAGCTGGAAGTCGATCGCCTCCTGCCGCGCGTTCTCGAGCGCGAGGATGAACACCAGCGCGCCGAACTTCACCACCAGCGACGCGAGCTTCGCCATCCGTGCCTCGTCGCGCGGCGACGCGTCGCGCCGCAGGTACTCCTTGTAGATGTTGCGCGTGAAGAGATTCGCCGTCGCGATCGACATGATCGCCGCCGGTACAAGCGCGCCGATCGCGATCGCGGCGAACGCCACGCCCGTGAACCAGTCGGGGAACATCGCGTCGAAGAGCGCGGGCACCGCCCACTGCGTGCCGTAGATGGGATCCGGCTTTATCCCCGCCGCTATCGCCATGTAGCCGAGCAGCGCTATGAGCCCGAGCAGGAAGCTGTACGCCGGCAGAAACGCGGCGTTGCGCTTGATCACCTTCCGTCCGCTGCTGCTCAACACTCCCGTGATGGAGTGCGGGTAGAGAAAGAGGGCCAGCGCCGAACCCAGCGCGAGCGTGGCGTACGAGCCGTACTGCGCCGGCGCCAGTACCAGCTTCTCCTTCGGTACAGCGGCGAACACCGCCCCGTAGCCGCCGAGCTTCGCGGGGATGATCACCACCGCCGCGATGACGGTTATGAAGATCAGCAGATCCTTCACCAGCGCGATGAGCGCGGGCGCGCGCAGCCCGCTCGAGTACGTGTACGCCGCCAGGATCACGAACGCGATGATGAGCGGCATGTCGCCCATGATCCCCGTGCCCGTGATCCCGAGTCCCGCGATCACGACCTGGATCCCCACGAGCTGCAGCGCGATGTACGGCATGGTCGCGAGTATTCCCGTCGCCGCTATCGCCAGCGCGAGCGTGCTGCTGTCGTAGCGTCCGCGCACGAAATCCGCCGGCGTCACGTAGCCGTGCGCGCGACACACCGACCACAGTCGTGGCATGGTGAGGAATACGAACGGGTACACGATGATCGTGTACGGCACGGCGAAGAAGCCGATTGCACCGGCGCCGAACACCAGCGCCGGAACGGCTATGAACGTGTACGCCGTGTAGAGATCGCCGCCGAGGAGGAACCACGTGACCACGGTTCCGAATCGGCCGCCGGCGAGTCCCCACTCGTGAAGGAGGTCGAGGTCGCCCTTCCGCCAGCGCGCGGCGAGAAAGCCGAGCACCGTCACGAGCGCGAAGAGCGCCACGGCAACCGCGAGCGCCGTGACGTTCACTGGCCTCGTTTCTCCTCCGAACGCTCGACCAGATAGACCACGATCGTGAGCAGTGCGGAGATCGCGATCCAGAGGAACTGATACCAGTAGAAGAAGGGTATCCCTCCGAGCGCCGGCTCCAGCGAAGCGTACGAGGAAACCCACAGCGTCCCGATGAACGGGATGATGAGCAGCAGCGGCACGAGCCGCCGCCACCCCCTGCCGCGGGTCTCCGCGCTCACCGGATCACAGCTCCCGCAATTCGATACCCCGCTTCGCCAGCGCGCTGATGTACTCCTTCGCCGGCATGCACTCGTCGGGGGTGTTCACTCCCTTCTTCACCGCGCCGCGTGCCTGCAACTGCCCCGTGATCGAAAGCGAGTAGCCCGTGGTACGCTCCATCGCGCTGATCCGGTGCTCCGCGTCGTAATAATCGACGAGTTCCCAGCCGAGCTTCTTCGGCTTTCCGTCCTTCTTCCCCGTCACTATCACGCGGAGCGCCACGAGATCCTTCCCCTCGGGCTTCGTGAGACGCGGGCCCGCCGCCGCGACGAACACGTCGCGCGGTGCGACCTTCACTCCCTTCACCTCCACCGGCTCGAGCTCCAGCAGGCCGAGCTCCCGGATCGCTTCCATGATGTGCGCGTGCCCGGGATAGCGGAGCGTCTTGTACTCCATGGTAGGGATCTTCCCCTCGTAGCGATCGGCCATCGTAGAGAGGCCGCCCGCCGTGTGGAACGCCTCCAGCTTTCCTACCGGCGCGGGGAACTCCACCGTCTCCAGCTCCGAGAGCGCCGTCACCTGCGTGCGCTTTCCGTCGCGCAGCACCCACGAGAGCGTGGTGTAGTAGTCGAGCACTCCCTCGAGCGAATACACGATCTGATAGTTGAGCGGCGGCTCCGGATGCTGCGGCAGACCGCCCACGTAGATCTTCACCGATTCCACTTCGTCGAGCTGCTCGATCCCGTACTCGGCGAGGATGTTCACCATCCCCGGCGCCAGCCCGCAGTCGGGGATCACGCTGAGCCCCTTCTCCTTCGCCTTCGCATCGAGCTTCCGCTGCTCGACGACGATCTCCGTGTTCCCGCCCAGGTCGCAGAAGTTGGTCCCCGCTTCCACAGCCAGCTTCGCGAGGTCGCCGTTGAAGTAGTAGGGGATCGCGCTCATCACCGCGTCGCTCTCGCGCATGAGCGCCAGCGTCGCTTCCTTGTCGCGGACGTCAAGGGGGGTCGGTATCAATCGCTTCCCAGAAAGAGGCGCGAGGAAAGCCGGCAGGTTGGCGATGTTGATGTCTGCGAGGCGTACCTCGGTGACTTCGGGATTCTGCAAGAGATCGTACGCACAGGCCGAGCCCTGCAGCCCTGCCCCCAGAACGAGCATCCGCATGTATGCATTCTCCTTGTTCTTCCAGGATCGACTATTGATGAGCTTTTCAACTTACGTGGCGCGTCGGGCGGTCGAAAGATCCCGGAAGGTCACGCGCTCGCGGGGCGGCCACCCCGCCACGGCCGCGAAGCGCGCCTCCCCAGCCAGCGACCGTTGCACTCGTTCACTTATTCAGGTATAGTTTACTAATCTATACCTGAGCAATACTGCCATGGCGCTTCCCTACCCGCGTGAAATGATCGGCCGACAGGTCGAATGGGACCGGCTCGAGGAGTTCGTCGCCAGCGGCGAACCTGCCGCCTCACTCGGCGTCGTCTGGGGCCGCCGCCGCGTGGGGAAGTCGTTCCTCCTCGAATCGCTGGTCGAGCGTAGTCGAGGCTTCTACTACGGCGCAGTGCGGGGCTCCAGCGCCGAGGCGTTGCGCGAACTGGGCGAGAAGCTCGGCAACCACCAGGGTACCGCCGCACCGCTCGCGTTGAACGACTGGGATGCCGCCGTGGATGCGCTCCTCGCGCTCGGAATGGATCGCGAAACGACGGTCGTACTGGACGAATTCCCCTATCTCCTGGAACACACGCCCGCCCTCGACTCCATTCTCCAGCGGGCGTTCGGCTCCCGGCATCCCGCGCGCCAGTCCAGTCGCACGCGCCTGATAGTCTGCGGCTCCGCCATGACCGTGATGGGCAGGCTGCTATCGGGGACTGCACCACTCCGCGGCCGCGCGGCCCTGGATCTTCGAGTGTCTCCCTTCGACTTCCGGATGGCGCGCCGCCTTCACGCGATCGACGACCTCAAAACGGCTTTTCGCACCTATGCGGTGATCGGCGGCGTGGCGGCGTACGCCAGGGAGATGTCGGACAGCGATCTTCCTTCAGGCCCCAGAGACTTCGATCGCTGGATCTGCCGCCGTGTCCTCTCCCCAGCCACGCCTCTCTTCAACGAGATCCCCCTGTTACTGAGCGAGGATCCGGCCACGGCGAAGGCGCGCAAGATCAACCTGTACCACGCCGCGCTGGCGGGCGTAGCCACGGGCCATCACGCACACGCGAGCCTCACGAAGTACATGCAGATCACCGGCGCGTCGCTCGCGCCGATTGTCGATGCCCTCGAAGCGGCCGAACTGATAGAGCGCGTGCAGGACCCGATCCGCGAAAACCGCCCCACATACCATCCGGCGGACCCGCTGATTCGCTTCCACTACGCCGTCATCCGCCGGCATCAGAGCCGTCTCGCGCGCCACGATGCCGACACCCGCGCTCTCTGGAAGCAACTTCGCGTAACGTTCGACTCCCAGGTGCTCGGCCCCTGCTTCGAAGTGGCCGCACGCTACTGGACGACCCACTTTGCCAGCGCCCGAACGCTGGGCGCCCGGGCGGATCACGTCGGGCCGACCACGCTGATACTCGGCGATGGCTCCGAATGCGAGCTCGACGTGCTGGCCACCGCCGACGACGCGGACGTGCCGGCCAATCGAACGGTACTGGCGCTCGGCGAGGCGAAGGCGGGAGAACGAATCACGGAGCGTCACCTGAAACGACTCGAAGACGCGCGAGCTGCACTCGGAAATCGTGCGACCGGTGCCAGACTCCTCCTCTTCGGCGCCGAACACTCACCGGAGCTCGTCGCTGCCGCCGCACGCCGGCCGGACATCGAGCTTATAGGGGTCGTCCGCCTCTACGAGGGCGACTGAGCGCGAGCCGAGCGACGGGCCAACGGTCCGTCGCCGTACCGTGCCGGCTACCTCCCCGCGCTCATTCCCCCGTGGGAACCAGGATCTCGCCGCGCTCGGGGTTCAGCGTCCATTCGCGGTGCCGGAGCACCTGCTGGATGTCGGGGTGGCCCACCGGAAATATCGTCTGTGTCTTCACGACGAAGACGCCGGCTTCCGTGGCCAGGGTGGGAATCCGAAAGCCCGGCGCATCCTCCGCCAACTGCCCGTCGCGACGCAGGAGCATCTCCCCGACCCCCGGGCGGAAGGTGGGCGCGAGGCGGCCGAGCACATCGAGCCCCAGGATCGCGCCCACGCTGGAGCGGAGCACCTCGAAGCGCACCGGCACGTTGGTCAGGACGATCTCCCCCACGCGCAGCTCACGCGCCACGGCCGCGACTTTCCGCGGGTCGCGCTCGCCGCGCGATGCGAAGCGCACGAGGTCTTCGTGCCTGATCCACGATGTGTCGAGCACCACGCCGGTCACCCGCCCCTCGATCACCGCGCGCACGCTGTCGGCGCCCACGCCGAGCGTCACCTCGCCCAGTAGATGCGTGTCGTTCACCGCGTACGCGGCGAGCGCCGAATCGGGACCCGTCACCGCCGGCGGGTGGTCGCGCAGCCATTCCGCGCGGCGGCGTTGGGCGTAGTCGAGCGGCGACTTCGGCAGCGCCGCGAGCGCGGCGTAGTCGCCGAGCTGCTCGTAGACGGGGACGAGAGCGTCGGCGACCGTGCCCGGATCACCTCCGAAGTAGCGCGCTTCCTCCATGAGAACCGCGCCGACCTTGAGCGCGCCGCGCGCCGCAAGGTATTTGCCGAGCGCGAGTCGAGCGGCGGGATTGCGAGGATCCCGCCGCACCATGTAGTAGAAGATCGATTCGGCGGCGAACACGCGGCCGGCGTTCATCAGCGAGTCGGCGCGAGCGAGCAGCGCCTGCGCGCTCCCGGCACGAGGGGCGGCCGCGGACAGCACGATCGCAAGCACGGCCACGCGCCGCACCGAACGTATCCATGGTCTCATGCGGAATAGACGCCCAGCACCGCGCTCTCGCCACGCGGCATGCGCGCCTCCCTGCTCTCGAGCGCTTCCGCCTCCGCACGTTCCACCTCCGCCGTGACCTCCGACTCGGCCGTTTCGAGATCGGCGCGGGGAATCCCGTGCTCCACGAGATATTCCTCGTACAGCGCGATCGGGTCGCGCCGCCCCCACTCGGCGAACAGTTCGGCGGAGAAGGTTCGACGCGCCTCGGCTTCGTCGTGCGTGGCGTGGCCGCCCATGCGGAATGTCTCCGCCACCAGGAGCGCGGGCCCCTCGCCGGCACGGCAGCGAGCCACCGCGAGGGTGGTGAGCGCCCACGCATCGAGCACGTTGTTGCCGTCGAAGACGCCGCCCCACATGCCGTAGGCGCGCGGCCAGTCGTCGAAATTCCCGCGTCCGGCGGCGAGGTGGTGCTGGTCGAGTCGAGTGCCGAGGGCGACCTGGTTGTTCTGGATGATGAAGACCGCCGGTACCCGCTGCACCGCCGCGAAGTTCATGGCCTCGTGCGCGACGCCTGCCTTCGTGCTTCCATCGCCGATCCAGGTCATCGCCACGGAGTCGCTGCCGCGCGCTCGGAGCGAGAGCGCGATCCCCACGGTCACCGGGACCACGTCGCCAATCGGGCTCACGGGCGGGAGGATGCCGCGCGACATGTCTCCGTAATGGCCATCGCGGCCGTGTGACGGACCGTCGGACGTGCCCATGTAGGCGCGGATGATGTCGGCGACCGGCATCCCGAATTCATGACAGCCGCCGCCGTTGCGGATCATCGGCGCTATCACATCGTGATCGGCGCCGCTGCGCCGCAGCGCGTGCACCGGTCCGATGGTGGATGCCTCCTCGCCGGTACCGAGCCAGGCCTTCGATATCACGCCCTGGCGCACGAGCCGTTTCAGGGTGATGTCGGTGAGCCGGTTGCGCACCAGGCCGCGATACATATCGAGGAGGCGCGGTCTGTCGAGCGTTCGCAGGACGCGAGCGCGCTCCGGATCGCGCTCGAGCGTCGCGCCGTACTCGCGTATCACGACCTCGTCGCGCTCCCACGCCAGGTATTCCGGCGGCTCGAACGCGGCGAAGCGCTTCATTTCAGGCGGCGCAGACCCGGTTGCGTCCCTCGGCCTTCGCCCGGTAGAGCGCCGCGTCGGCCAGTGCGATCAGCTCCTCCGGCGAGTTCGCGTGCGACGAAGGAACAGTGGCGACACCGATGCTGACCGTGACGCGGAGCCAGCCGTATTCGCCGCCGGGCACGGGGGGCGTGTTCGCGATCCGCTCGCGTATGCGCTCGGCGAGCGCTACCGCTCCCTCGGCTGTCGTTTCCGGAAGGATGACGATGAATTCCTCGCCTCCGTAGCGCGCGACGACGTCCACGGCGCGTGCCTCGCGCTGCAGCATGCGGGCGACTCCGCGCAGAACTTCATCGCCAACGAGGTGGCCGTACGAGTCGTTCACCGTCTTGAAGTGATCGAGATCGACGATCAGGAGCGCCAGGGCGAGGGAATAGCGGCGCGCGCGCTCCAGCTCCTCGGTGAGCCGCTCGATCAGCGCGCGTCTGTTGTGAGTGTGCGTGAGCGGGTCCGTGAGCGCAAGCACCTCGAGCCGGGCCCTGTCGGCGCGCGCCGCCTCGATGAGCTGCGCGCGCCGGATCGCGGCGACCGCAGCGCGGATCACCATCTCGGCAAACTCCACGTCGCTCTGCCGGAGCGGCTGCTCGTCGAGGAGAGTACGAAGAAAGATCACGCCCGACTGTTCGCCGTCGAGCCTGAATGGAAGAGCCGCCACCGAGCGATACGGAATGAGCGTGCCCTGTGCGGCCCAGTCGAGTCGCACGTCGTTGTAGAGCGGACTCTGATCCACGTCCTCGATCACGACCGGCGTGCCGGTGGAGAGCGCGGTTCGTATCTCGGGATAGCGATCGAGGTGAATCTCCACCTGCGCGAGTCCCTGCGCCTCGTACGCCGCGGCGACGATCCCCACCTCGTCGTCGGAGCGTGCGAGGATGAGCGAACAGTGCGAGATGTCGAGCGCCCGGGCGACGCGACGCACGAGGACGTTGTACAGTTCGTCGGACGAAAAGTCGCCCGTGACCTCGTGCAGGATGTCCACGATCTCGCGGCCGCTTTCCACCTGCGCGCGCGCGCTGGCCAGCTCGGCGCGCGTGCTGCGCAGATCCGAGCGCGCACTCAGGAGCTGGCGGCGCGATCGGAGCTGCGCGCTGACGCGCGCCAGCAGCTCGCGCACGTTGAACGGCTTGCCGACGAAATCCGATGCGCCGCTGTCGAGGAGACGCGGGATCGCCTGATCGGCGGGCTGCGTGGAGACCACCAGCACCGGCATGTCGCGCCACCGCTTGTCGGCGCTGATCTCGCGGAGGAGCTGCAGCCGGTCGTCACCGTCGCCGCTCACCACGTCGAACATGAGCAGGTCGGGATCGTACGAGTCGAGCTGCTCCTTCAGGCAGGTGCCCCGAGGAGCGAGCGCGACGTCGTACCCCTGCTCCTTCAGCAGCCAGGAGAGAGAACGCGCGAGGAGCTCGTCCTCGTCGGCGATCAGGATCCTGGCTTTATCCATTCCCGAGGAGCTTCTCGAGATCCGGGTACTCGATATTGCCGCCGCTGAGGACGGCCACGGTCGTACCGGTAGCTGGTAGCTGCACCAGCCCCTGACGCAGCGCGGCTACGGTGATCGCGCCGCTCGGCTCGGCCAGAATCTTCACGCGATCGAGCAGGTAGCGCACGGCATCGCGCAGCGCGGAATCATCAACGGTCACCACCTCGTCGATGTACGCCTGGTGGTGCGCGAAGGGGAGCGCCCCGATCTCCACGGCCATCAGCCCGTCGGCGAGGCTGTGGGTGCGTTCCAGCCGCACTGGCGCACCGGCCTCGCGCGCGCGCGTGAGCTTCGGCGCGCCGGCGGGCTCGACACCCACCACTCGGGCGGACGGCGCCAGCAGCTTGACGGCGGTGGCGACTCCCGCGCTCAGTCCGCCGCCACCCACGGGCACGAGCACCAGCGCCACATCGGGAGCATCGGCCACTATCTCGAGGCCCGCGGTTCCCTGCCCGGCGATTATGGTGGGGTCGTCGTACGGCGGAACCAGAGTGAGCCCCTCGTCGCGCGCGATCTCGACCGCACGGTCCATACGGTGCGCGGTGGTGGTTCCCGCGAGCTCGACACGGGCGCCGAGCCGCTCGGCGCCGCCGCGCTTGGCCGCGGTGACGGTGGTGGGCATCACCACCACGGCGGGAATGCCCATCAGACGCGCCGCGAGCGCAACCGCCTGCGCGTGGTTCCCGGACGAAGGAGCGATCACGCCGCGCGAGCGCTCCTCCGGCGTGAGACGGGAGAGGTACGTGTATGCCCCCCTGAACTTGAAGGCCCCGCCGCGCTGGAGCATCTCGGGTTTGACCCGGATGTCCGGTGCGCCGGGGACCATGTCAGGCGTGGGGAGGAGGGGGGTGCGGACCGCGAGGCCATCGATGATGGCGGCGGCCGCACGGATCTCGGCCAGGCCCACGAGCGCCGGCCGTACTGGGTCAGTTGAAGGCGCGTCGAGGCGCGCCGTCGAGTCGATGGAAGTCATCCTTCACTCTGTCACGGCGGCGCGCTCGGCGCCAGTGGGTGAGCGCCTACTCTTCGTCTTCTTCCGGAGCCACTCCAACCGGGTCGATGGCCGTCTCGTCGCTGCCCTGCTCATCGTCCTCGATTACCACGCGCGCGACGTCGCACACGCGATCGCCATCATCGAGGTTGACGAGCTTCACACCCTGCGTATTGCGCCCCGCGACCCGGATACCCTTCACCGGCATCCTGATCACGACGCCGTGCTTGGTGATCAGCATCAGTTCGTCGTCAGGAAGGACTTCCTTGAGCGATACGACGTCACCGGTCTTGTCGGTGCGGTTGAGGGTGATGATCCCCTTCCCGCCCCGCTTCTGCACGCGGTACGCGTCGATGGGCGAGCACTTCCCCATCCCCTTGTCGGTCACGACGAGGAGCGTGGCGTCGCGCTTGACCACGACCATCCCCTTCACCACGTCATCGGAGCGGAGCTCGATCCCCTTCACGCCGGTGGTGTCGCGCCCCATCTGGCGCACGTCCGCCTCGTGGAATCGGATCGACAGCCCGTGCTTGGTGGCCAGCACGATGTCGTTCGCTCCGGTGGTTATCTGGACATCGATCAGCTCATCATCCTTGTCGATCTTGATGGCCTTGATGCCGCTCGAGCGCGGGTTGGAGTACTGCGAGAGCGCAGTCTTCTTCACCGTGCCGAGCTTGGTGGCGAAGAGGAGATACTGCGTGTCGCTGAACTCGCGCACCGGCACCATGGCCGAGATGGGCGTGTTGGCAGCGACGTTGATCAGATTCACCACCGGCTTGCCGCGCGCCGCGCGTCCTGCCTGCGGGATCTCGTGCACCTTGAGCCAGAAGCAGCGACCGTCATCCGTGAAGAAGAGGATGTAATCGTGCGTCGACGCTATGAAGAGGTGTTCGACGAAGTCCTCATCCTTGAGCCCCTGGCCGTTGAGGCCGCGCCCTCCGCGACGCTGCTTCTTGTACGTGGATACCGAGGTCCGCTTGATGTAGCCGGTGTGCGACACGGTGACGACCATGTCTTCCTCGGCGATGAGGTCTTCTATGGTGAACTCGCCCTCGTCGCTCGTGATCTCGGTGCGGCGCGCATCGCCGAACTTGCCGGCGAGCTCCTGCAGTTCGTCCTTGAGGATCGTCATGCGCCGGTCGCGCGAAGCGAGGATGGCACGCATCTCCTTGATGAAGGCGCGAACTTCCTTCAGCTCCTCTTCCAGCTTCTCGATCTCGAGGCCGGTGAGTTTGGCGAGACGCATGTTGAGGATCGCCTCGGCCTGCCGCTCGCTGAGCGAGAAGCGCTTCTGCAGTCGCGCGCTGGCGGTGGGCGTGTCCTCGGCCTTGCGGATGATCTTGATGACCTCGTCGATGTTGTCGACGGCGATCTTCAGACCCTCGAGGATGTGCTCCCGCTCCAGCGCCTTGTCGAGATCGAACTGCGTACGCCGGACGATCACCTCGTGGCGGTGCGCGATGTAGTGCTCGAGCATGTCGCGCATCGGCATCACCTTCGGCACGAGCTGCCCCGTGTTCTCGTCGGGAACGAGCGCGAGGTTGATCACGCCGAAAGTGGCCTGCATCTGCGTGTGCTTGTAGAGCTGATTCAGCACCACGCGCGGGATCGCATCGCGCTTCAGCTCGATCACGACCCGCATTCCCTCGCGGTTCGATGACTCGTCGCGCAGCGCGCTGATCCCCTCGATCTTCTTTTCGTTGGAGAGCTCGGCGATCTGCTCCACCATGCGCGCCTTGTTCACCTGATACGGCAGCTCGGTGACCACGATCTGCGACTTGTTGCTCGACTCCTTCTCCTCGATCACCGCGCGCGCGCGCATCACGATCCGGCCGCGCCCCGTCTCCTGGTAGTCCTTGATTCCCTGTCGGCCGTAGATGTAGCCGGCGGTCGGGAAGTCGGGACCCTTGATGTGCTTGCGCACTTCGCCCGGCGTGGCGTCGGGATGGTCTATGATGTGAACGATCGCCGAGACCACCTCGCGCAGGTTGTGCGGCGGGATGTTGGTGGCCATTCCGACAGCGATGCCCGACGAACCGTTGACGAGCAGGTTCGGGATTCCGGAGGGAAGAACCTTCGGCTCCTCGAGCCGGTCGTCGAAGTTCGGCGCGAAATCGACGGTCTGCTTGTCGATGTCGGCGAGCATCTGCATGGCGATCGGCGTGAGCCGCGCTTCCGTGTAACGATAGGCGGCCGCGGGATCGCCATCGACTGTGCCGAAGTTGCCCTGTCCGTCCACCAGCGGATAGCGGAGGGAGAAGTCCTGCACCATGCGCACGAGCGCGTCGTACACGCTCGCATCGCCGTGCGGGTGGTACTTGCCGAGCACATCGCCCACCACCGTCGCCGACTTCTTGAAGGGGCGCCCCGGAACGAGGCCGAGCTGGTCCATCGCGTAGAGCACGCGACGGTGCACGGGCTTCAGTCCATCGCGCACATCGGGGAGCGCGCGAGAGACGATCACGCTCATCGAATAATTGATGAACGATTCCTTGATCTCGTCGTCGATGAGACGCGAGACGATACGTTCCCGGTTGTTCGGAGCGGTCATTTTCTACGGTTTTCGGGGAGGGAGGAGCGCAGTTGCTCCAACCGGATAAATATAACCCGGCGGGCCCTTCAAAACAACCGCCGGGTGCTCCCGTAAACCGCTAAACTACAACGCGTTAGCTGCCGGACCCGGCCGCGCCATCGACTGTCTCCGAAGGGTGCGCCCCGCCCCTCGCCTCGGCCTCCTCCTCCGCCTCTCGGAGCGCCGCCTTCCGGGCCAGCATCACGCGCTCGGCCTTCATCGCCTCGTACCACTCGCGCGTCACTTCACCCGCCAGCTCGCGATTCCCCAGTCCGAAGGCGAGCGCGAGCGCCAACGCCACGGCGCCGAACACGATAGCGAACGCGGTGGTCACGATGTCGCTCGCGATCCCGAGCTGCTGGAGCGCCATGAAGATCGCGAGCACGACCACCACTCCGCGTCCCACGCGCGCCAGCGTCGAGCCGCCTCTGAGTCCGCCGGCCGACGCCATGATGAGACCATCGACGAACTCGCCGAGCACGATCCCGAGCACGAGGATCACCACGGCGGCGATCACGCTCGGTATGTAGCTCACCAGCTCGGTGAACACATCGGCGAGCGAGCTCAGTCCGAGCGCCTTCGCGGCCAGCAGGATCACCGAGAACATGATGAACCAGAACACGATCGTCGCGAAGAGACGCGAAGGCGTTCTGCGCCACCCCGTCCGCTCCACCGCCTGCAGCACGCCGCCGCGCTCGAGCCAGTGATTCAGCCCCAGTCGATCGAGCAGCCGATCGGTGCCGCGCTCGATGAGTTTGGCCAGCAGATAGCCGGCAAAGAGCACGACGAGCGCGCCGGCGAGCGCCGGCACGTAATCGGCGAGCTGAAGGAAGCTCGCCTGGATGCGCTGGAAGAAATCCGGGTCGGGGGACATTGGGGGAGAATCTACCGCTCAGTTGCGCGTCCCGCGCCTCACGTCGAAGATCGCGCTCCGATGGCACTTCGGACAGATGAGCCACTCGCGCCGGCGGGCGTAGCCCAGCCCGAAGGAACCGCCACCGATGGGACGCGCCGTCATCACCGCCTCGCAGCGCGGGCAGTGCGGCTGCTCACCGCCGGTGAGCGCCGCGCGAATCTCGCCCTGCTCCTCCTGCGTGTACTGCGCGCGCTCAGCCATCGTCCACCGGAAACTCGGGAGGCTCGCGATCGGGGGCCTGCGGACGGGCTTTGCCCGGATCGCCGGGAAGCGGCACCGCCTGATCGGGCGCCTCGATCTCCGCACCCGCACCCGGCTCACCTTCCGCCAGGTCGCGGAAGCGCGCGAGCTCCAGCTTGAAGTGCGCGATCACCGCGAGCCGCCCCACGGTATTCCACGCCAGCTCCTTCACTATCGAGCCGCCGTACACCTCGTGCACGCGCCGCACGATGGTCTCCGCACCGTCGGCGATGAAGCTCCAGCGCTCGCTCCCGCGCCACGGCCCCTTGAAGGCGAACACCACTTCGCGCTCGCTCGCCGCCTCCACTGTATAGTCGAACTGCAGCGGGCCAAGTACGTGGATGCGGAAGCGATCTCCGGGCCCGAGCCGCGTCGCCACGGTGAGCGGCGTGACGGAGATGTCGGGCGCTGCCCAGCGCCGGAGGTTACCGGTCGTGAGCAGCACGTCGAGCGCGTGCGCCGCGCTCGTTCTCACGGTGATGAGTTCCTCGACGCGATCCATATGCGCTGGAAGTTAACGGGAGAGGTACGAACGAGGGTTGCGTTCGGCTCCTCTTCGATTTATTCATACAATGTATGATATCCATTCACGCAATGTATGGATATCATACACACGTCGTAACCCATTATATCATAACGATATAACCATTGTCTGCCGCCATGGCCGAACCCGCCGATCCCGCTCTCCCACCGGCCCGGGAAGTGCTCCCGCGAGCCGCCGAGCGCTATTTCGATACCGCCGCCGATGTGTCCCCCGTGCTGGTGGTGATGGGCGCGCGGCAGACGGGAAAGAGCACGCTCGTTCGCACCCTCGCGCCCGACCGCGACAGACCGTACTTCTCGCTCGACGACTTCGAGATCAGGAGCCAGGCACAGAGCGATCCCGACTCGCTCGCGCGCCGAGCGCCCCGCATCACGCTGGATGAAGTGCAGCGCGCGCCCGATCTCCTCCTCGCGATCAAGCGCGCGGTGGACGAAGCCCCGATCCGCACTCCCGGCCAATTCGTGCTCACGGGCTCCGCCAACCTCCTCACCATGCGCAAGGTTTCCGAGTCGCTCGCGGGACGCGCCACCTATGTATCCCTCTGGCCGCTCACCCATCGTGAGCAGCTCGGCCTCGGCGCCACCGGGATCTGGGACGCTCTGCTCGCGGCTCCGTCCCCGGAATGGTTCGACATCGTACGAGATGATCCCACGCCCGCGACGAACTGGCGCGAGCTCGCGCGCCGTGGAGGCCTCCCGACTCCGGCGCACTGGCTCGATTCCACGGAGCAGCGCACGGTGTGGTGGCGCAGCTACGTGCAGACCTACCTCGAGCGCGACCTCCGCGACCTCACGGCCGTCGGAAACCTCACCGACTTCAGGCGACTGATGCGCGCCGTATGCCTGCGGCTCGGTTCCCTGGTGAATCAGACCGAGCTGGGACGCGACGTCGGCATGGCGCAGCCGCAGGTGCACCGCTATCTCGACCTTCTCGAGACTTCGTTTCAGCTCGTGCGACTCCCCGCGTACGCCGTGAACCGCACCAAGCGGCTGCTCAAGACTCCGAAGGCCTACTGGAGCGATACGGGGCTCGCGCTCTTCCTCGCCGGGGAGTCGAGGCCCGGCGGCGCTCACCTCGAGAACATCATCCTCGGCGACCTCATGGCCTGGCGGGATGCGAGCGCCGCGCAGGCCGAAGTGATGTACTGGCGCACGACAGCGGGCCACGAAGTGGACTTCGTAGTGGAGAGCGAGGGGCGGCTCCTTCCCATCGAGGTGAAGGCAACGAAGCGACCGTCCCACAAGCTCGCCGCGAACATCGCGACCTTCATGGAAGAGTATCCCGACAAGTGTGACGGCGGGCTTCTACTTCATTGCGGCACCGAAACGCAGTGGATCGCCCGCAACGTGCTCGCCGCACCGTGGTGGAAGGTGGTGTGAGCCCCACGGCGGGGTCAGGCACCTGG
>Ga0182738_1002061_pt1 | contig 24275 bp, 28 predicted proteins | sample eDN5th30CBELigMG_FD_128876 | JGI IMG/M metagenome (GOLD analysis project Ga0182738, IMG submission 128876) | Enriched Miracle-Growth compost microbial communities from Emeryville, California, USA - eDNA 5th pass 30_C BE-Lig MG (version 2)... ...
GAGGAGGGGCCGTTGGCGAGGGAGGAGAGGTACTACATCGACTGACGAGGTTATGAGGTCAGCCGATCTTCTCCGGGTTGCCGCTCTCCGTCGGCAGCCGGGCTAAGTGTTGGTCTAGACCAGAGCCTGAAGCTGCTCCGTGACCTTGTTGACGAGGTCCTGGGCCTTCTTGCCCTGCTCCTCGGCGACCTTGCTGACGTCGGCCTGGGCCTGCTGGGCACGCTTGGTGACCTCAGAGACGCGGGCCTCGATCTGCTTGTTGACGTCCTTGTTGGTCGTCTTGACGGTCTTCTCGATGTTCTTCCGCTGCTTGCGAACGGTCTTCTCGAGCGAGTTGCGACGCTTCTTGGCGCGAGTGGTCGCCTTGCGACGGGTGGTGGTGCCACGACGCTCGGCGCGCTTGACGGTCTTGGTCAGATCGGCGCGGTAGCCCTTGACCTTCTTCTCGGCAGAAGTCTGATCGGTCCAGTCCTCGATCACCTCGGACACCTTGTCGGCGAGGTTGAGGGCAGCGCCCACCGGCACGTCAACACCCTTGCGGGCGTACTCGACGGCGGTCTCCTGAACCTCTTCGAGACGGCTCTTGGCGTTCTCGGCGTCGAGCTTGGCAGCGTGGACGGCCTTCTTCTCCGCCTCGGCGCGCAGCTGAGCAGCGGTGCGGGCCTTCTTAGCGGCCGGCTTCTTCGCGGCGCTCTTCTTGGCGGTGGTCTTCTTGGTGGTCTTCTTCGCTTCAGCCATCTGGATCAGTAAGTCCTTTGTTGTTGAAAGCAGATTACTTACTTCTAAGGATGTTTGAAGTGTAGCAACGAAACACGAACACATGTTCTTTTTCGGTGTGATCTCCATCACGGACCTTCATTCCCCTTGGTTGAGCCGAAAAAGGGGCCAAAAAATGGTGCAATCGCGCTTGCACGGGGACGAACTGATTCGATCAGGCGTTCGTGTTCGACCGTTCGCCGTTCCTCAAAATCATGTGTCCGGCGCTACTCGCCGGACCGGACTCAGGGTCCGAGCGACAGCGATTTAAGACACTGAGCGACAGGAGACGAGGGTTTCCAGACCCTCGTTGGTGGCCGCGACGGTGACCGGGAACCGCTCCTCGAGGGCCAGGCCTACCTCGCTGAGACCCCCTTCGCCAAGATCGACCAAAGCTCCGGCCTCCCGGGCGATCAGCTGCCCAGCGGCCACGTCGACCGAACGGGAGAGAGAGGGAAAGGCGAGCCCGTCATAGCGGCCCGCGGCGACCGAGACGATCGAGATCGCCAGCGAACCGACACACCTGACCCGATAGACCTTTCCGGCCAGGGCGGCCAGCATCGGCCCGAGCTGGGCCGGGTCAGCGCCCTCAACCCCGACCACCTCCAATCCGTCACGGGGTTCGAGGTCGAGCCGGCGCTCGTTCAGGTAGGCGCCCTCGCCGGCCTGGGCGAGGAACTCCTCCTCGGTGCCGAAGTCAAAGATGTAGCCGAACTCGACCGCCGCCATGTTCGGCGCGGTGGCCACCGCGATCGAGAGGCTGTGCCGCGGGATGGTTCGCTTGAAGTTGAGCGAACCGTCGATCGGGTCGATCACGACCCAGACGTTGCCACCGCCGTTGAAGGTGACGGTGCCCCGCTCCTCCGAGATCGCGGTGAAGGCCGCGCCGCCGCTATCGGCCAGCTTCTCGAGTTCGGCGAAGACCACGTCCTCGCATTTGCGGTCCAGCACCAGGGTGTGGTCACCGCCCTCACCGACCCCTTCGTACTCGTCGCGGGCTTCGATCGTGTCGAACTCGTCGAAGAGTTTCTTCTGCTCCTCGACGATGTTGCGGCAGATTCCCGTCCAGTCGGCGTCGAGGGCGGGATCGGCGGGAAGTTGGTTCACCCGCGACATGGTAGAGACACGGGCCCACGGGTAGCGGGTCGGATTTCCGGCGAGGGCGACGGAAATCCGACCCACCGACGGTTGGGTGGAGGTGGGGCCGAGGCTCGGGTAACTTGAGGGTGTGAGCGATTCCCCGTCCAGACCCGGCGCCGATGGAGATCCCGGCCCCGGCCGGGACCGGGTTCGAGCGCATGGCTCCGGGGCGCTCTTGATCCGCGGCGGGGCGGGCACCGGCAAGAGCACCGCGCTGAGGGAACGGGTCATCCATCTCTCCGGCCCGCCCACCGAAACCGGCAGGCACGAGGGTGGGGCGCTCGACCCCTCGCGCATCGCGGTAATCGCTTCGGCCGATCGTTCCGTGGCCGCCCACCGGGTCCGTCTCGAACATGACCTTCCCGGCCCGTACGAGGCGCTTTCGGTCTTCACCTGGGAGGGCCTGGCCGAGGAGATTCTCCGGCACCGGCCGCTCGAGGCCGGTCTCGGTCCTTCGTTTGAAGTGGTGGGCGCGGCCGAGCGCCTTGCCATGCTGCTGGCCAGGATCGACGAGCTGCCGCTCCGCCACCACGAGATCCGCGGCAACCCAGCCGGTCTCCTGCGCGAGCTGCTGGTCGGGATCGACCGGGCAAAACGGGACGGCAACGACGGCGGCGAGCTGGCCGAGCTGATCGAGGTCCACAACCGGATCCTCGCCGGCGCGGACCTGCTCGACCGCAACGACCTACCCCGAATCGCGGCCGAGTTGATGGCCGAGCCTTCATTCGCGGCGGAAGTGGTCGCGCGCTTCCCTCACCTGGTGATCGACGAACTCGAAGACCTTCACCCGGCCCGCGCCCGGTTGCTGGAACGCCTCGCCGCGGCGAAGCCCGAAAGCGTGGTCGCCGCGATCGACCCGTCAAGGGCGATCTACGGGCCCGGGGCGGAAGAGCGCTTCCTCGCCGCCTTCCCCGAACCGCAGGAGATCACCCTCGACGAGGCCTGGCGGATGAGCCAGGTCCGGATCGAGGCGGCCCGGGCGGCGCTCGGAACCGGCCCGCTACCGCAGGGGGCCTGGGAGGCGAGGGGCGACGAAGGCTCGGTCCGCTACTGGCGGCCCGTCTCGGCTCGGGCCGAAGCCCAGGCCGCGGCCCGCGAGGTTGAGCTCCAGATCGCCGGCGGCACCCCAGCCGAGGAACTGGCGATCGCGGTGCCGGACGTCAACTCGCAGGGCGTGGCAATCGCGGGCGCGCTCGCCGAGCGAGGCATCCCGGCCCGGCCCGGCGGCGGCGCGGCGCTCTTCCGCCAGCCCGAGGTGCGCGACACGATCGCCTGGCTCAGAGCGTTGACCGACCCGACCGATGCCCGGGCGGTGACCCGGGCCCTGATGCGACCACCGACCGAGCTGCGTTCCCTCGACCTGGCCAAGCTCACCCAGATCTCCAAGCGCCGCAAGCTAGACATGGTGAGCGCCTGCGAAGCCTCGCTCGAGTCGCCGCAGATGGCGCCCGAGGCGAGGCAGCGGATCGAGGCCTTCCTCAACCTCTACCGGGCGGCATCCGGAGCGCTCGACACCCGTCGGCCCGATGCCTACGTGAGGCGGCTGATCGAGCGGATCGGCTTTCGGCGGCAGCGGCTATTCGCCGCCCGCCCCGAAACCGCCGAACGCCTGCTCGGCCTTTCCCGGCTGGCCGAGATCGCGACCGACTTCTCCCGTCGCGACCCGAACGCCTCGGTGCGGGAGTTCACGGTCTTCCTCGAAGCGCTGGCCGAGGGCGCACTCGAACCGGCCGGTGGCCCCACCCTGCCCGGGGCCGGGGCGGTGCCGGTGCTCGGCCTGGACATGCTGAAGGGCGGGGAGTGGACCCGGATCTGGGTGCTCGGACTGGAGCGTCGCTTCGGCATCCCCCGCGTTCTCGGCCCCGGCGTCGGCGACGAACAGACACATCCGGGCGGACCGGAGACGGCGCGGGTCGCGATCGCCACCGCGCTCACCTCGGCCCGCGAGGAGGTGGTGCTCTCCCGCGCCGGCGATGCCGAGCCGGATCCGATCGCCGCGATCCTCGAAGCGACCGGCGGACTGGAGGAGATCCACGAAGAGGAGCTCTTCGGGCCGGCCGAGGACACCGCGGCCACCTACCGCTCGATGCTGGCCGAGGTGATGGAGGCCTCGTGGAAGGCGGGCTCGGAGCTCAACGAGCCGCGGCTCGACACGGCGATCGACGTGAACAAGGCAGTCGCCCGCTACCTCGAACTGCTCAAGCTGGCCGCCCTGGCCCAGCGTGACGACGGGTCCAGCGACCGGGAAGCGATCGAAGCGGTCAACGGGCTGCTCGCCCAGATCGCGACCCCGGAGCAGTTGGCCGAACTCGATGCCTCGACCCTGGATCCGTACCTGCTGGCCAACGAACGGGAACGGGGCATGCGCCAGGGCCTCGCAGCTTCCCGCTCGGAACCCTCTCTCGACGGTTTCCTGCCCCGCCGCGGGGATGACCTGCGGCTCTCGGCCACCGACCTCGACATGTATCTGACCTGCCCGCTCAAGTACAAGTTCGCGCGGGTCTTCGGCATCCCGACGCCGCCGACCGTGAACATGCGCTTCGGGATCGTGATCCACAACGTGCTCCAGCGATTTCACGAACTCGAACTCGACATCGGGCGGCCCGTGCCGGACGGCGAAGCCCGGCTGATGGGATTGCTCGAAGAGGGTTGGCGGCGCGGCGGGTTCGGCGAGACCCACGACGAGCTGCAGTTTCTCGACCGGGCGCGCGAAGCGATGCGCGCCTACTGGCGAAGTGAAGAGAAGTCCGAATCCGAGCCGGCCTTTCTCGAGCGGCAGTTCGAATTCAAGGTCGGCCCGCACTTCGTCCGGGGGCGGGTGGACCGGGTCGACCGCAAGCCCGACGGCGAGTTCGAGGTGATCGATTACAAGACCGGCCAGCGGGTCGATTCCTCCCGCCACGGCGGAGATATCCAACTTGCCCTCTACCGGCTCGGCGCTCGCGAGGCCTGGCGGATCGAGCCGGATGCGGGCAGCTACTACTACGTCCTCGAGGGCGAAAAGGTCGAGGTCGAGGCCTCGCCGGACGATCGGGAGCGAGTCGAACGCACGGTGCTCGAAGTCGGCGAGGGCGTGCTCGGCCAGGACTTCGAGCCACGGCCCTCGCCGGCGGTCTGTGGTTGGTGCGACTTCAGGCTGGTCTGCCCGGCGGCCGAAGCCTGAACGTCACCGGGGAACGCGATCATCGGCAGGTCTAGGCAGCGAGGCCTGCGCGGCGACCTCTAGTCCGAATCGCGCTGCTTGAGGAAGCGCTGGAACTCCATGGCCAGAGCGTCGCCGCTCGGCAGGTCGGCGTCCCCGCCGCGCCGCTTGCGCTGAGCCTCCTCGATGTGCTCGACCATCTCCTCGACCTCGGGGTCAGCGGCGACGGCTCGGCTTATCTGCTCCTCGTAGCCCATCGTTTCCTCCTCGAGACCGGAAACATCGGCGGCGACCCGGGTGATCGATTCCAGCTTCTCACTCAGGGCGAGAGCGGCCTTCGGGTTCGGGACCGAGGCCACGTAGTGAGGCACGGCAGCCCAGAGCGAGACCGAGGGCATGCCGGCGGCGCGGCAGCGATCGTGGATCACACCGACGATGCCGGTCGGCCCTTCATAGTCGGAGCGCTCGAGGTCGAGGTTGCGGAGGGTGGCGTCATCCGTGGAGACCCCGGTGATCGGGACCGGCAGGGTGTGCGCGACCTCGGCGATCAGCGAACCGAGCACTACCACCAGTCGCACATCCAGCTGCTCGGCGACCTGCACCACCATCTCGGAGTAGGTCCGCCACTTGAGGTTGGGTTCGGTGCCGTCGAGCAGAACCAGGTCCCGATCGGCGCCCTCGGCCCGGGCGGCGATGAAGGTGTTGGTCGGCCACTCGATGCGCCGGTGGGTGCTTTCCTCGAACCGGATCGTCGGGCGAGCGACCTGGAAGTCGTAGAACTCTTCGGGGTCGACCTCGGCCAGCACGTCGACCTCGAGTGAGTCGGCCAGGGTCTCCAAGGCGGAGGAGGCGGAGTTGGCGGCGTCGCCCCAACCGCGAAAAGCACAGACCATCATCGGCTCGCGGAGCTTCGGTGGGTTCATCTCCCAGCGGAGTTCATCCATTAGTTCAATTTAGCCGACCCGGCCCGTCGGCTGACCATCGTTCGCCCGGAAGGGGTCAGGTCACCTTGCAGTCATCCGCTTCGGTCAGGATGTGGGGCGATGGAATCCGGAACCAGAACTCATGGTCAAGCCACCGCGAAGAACGGCACGCCCCTGGTCGAGCTCACACCCGGCCAGAACTTCAGCGGCCGCTACGCCTGTGCCCGCAAGGACCGGCTCACCGCGAAGAACGGCTCGGCCTACCTGGCGCTCGAGCTGCGGGACCGGACCGGTTCACTGCCCGGCCGGATCTTTCGTGACTCCGACCGGATCGGGCTCGGCTTCGAACGCGGCGACGTGATCGCGGTGAAGGGCCGGGTCGAACAGTTCCGCGGCCAGCTTTCGGCCGAGATCGAGGAGCTGAGGAAAGTCGACCCGGCCGAGATCGACCCGGCCGACTTCCTGCCCACCGCCTACCGTGACCGGGAAGAACTCGAGGGCTTCCTCGAGCACCTTTCCCGCGAGGTCCATCACCCGGGTTACCGGGCGGTTGTCGAAGAGCTGCTGTTCACCGGGGAGAGCGCCGAAGCGTTCCGGCTCGCGCCGTGCACCCGGGCCGGCCATCACGCCTACATCGGCGGGCTCTCCGAACACACGGTCGCCGTCGGCACCCTGGTCACCGAAACCTGCGTGCTCCATCCGAAGCTGAACTCGGATCTGCTGATGGCGGCGGCGCTGATCCACGACATCGGCAAGACCGGCGAGTTCACCTTCGGGGCCGAGATCGGTTTGAGTGAACGGGGGAGAAGCCTCGGTCACCTGCAGATCGGGGCCGAATTGATCAACGCGGCCAGCCAGCGGGCCGGACTGGCCGAGTCCGAAAGCGACACGCTGCTCTCGACGGTGATGTGCCACCACGGCACCGACGCTCTGCGGCTGCGGCAGTTCCCCTCGGCCGAGGCGATCGCCCTCTACCGGCTCAACGCCCTCGACGCCCAGGTCAAGACCGCGCTCGAACACGGCATCGGCTGAGCGCCGAGGGGGTCGATGGCCCCGAGTCCCGGGCGGGTCAGTTGTGCTCGGGGTCGAAGTCCCCGATCTCGAGGCGCTCGAGCTCTTGTTCGAGGTTGGCGGCTTCTCTTGCTTCCTTGAACTTCGCGGTCATCGTCTCGTTGCCCCGCGTGAGTTTCTTCACCGTCAGATCCTGCGCCTTGTCGTTGGCGAGTCGCAGGTTGTTCGCCGATTTGAGCAGCGAGGTCTTGGTCTTCTCCAGATTCGCGATCGACTTGTCGATCTCCGCGATCGCGCCCTCGAACTGGCGGGAGGCAAGTTCGTAGTTGCGCCCGAACTTCCCTTTGAAGGTCTCGAGCTCTTCCTCGAAGTTCGTGATGTCGATGTTCTGCGCTTTCATCGTGGCCAGTTCGGACTTGAGCTTCAGGGTCTTGAAGGCCTCGTTCCGGATCAGCGTGATGATCGGGATGAAGAACTGCGGGCGGACCACGTACATCTTCGGGTAGCGATACGAGACATCGACGATCCCCGCGTTGTAGAGCTCGCTCTCCGGTTCGAGCAGTGACACCAGCACCGCGTAGTCGCAGCCCTTCTTGTTGCGGTCCTCGTCCAGTTTCTTGAAGAAATCCTCGTTCTTCTTCTTGTGGCTTCCCTCATCGAGTTCGTTCTTCATCTCGAACATGATCGAGATGAACTCGGTCCCCGACTCATCCGACTCGCGGAAGATGAAGTCGCCCTTGGTGCCGGCGCTGGAGTCATTGTCCTTCCCGAAATACGCGTTCGGGAAAGCAGCGGCGCGAATCTTGTTGAACTCGGTCTCGCAATGCTGTTCGAGGGTCTCGCCGACCATCTTGGTGGAGAGCTTCGACTTCATGTCCTTGAGGCGCTCGATGGTGTCGTCGCGATCCTGAATCTGGATCTCGTACTTCTCCTGAAGGGACTTCTCGAGCAGCTCCTGCTCGGTCGCCTTGGCTTCGAGCGCGCGCTTCAAATCGTCGCGTTCCCTCTCGATTTCACCGACGGCTTCCCTGAGCGCGAGCTTGCCCGTTACTTCGACCCGGTCGAGCTCCGCACTGAGCCGTTGAATCTCGGCCGTCTTGCGGGCATCTTCTTCCTTCAGTTTCCCGGTGACCTTGGCTTGCGCGAGTTCGGCGCTCGTCTTCAACTCCTCGCGGAGACGTTCGATCTCCAGGTCCTTCTGGGTCGCGGCTTCCTTGAGTTCACCGGCGATCCTGGCTTCGGCCAGCTCGATCGCGGTCTTCTTCTCCTGCTCGGCAAGTTCGAGCCGTTCGTGGATTGCCTTCTCGAAGGCTTCGTCGCGGACCTGATTGAGGATGTCGGCGTAACCGGCCTCGTCGATTTTGAAAGCTTTGCCACAGTGCGGGCAGTTGATCTCGTGCATTCCCGGTCTCCTTCCTTATCTCGCCGGGAGCCTTCGAAGCTTAGGCGGTCGTCAGGATGCCTAAATGGGGTCAGAGGGCGGCGTCGTCTTCTGACAGCACTTGACCCGGGACGCCAGAAACGCGACTGCCTGAGTAGATTCCCCGGCCGAGTCACGCCAGCACGGCCGGGATCCGGTTCCCAGGGCAGGCGGGGGAATTACAAAGAAATAAGGGAGCAAGCAGTGAGGAACCTGAATTCGAGCACGGTCATTTCCGTGATCGCGCTTTTCGTCGCGATCGGCGGCACCGCCACGGCCGCCTCCGGCCTGATCAACGGCAAGAAGATCAAGCCGGGCACGGTTACCGCCAAACAGATCAAGAACAAGACGATCACGACCCGGAAGATCTCCCCGGGCACCGTGAAATCGCTGCGAGGAGCGAAGGGACCGACTGGTCCGGCGGGCCCACCCGGCGCCGCGGGACCGACCGGCCCGGATGGAGTGGTCGATCCGATCAGCGCCGAAGCAACCGAGTTCAACCTGCCCTACGACGAGTTCATGGTCCCGCTTTCGTTCGAGCTGCCTGCCGGCCGGTATCTGCTCAGCGCGAAGACCAACGTGGTCAATCAGTACGCCCCGGACCCCAACATGATCGAGTGCACGATCTGGGCCGACGAGACCGACGGAGTGGATCGTGCGGTCAGCGACGTTCCCTACAACAACTACTTCAACCTGTCGATGATGGCGGTGGCCGATGTGGAGTCTCTGGTCGAGCTCCGCTGCGTAGCTTGGAATGGTCCGGCCCAGCTCTCGAACGTCAAGCTGATCGCCCAGCCGGTCCAGGGCTGATCACTCGAGCCCGGGGTCCGGCTTTCGCCGGCTCTGCTTCTTCTCGGAATGGCGGCGCTTCGAATCGAGGCGCCGCTTTTTCGAGGCCCGGGTCGGCCGGGTCGGCCGCCGCCGCCGTCGCACTTCCAGCGCCCCGGCCAGTTTCGCTTCGAGCCGTTCAAGGGCCAGGTCGCGGTTTCGAGTCTGCGAGCGGGCGTCCTGGCTGACCGCCGTCACCACCGGTCCCAACTTGCGGATGATCCGGGCCTTCTGGGTCTCGTTCAGGGTCAGCGAGTTCGCGACGTCGAAGACCGCTTCGACGCGCGAGGCGGTTACGTTGGCGTGCTGGCCCCCCGGGCCGGACGAACGCGAAGCCCGCAGGGTGATCTCGCCGACCGGGATAAAGGGGCCGCCACGGGGACGGATGCCCGCCTTCATCCGGAGGTCTGTGGGTCGTCGGCGAAGACCCGCTTGAGTAGTCGCCACGCCATGTAGAGCGCGAGCATCGCGAAGCCGATCCGCAGCGCCCGCTCGGGCACCGCGTTGGCGACCACCACCCCGACCAGAACCCCGATCGGCGAGAGCAGGCCGATCACGAGCGCATCCTTCAGGTTCACGTTGCCATAGCCGAGCTGGCGCCAGGTGCCGACCACCGAGACCAGCGCGATCATCATCAGGGAGGTCGCCTCCGCCTCGACCTGGCCCTTCGAGAGCACGATCGTCATCGCCGGGACGAAGACGATGCCGCCACCGACCCCGATCAGGCCGGCGACGATGCCACCGACCAGGCAGATCAGACAGGCGAGAACGAGATCCATCAGCCGACCACCATCTCGATCGCGACGCCGATCAGCAGGATGGCGAAGAAGAGCGAGACCGCTTTCTCGGGGATCCGTTGCTGGATCGCGGTGCCCGCCACGACCCCGAGAATCGCCGGGCCGACCAGGATCAGGCCGGTGCCGAAATCCACGTTTCCGTAGAGCCCGCCTTGCATCGCCGCGGCCAGGATCGCGATCACGATGATCGCTGCGAGGCTTGTCCCGGTCGCGAGCCGGTCCCCGTACGCATATAGGGCGATCAGCATCGGCACGATCACGGTGCCTCCACCGACCCCAAAAAGCCCGCTGAACGCACCCGCCAAGGTGCCGATCAGAGCGAGGCCCCAGATATGCCGCGAGTCCATGGCGCGATACTACGCGTATGACGGGCACAGACTCTCCTCTCTCGGTACTCCTGGAAGACCCTTCTAAGTCAGCTCTGATGAGCGATGTCGACGGCACGCTCTGCCGGATCGTCGATCGGCCAGACCAGGCCCGGGTGCCCGTCCGGGCGCGGGAGAGCCTCGAGACGCTGGCCGACCACCTCGGGCTGGTCGCCTGCATCACCGGTCGGCCTTCGCCGGTCGCCCGGGAGATGGTCGGGGCCGAGAAGATCACCTATTTCGGAAATCACGGGCTCAGCTACATAAAGCCCGGGGAGAGCCGACCGACCGTGGTCATCGAGGGCGAGGAGGCCGAGCGGGCGAAGAACTTCATCCGGGAGAATGACAATCCGTTCTGGGTCACGTCCAAGATCCGGGTCGAGGACAAAGGCCCGATCCAGGCACTCCACTGGCGTGGCGCCGGCGAGCGGACCGAGGAGATCGTGCGCGGCATCGCCGATCAAGCTCAGGCCGCCGGACTCGCGACCCACTGGGGCCGGAAGGTGTTGGAGCTGCGGCCCCCGGGGATGGAGGGCAAGGCGGGGGCCGTCGATGAGCTGCTCGACGGCACCGAGATCGACACCGTGGTCTTCGCGGGGGACGACCGCACCGATTACGAGGCGGCCCTCCGTCTGAAGAAGCTTGCTGACACCGGCAAGCTCGAGAACCTGCTGTTGGTTGCGATCGATTCCGACGAGGGTCCGCCTGAGCTGGTCGAGCTGGCCGACCTGGTCGTGTCGGAGCCGGAAGAGTGGATCGACCTGATCGAGGACCTCGCCGCCCAGGCCTCGGGGCCACCCGCCGGGGCCGCTGTCCCGGAGTAGCGCTTGCCTTTCGCCGAGCTGCTCCGCGCGACCGTCTTCCTGGCGGCCGGTGGTGCGACCGCCCTCGGGGCGATCGCCGTGCTCGGGGTCCGTGACGCCGAGAACACGACGGTTCTGCTGGTCGGAGCCGCCTGGTGGGTCGTCGCCGCTTGGATCGGCCTGGTACTGGGCAGCGCCGAACGCTCGGCCGAGGCGATGCGGGAAACCCTGGCCGGCGCCCGGACCATCACCACATCCTCACCGGGGGTATCGATGCCTCCGCCGGGCCGGGTCGCCTGGGGCCGGCTCGCTCCGATCCTGGTCGCGGTCGGCCTGGCCGGAGCGATCGGCGTCGTCTTTCCCGAGGTTGCCGTGGTCGGGTCCGGCTACGCCCTCCTGGTCGCGCTCGCCTGGCGCAACCGTGAGGCGGCCGTGCTGGCGATCGAGGGCCGGGACGGCGTCCGCTTCCTGGTCGAGTCGGCTTCGCCCCTGAAGCCGGTCAAGCTGGTCCGCAGCCCCGGCTTCCGCGCGTTTTGAGCCGGGGCCGCCACGAGAGTAGGGTCGGGGCATGGCTGACGGATGGAGTTCCACCTCGTACGACGAGTGGCGTGAGAGCTGCGACACGCTCCACGCCCACACCCAGTTTCTCGGCAAGCTCTGCGTTGCCCTCGCGCCGCCCGAGCCGCAGCTCCAGCACGCGGCGCTTCGGCTGACTGCCCGCGGCTGGGAGACCCTGCCGCTGCCGGCACCGGATCGCTCCGGGGTTTTCGTCGCGGCCCTTGACCTGCGGACCCATCATCTGTTGATCGAGAGCTCGAGCGGGATGGGCGCCGCGATCGCCCTGGCTCCGAACCGGCCGGTCGGGGAGGTGGTCCGGGAGGGGTTGACCGCGATCGGTGAACTGGCCGGCGAGGTCACCATCGACCCGACCCCGCAGGAGGTCGCCTGGACGGTGCCGCTCGACGAGGACGAGGAGCACCGGATCTACGACCCGGATCAGGTCAAGGCCTATTTCGAGATGGCGAGCGTCGCCGGGATGGCCCTGACTCGCTTCCGGGCTCCGTTCCGCGGCCGCTCGACCCCGCTCAACGCGTGGTGGGGTTCTTTCGACCTGGCCGTGAATCTCTTCTCGGGCCGGTCCGCGCAGCCGCCGTCCGACGACTTCATCATGCGCAACGCGATGGATGCACAGGAGGTGGCGGTCGGCTGGTGGCCGGGAGACGGCAGGTACGGCAAGCCGGCCTTCTACGCCTATGCCCACCCGCCGGAGGACGGCTTTCCCGGGCGGGATCTCGCTCCCGTCCCCGGAGGCTGGAACGACGATCTCGGGGAGTACGTGCTGGACCACGAAGCCGCGGCCGCGACCGGTGACCCCGAGCAGGCCGTGGTCGATTTCTGCGGCGAGATCTTCGACCACGCCTGCAACGTCTGCGACTGGAACCCGGCCCTGGCCGCCAGTGCCGCCGGCGACCCGCCCCCGATCCGCTAGCGGGACCAGGAACGTCGTCTCTACCCAAGATATTTGTGGGCGAACGTAGTTTCTGAGCGGGCTAGGCGGAGGTGGGTACTACTTCCACCAGGGGCCGGTGTTCTTCACCTGGTCGGCGGTCAGCCAGGCACGGCGGGCGGTGGCGATTCCGTACTCGATGTACTCGAGGGTCTCGGGTCGGTGGGCATCGGTGTTGATCACGATTCCGACGCCGGCCTCGGCGGCCAGGCGGGCGTGAACCTCGTTCAGGTCACGGCGGCGCGGGTTGCTGTTGATCTCGATCAGGGTGTCGTTGGCCGCGGCCGCCGCGACGACCCTTTCGATGTCGAGCGGGTAGGGGTCACGCTGGTTGATCAGGCGGCCGGTGGGATGGCCGATGCAATCGACGAGCGGGTTCTCGATCGCGGTGATCATCCGCTCGGTGTTCTTGCGAGCGTCGTCGCTGAAAGCGGTGTGGATCGACGCGATCACCCAGTCGAGGGCATCGAGCAGGTCGTCGTCATAGTCGACCGTGCCGTTCGGATGGATGTTGACCTCGGAGCCGGAGAGCAGCCGGATCTCGTGGTCCTCGTTGTTGAACTCGTTGATCTCTTCGATCCGCTGCCAGAGGCGATCCGGTTCGACGTGGTTGCCGAAGCCGTGTGACTCGGAGTGGTCGGTGATCGCCAGGTATTCGTAACCGAGCGCTTCGGCCGCAGCCGCCATCTCCTCCAGGCTCGCGACCCCGTCGGAGAGGGTGGTGTGGCAGTGGAGGTCGCCCGTGATCTGGTTGCGCTCGATCAGTTCGGGGAGCTCGCCCTTGGCGGCCGCGTCGAGTTCGCCCCGGTTCTCGCGCAACTCGGGGACGATGTACTGGTAGCCGAGACGCTCGTAGACTTCCCGTTCGGCCGCGAACAGCTCCGTCTCGCCGGTGTTGTCGTCCTTGATCCCGTTCTCGGAGACGTGGAGACCCGTCGCCACCGCCCGCTCGCGGAGCTCGGCGTTGTGGGCGCCGGAACCGGAGAAGTGCTGGAGCAGGTTGCCGAACGCTTCCGGGGCGACGATCCTCACATCGACGCCGATCCCCGAGTGGGTAGTCAGCTTGACCCCTTTGTCGCTGGGCTTGCCGTGTTCGGCGACCAGCCGATGGGCCGCGATCCCGGTGGCGAGCGCCTTCGGATCGGATGAGGTGGCGATCAGGTCGATGTCCTTGCAGGTCTCGGTCCAGCGCCTGACCGATCCGGCGATCTCCGCCTGTTCACAGGTCGCCTCCGCGCGCAGCGCCTCGACTAGTTCCTCGGCGGTCGGCCGGATCTCATCCAGACGCAGTCGGGCCGGACCGTCCGGCTCGGCGTCCAGCCGGTCGAGGCCGGCAAGGATCTTCTCCTCCACCTTCGGGCCGAGGCCTTTCAGCTCGCGCACTCGCTCCGCCTCGGCGGCCGCGCGCAGATCCTCGGGTCCGTTCACGTCGAGTTCGTCGTGGAGGCGACGCACCGTCTTCGGGCCGAGCCCGGGGATCCGGCTGATCTCGAGCAGGCCGACCGGGATCTTCTCCTTCAGTTTCGCCGCGGCCGGGATCTCGCCGGTCTCGATCAGCGCGACGATCTTTTCTTCCAGGGTCTTCCCGACCCCGGGGAGCTCGGTAATGGTTCCGTTCCTGGCCATCTCCTCAACCGAGCGGCCCTCGTTCTTGATCGTCCGGGCCGAATTCGTGTAGGCCAGGACCCGGTACTGGTCGGCGCCATCCAACTGGTAGAGCACCGCCAGTTCCTCTAGCGCCGCGGCGATCTGGGCGTTGGTCATGCCCAGAAACTACCCGCCCCGGCGATCGGGCTTCGCGGAGACCCCGGCCCGGGCCGCGATCACTGGCCGGGGCAGCGCTCAGCCGCCGAAGCCGACCGGGTTCAATTCCCTGCCGCGGTTTTCGATGATGCCGTCGATCAGCCCGTATTCAGCGGCCTCTTCGGCGGTGAAGAAACGGTCGCGGTCCATGTCCTCGTGGATCGTCGCCTGGTCCTGTCCGGTCCGCTCGGCGTAGATCGTCTCGACCCGGTGCCGCGACTCGAGGATCTCGCGGGCGTGGATCTCGATGTCGCTCGACTTGCCCTGGAAGCCGGCCGAGGGCTGGTGGGTGAGGATGCGGCTGTTCTCGAGCGCCAGGCGTTTGCCTTTGCTTCCGCCGGCGAGCAGGAGCGACCCCATCGACATGGCGATCCCGAAACAGATCGTCTGCACGTCGGGCTTGATGAAGTTAATCGTGTCGAAGATCGCCAGCCCCGCATAGACGGAGCCGCCAGGCGAATTGATGTAGAGCGCGATGTCCTTCTCCGGGTCCTGCGACTCGAGGTGAAGCAGCTGCGCGACGATCAGGTTGGCGATCGGGTCGTCGACCTCCTGGCCGAGGAAGATGATCCGCTGGTCGAGCAGGCGCGAATAGATGTCGAAGGCGCGTTCGCCTCGAGAGCTCTGCTCGATCACGGTCGGAACCAGGGCGGCGGTCGGGTTGGGTCTCATGTGTCCTCCATCGGTAAGCGCAACTCATTGGTTGCGCATGTCTGCGCTACGATAGCGCAACCAACTAGTTGCGTGACGAGGAGGTCCCGGTGGATGAAGTCGTGAGAGAAGTTGAACTGGAGAGTGATGCCGAGCGGGCCTGGCGGGCGATCACCGAGGAATCGGAGCTTTCCGAATGGATCGGCGGGGAAGTCGAGATCGACCTGGAGCCGGGCGGAGAGATATCCGTCGACGGCGAGGACGGCGATCGATGCGGGTTCGTCGAGTCGGTCGAAGAGGGGCGGTCGGTCAGCTTCTGGTGGTCCCGGGACGGTGAGGAAAGCAGCCGGGTCGAGCTCGAAGTCATCGATCAGCCAGAGAGGCAGGGCTGCGTGGTCCGGGTGACGGAGACGAGACCCCTGGCCGGGCTGGAACGCGAACTGGCCGAGATCACCGCCTGCGCGGCAGCTTGAAGACCGACCGGACATCCGGTCTTGCCGGCCCGAGCCGGACCGGCGAAGTTTTCAGCGCCCTGGCTGACCCGAACCGGCGCCTGATGATCGAACGGCTTGCCGCCCACGGCCCGGCCACCGCGACCGAGCTCGCGGCCACGATCGGGGTCAGCCGGCAGGGCGCGGCCAAGCATCTGGCTGGCCTGGCCGAGGCCGGCATCGTCGCGGCGGTCAGGCAGGGCCGCGAGGTCCGCTACGAGCTGCTCGAGCGGGGCCTCGAGCCCGGCGCCGAATGGATCCAGGCGGTGGGCGGTCAGTGGGACGAGAGGTTCGCTTCTCTGAAGCGCCATCTGGACGACTGAAGAGTCGACCGGCGACGAACGCCCGAATGGCCCGGTGGATACGATCCGCCGATGCCCGAAGAGGCCAGAACAGAGCATCGCGGAGCGGCCTGGGTGATCCTCCCGACCTATAACGAAGCCGGGAACATCGGCCCGATGGTCGAGGCGCTCGACCCCAAGCTGACTCATGAGAACGATCGGATCCTGATCGTGGACGACAACTCGCCCGATGGCACGGGGCTGATCGCCGACGAGATATCGACCACGAATCCGCGGGTCCACGTGGTCCACCGGCCGCGAAAGGAGGGGCTCGGACCGGCCTACGTGGAAGGCTTCCGGGCGTCGCTGAACGGCGGGGCCGAGCTGATCGTCCAGATGGACGCCGACTTCTCCCATGACCCGGCCTACCTGCCGCGCTTGCTGGCCGCTTCCGAGCTGGCCGACCTGGTGATCGGCTCGCGGTACGTGCCGGGTGGGGGCATCACCGAGTGGGGCCAGGTCCGTCGCCTGCTCAGCCGCGGTGGCAGCCTCTACTCGCGGGCGATCCTGCGGGTGCCGGTCCGCGACATGACCGGCGGCTTCAAGTGCTTCCGGCGAGAGGTGCTCGACTCGATCGACCTGTCCGAGGTTGCGGCCTCCGGCTACTCGTTCCAGGTCGAGATGACCTGGCGGGTGGCCCGCGCCGGCTTCTCGATCATGGAGGTCCCGATCACCTTCCGCGAACGCCAGGAAGGCGACTCGAAGATGACCACCGCGATAGTCGCCGAAGCCGCCTGGCGAGTCCCGACAATGCGTTTCCGAGGCCGTTGACTAGACCTACTTCATTTTGTATAGTATGTATTCCAGACCTACGATCAGGAGACCGAAATGGCACTTCCCGAAGTAACCGACGCGACCTTCAAGGCTGAAGCTCTCGAGGCCGATGGCCCCGTGCTGGTCGACTTCTGGGCTCCCTGGTGCGGTCCCTGCCGCGTCGTCCATCCGGTCCTCGAAGAGATCAACGAGGAACGCGACGACCTCAAGATCATCAGCCTCAACATCGACGACAACCCGCAGACTGCGCAGCAGTACGGCGTTCTCTCGATCCCGACGATGATCCTGCTCAAGGACGGCGCCCTGGTCAAGCAGCTGGTCGGTGCCCAGCCCAAGCGCAAGATCCTGGCTGAACTCGAGCCCGCCCTCCAGGGCTGAGCGGACGGGGCATAGCATGCCTTTCGTCCACATCCACTGGTTCGAGGGACGGACCGACGAGCAGAAGGCTGAGATCGCCAAGCGGATCGAGGAGGCGCTGGTCGAAGTGGCCGGCGCCGCGCCCGAGCACTGCTGGGTGAAGTTCGTCGATTCGAAGCCGACCGACTTCATCATCCCCGACGCCAAGTCGTAGGCAGTGGCCGGATATCGCCGCCACAACGAGGCCGATCAGTTCTGGCGTCGTTCCAACCAGATGGGGGTTTTGAACACCGATCTGGGACGCCAGCTCGAAGCATCCCAGCTGGGGGCGAGGCTCTGGCGGATCGAGCCGGGGCAGGCCTCGACCCGGCACCGGCATAAATCGACCGAAGAGCTTTACGTGCTGCTCGAAGGCACCGGCAAGCTGCGGATCGAGGATGAACTGTTGGTCCTGCGGCCGATGGACGTGGTCGTCGTCGACCCGGAAACCCTGCGGCAACCCTTCAACGACACCGAAGCCGACCAGCTTTGGTTGATCGTCGGCGCGCCGACCGAGCATGCCGACACCACCTCGATCGACGAAGAGCTGCTCGCCTGGATGTATCCGGACGGCCCGAAGGCGCTGCCACCCGAGCTGGCCTAGCTCTGCACCGCCGCCTTGGCCCGGCCGGATCCGAAATGGGGTCCGCAGCCCTTGAATACATAGCGGCGCGTGAACTTCCGGCCTGACTTCCGCCGGCCCGTGACCCGGATCACCGTCCGCGAGCGTTTGCCGGCCGGCAGCCAGATCTTGACCCGGCGCCCGGTCACCTTATTGCGCACTCGCCGGTTGTTCACGCTCGCACGCACCCGCTTGCTTCCCGCCGGCAGGCTGACCTTCACCCGGCGCTTGCGGCAGCGCTTCGCCACCCGCCCCGACCGCACCTCGGCGCAGGGCATCGCGGTCGAACTCTTCGTGTACCGCCTGAAGAAAGCCCAGGTCGCCTCGGCTCCGCTCGGCCCCTTCGGATCGGTCCAGTTCGCCCACTCGGGGTCGCTGGGCCCGCCTGGCCAGAAGTGACCCATCCCGTGGATCAGCCAACGCTCGCCGATCAGGCAGCCGGCCGGGTCCCGATAGGTGCTGACGGTCGAGTCGTAGCCGCCCGGGTTCGCGACGAGCCGGGTCGAGGAAGCCTCGAGTGAGATCGGCGAGGTCTGGCTGTCGCCGATCACCAGGTTGCTGGTGCGGAGAGCCTGGAAGAAGGCCTTGTCGGCACATTCGGGGGTTATCGCGAGGTCGGCATCGCCACCCATGACCATGCGGGGCACGATGCGCGCTCGCGAGCCCATTTCCTCGCGGGCCAGCCGAGCGCTTTCCTCGACCGAGGTCAGCCCCTCGCCAGCGAAGAAGCAGAACCCATCGTCATACGCGCCACCGGCGAGGACGGCGACGGCGGCGAACAGGTCGGGGTAGGCGGCCGACATGGCGGAGGTCATGAAACCGCCGGCCGAAGCTCCCGCCATGTAGACCCGCTGGGGATCGATGCTGAACCGCTTCATCACCGCACGGGTCATGCCGGCCACCGCTCCCGCATGGCCCTGGCCACGATGCCAGGTCGTGTCGTCGTAGAAGCGCCAGCAATTGCGGAGCGGCTGGGGAAGGGCGGCGGTAGCCGGATCGACGTCGACGTAAGCGACCACGAACCCCTCACGTTCGGCGACCTGGTTGTAGAGAGTCGCGTGCATGAACTCGTCCGCGGTGGTCATGCAGCCATGGGTCGCCACGAGCAGCGGAACCGGATCGCCTCGATGGTAGGTCGAAGGCGTGTAGACCTTGTACGGGTAGGAGTCGACCCCCGAGCCGTATTCGAGGTCGTGGACCTCGCCGCCGCCCGCGGCATGGGCCGCCCGTGGTTCGTGGCCCAGGCAGATCAGGGTAAGAATCGTCAGACACGCGACCAGGGTTGCCCTGGCCCGCCGGTTCGCCCGGCTGCTCCTCTCCATGGTCGGACTGTAACATGCAGGTCAACACTTATCTGCACTTCTGCATGTATTATCCGCCGAAGTCCAGAAGCGAGAGGAAACGACTTGTCTGACAGCAACAGGGTTTACGTCATCGGAGTGGGGATGACCAAGTTCGAGAAACCAGGCCGCAGGGAGGACTGGGATTACCCGGACATGGCACGCGAAGCGGGCACCAAAGCCCTCGCCGACGCCGGCATCGATTACCGCGAAGTCGAGCAGGCCTATGTCGGCTACGTCTACGGCGAGTCGACCTCCGGCCAGCGCGCCGTCTACGAGCTGGGGATCACCGGCATCCCGATCGTCAACGTGAACAACAACTGTTCGACCGGTTCGACCGCGCTCTTCCTGGCCGCCCAGGCGGTACGTAGCGGGGTGGTCGACTGCGCGCTGGCGCTGGGCTTCGAGAAGATGCAGCCGGGCTCACTCGGTGCCACCTTCACCGATCGTGAACAGCCGATGCTCCGCCACATGGACCTGCTGGCCCAGATCTCCGAAGTGAAGTTCCCGCCGGCTCCCTGGATGTTCGGCGCCGCCGGTCGCGAGCACATGGAAGAGCACGGGTCGAAGCCCGAGCACTTCGCGAAGATCGGGGAGAAGAACCACCGGCACTCGGTCAACAATCCCTACGCCCAGTTTCAGGACGAATACACGCTCGAGCAGATCCTCGACGCTCCGATGATCTACGAGCCGCTGACCAAGCTTCAGTGCTCGCCGACCTCCGACGGTTCCGGCGCCGCGGTCCTGGCCGGCGAGGACTTCGTCGAGAAGCATGACCTCGCCGGGCAGGCGATCGAGATCGTCGGCCAGGCGATGACCACGGACTTCGAAAGCTCGTTCGAGACCCGCAAGGCGAAGGACGTGATCGGCTACGACATGAACGTAAAAGCGGCCCGGGAGGTCTACGAGCAGTCCGGCCTCGCTCCCGAGGACTTCCAGGTGATCGAGCTCCACGACTGCTTCTCCGCCAACGAGTTGCTGACCTATGAGGCGCTCGGTCTCTGCGAAGAGGGCGGAGCACCCGACCTGATCGACGCCGGTGAAAACACTTACGGCGGCAAGTGGGTCATCAATCCCTCCGGCGGGCTGATCTCCAAGGGCCACCCGTTGGGTGCGACCGGCCTCGCGCAATGCGCCGAGCTGAGCTGGCAGCTACGCGGCGAGGCGGACAAGCGGCAGGTCGATGACGTCGACGCCTGCCTCCAGCACAACATCGGCCTGGGAGGCGCGGCGGTGGTCACCGCCTACCGCCGGGCCGTCAACTGAAGAACAACCTCTAACACCGGAGAACGAAAAAAATGGCCAAAGTCTCAGCCGAAGTGAAGATCGCCGCAACCCAGGAAAAGGTCTGGGAGGCGATCTCGAATCCCGCCGACTACGAAAAGTGGCTGACCATCCACACCAAGTGGAAGGAGGCGACCCCGGAGGCCTTTACGCTCGGCGCCCAGATCGCCGAGGTCGTAACCATGCTCGGCATGGCGAACACGATCACCTGGACGGTCGACGAGCTCGAAGCGCCTTCCCGGCTGAGGATCTCGGGCACCGGCATGGCCGGCGTCAAGACCGCCTTCACCCTGAACGTGGACGGCGACGGAAACGGTGGTTCGAAGGTCGAGATGGACGCCGAGTTCGAAGGTCAGATGGTCGTCGGCGCGCTCGGCGCGGCGGTCGAGAAGGATGCCAAGGAGCAGCTCGGCAAATCGCTCGAGAACTTCGCCGGGTTGGTGAGCTGAGCTTGGCCGGCACGACCGAGACCCTCGCCTTCGACGAGGCGGGGCTCGACAAGTGGACGGACACCGTCACCTTCGAGGTGACCCGCGAGCGTCTGGTCCAGTATGCGAAAGCCACCAACGATCCGATCCCGGCTCACCGTGACGGTGAGATCGCCTCGCCCGTCTTCGCGATCGTGCCGGTCTTCCACGCCCTGCTCGCCCCGGCCCTCGAGGTCGTGCCGGTCTCGCTCTTCGGCAAGATCCTCCACGGCGAACAGGATTTCCGCTTCCACCGGCCGATCGTCCCGGGCGACAAGCTGACCGCTCGCGGCCGGATGACCGGCTGGGAGGGCCTCGAGAATGGGACTCGGGCCTGCGTGTACCTCGAGTGCCGTGACGCAGAAGACGAACTGGTCAACGAGCAGTTCGTGACCTTTTTCGTGCGTGGGTTCGACGACGGCCGCTGCCTCGGCGAGCTTTCGCCGGCACACAAACTCAGCCCGGCCCTGCGCGAGACCGCTCCGACCCTCGAATTCACCCAACGGATCGACGGCGACCAGACGTACCGCTACGCCGAGGCCTCCGGCGATCCGATGCCGATCCATCTGGACGAGGACGCGGCCGCCCAAGCCGGTCTGCCGGGCATCATCGCCCACGGCTTCTGCGTCCTGGCCTTCACCAGCTGGGGCCTCTTCGAAGGGCTCGGAATCGAAGACACCGGCCGCCTGAAGCGACTGGCCGTCCGGTTCGCGAAACCGGTGTTGCCCGGCCAGGAGATCGCGACGAAAGCCTGGGCGACCGGCACCTCGGAAGAGGGCGCCCTGACCTTCGGATACGAGACGGCAGTCGGAGACACGCTGGTGATCTGCGACGGTCTGGCCGAATTCTCGGCCTGATCGCCCACCGGAAAAAGAGAGGAGAACATGGGGACACTTGACGGACGAATCGCGGTGATCACCGGGGCCGGTCGCGGCATCGGTCGTGAGCACGCTCTGCTCTTCTCGCGCGAAGGCGCGAGGGTCGTGATCAACGACCTGGGTGGAGCCAACGACGGATCCGGTTCCGATGCCGGGCCGGCGCAGGAGGTGGCCGACGAGATCGTCGCCGCGGGCGGCGAAGCGATCGCCAACACCGACGACATCTCGACCTGGAAGGGCGCGTCGAACCTGATCGATCAGACCGTCGAGGAGTTCGGCGGGCTCGACGTGGTGGTCAACAACGCCGGAATCCTGCGCGACGCCTTCGTCGCCTCGCTCGACGAGGCTGACTGGGATGCCGTGGTCGACGTTCACCTCAAGGGCCACGTCGCGGTGCTCCGTCACGCCGCCGGATACTGGAAGACGCGATCGAAGTCCGGTGAACCGGTGGGAGGCGCGGTAATCAACACCGCTTCGGCCTCCGGCGTGACCATGCCCAACCCGGGCCAGGTCAATTACGGCGCGGCCAAGGCCGGCATCGCCGCGATGACCCTGGTCGCCGCCCAGGAGCTTGAGCGTTACGGGGTTCGGGTCAACGCGATCGCGCCGATCGCCCGCACACGCCTCACCCTGGCCACGCCCGGCATGGGGGCCGTGTTCGCGGCAGGGGCCGAGGATGCGACCGGCCATGACCTCTTCGATCCTGCCAACATCTCGCCGCTCGTCGCCTGGTTGGCTTCGCCGGACTGTCCGGTCACCGGCAAGGTCTACGCAGTCCAGGGCGGTTCGATCCAGGAACTCTCCGGCTGGTCGGTCGAGAAGTCGATCGAGTGCGAGGGCCTCTGGAAGATCGACGACATCTCAGCGAGACTGTAGCCATGGAGATGCCAGCCAGCGCTGCCACGGTAGTCGGCAAGCGCACACTTTTTACCGACGAGCAAACCGATTACCGGGAGAGCTTTACCCGCTTTCTCGAGAAGGAAGTCATCCCGGAGTATCCCGCCTGGCGGAAGGACCATCTGGTCCCCAAGAGCCTCTTCGCCAAGTGCGCCGAGTACGGCTTCCTGGCGATGGAGGTGCCGGAGGAGTTCGGTGGCCCCGGAGTCGACGACTGGCGCTTCAACGTCGTCCTGGCCGAGGCCGCGGTCTGGGCCGGCGTTTCCGATGCGATGGCCGGCCCCTTGCTCCACTCCGACGTCGTCCTGCCTTACCTGATGGCGACCGCCAACGAGGAGCAGCGACAGCGCTGGTTGCCCGGGGTCGCCTCGGGCGAGAAGGTACTCGCGGTCGCGATGACCGAACCGGGCACCGGCTCCGACCTGGCCGCGATCGCCACCCGCGGCAAGCGTGATGGCGACGGCTGGATCATCAACGGTGCCAAGACCTTCATCACCAACGGCATCAACGCCGACCTGGTGGTGGTCGCGGTCCGCACCTCTGACGATCCCCACGGCGGCCTCTCGCTCTTCGTGGTCGAGGAAGGCATGGAGGGATTCGAGCGGGGACCGCAGATCGAGAAGCTCGGCCAGCACGCCTCCGACACCGCCGAGCTTTTCTTCAATGACTGCCGCGTGCCGCAGGAGAACATGCTCGGGGAGGAAGGCTCCGGCTTCCTACAGCTGGTCTCGCGGCTGGTGCCCGAGCGGCTGGTCCTTTCGGTCTCCTCGATGGCCGGCTGTGAGGCCGCTTTGGCGATGACGATCGACTACGCCCTGGAGCGCAAGGCCTTCGGGCGGCCGGTCGGCAAGTTCCAGCACTCCCGTTTCACTCTGGCCGAGCTACGGACCGAAGTCGAGATCGGCCGCTGCTTCATCGACCGCTGCATCGAGCGGTACATCGAAGGGACCTGCACGGTGCAGGAAGCGGCGATGGCCAAGTGGTGGACCACCGACCTGCTCGGCAAGGTGACCGACGCCGGGGTCCAGCTCCACGGCGGCTACGGGTACACCACCGAGTACGCGATCGGCAACGCCTGGGTGGACGCCCGGGTCGGCCGCATCTATGCCGGCACCAACGAGATCATGAAGGAGCTGATCGGCAAGACCATGGGTCTCTGACCGCAGCGATGGCACTCTTCTGGAGATCCCGGGTCGAGGCCCGTTCGTTCATCACCCTCTCAAGGGCCGGATTCCTGGGCGGCAGCTCTCCCAGGACCACGCTGGAAATCCTCCGTGCCCTGCGCGAGTACGGCCCCTTCGGGGCTGCGAGCCGGGTTGCGGCGATCCGGCACGGTGAGATGGTCGCGATCGATGACGATTACGGCGAGATGACCTTCGCCGAGCTGGACGAGCTGACCAACCGGCTCGCCAACGGATTCGGATCCCGTGGCCTGGCGCACGGTTCGACGATCGGCATCCTCTGTCGCAATCACCGCATGCCCCTGGCCGCTGCCTTCGCCGCATCGCGCACAGGAAATTTCCGCGGTCTGGCTGAACACGGCCTTCTCCGGCCCTCAGCTGCGGGAAGTGATCGAGCGGGAGGAGGTCGATCTGCTCGTCCACGACGAGGAGTTCGGGGAACTGGTCGAAGGGATGCC
>Ga0182738_1002063_pt1 | contig 24244 bp, 18 predicted proteins | sample eDN5th30CBELigMG_FD_128876 | JGI IMG/M metagenome (GOLD analysis project Ga0182738, IMG submission 128876) | Enriched Miracle-Growth compost microbial communities from Emeryville, California, USA - eDNA 5th pass 30_C BE-Lig MG (version 2)... ...
CGGCATCCGGCCAGTGCAAACGCCCAGCCAGGGCGCGTACGATGGGATCATCCTGGCGGTCTCGCATCACCAGTTTGTCGAGATGGGCGCCGAGGCGATCCGGGCGCTGGGCAAGCCCGAGCATGTGCTGTACGACCTGAAGTACGCGCTGGCGCCCGAAGCGTCCGACTTGCGGTTGTAATCGGAGGTTTGATATGAGTACGCGCTACGAAGAAGTTACCACTCGCCTGCAGGCCGAACCGAAAGTATGGCTGGTCACGGGCTGCGCCGGGTTTATCGGCTCGAACCTGCTCGAGGCGTTGCTGCGGCTGGGCCAGACGGTGGTCGGCCTGGACAACTTCGCCACCGGCCACCAGTACAACCTGGACGAGGTCCAGCAGGCGGTCGGGCCGCAGCTCTGGTCCCATTTCAGCTTTATCGAAGGCGACATCCGCGACCTGGAGACCTGCCAGAAGGCGGTCTCGGGGGTCGATTACGTGCTGCACCAGGCGGCGCTGGGCTCGGTGCCGCGTTCGCTGAACGACCCGATCACCAGCAACAGCGTCAACGTCGGCGGCTTTCTGAATATGCTGGTGGCCGCGCGCGATGCGAAGGTCAAGGCGTTTGTGTATGCCGCCTCCAGCTCCACCTACGGCGACCACGAGGCGTTGCCCAAGGTCGAGGATCGCATCGGCAAGCCGCTCTCGCCCTATGCGGTGACCAAGTACGTGAACGAACTGTATGCGGACGTGTTCACGCGCGCCTACGGTTTCGGCAGCGTGGGGCTGCGCTATTTCAATGTGTTTGGCAAGCGTCAGGACCCGAACGGCGCGTATGCGGCGGTGATCCCGAAGTGGATTTCGGCCATGATCAAGGGCGAGGATGTCGTTGTCAATGGCGACGGCGAGACCAGCCGCGACTTCTGCTTCATCGACAATGTGGTGCAGGCCAATATCCTGGCGGCGCTGGCGCAACCCAAGGGAATCAACCAGGTCTATAACGTGGCGTACAACGCGCGCACCAGCCTGAATGAGTTGTTCGACTACCTGGCCAAGGCGCTGGGCAACAATGGCATCGTGTACGACAAGCCGCCCGTGCATGCGGATTTCCGCGCCGGCGATGTGCGCCATTCCCAGGCGGACATCTCCAAGGCGCGCGAGCTGCTGGGCTACGAGCCTATGCACAACATCGTGCAGGGCCTGGAAGTGGCCATGCCCTGGTATACGCAATTCCTGCGCTAACTAGAAGACGTTCCGACTTGAAGTCCCTGAAGCTGCGCCTGGCCGGGCTGCACTCTGACCATAAACGCATTGCGCAGGGCGCCATGCGGGTCGCGTTCTTTCTGCTGCTGGGCAAGGCGGCAGGGGCCTTCAAGGAAATGGCGGTTGCTTACCGCTATGGGGTCAGCGATGCCGTGGATGCCTATCAGTTCACCATGGTCATGGCGAACTGGATACCCACGACGATTGTCGGCGCCTTGTCCGTGGTGCTTATTCCGGTACTGGTGCGCATGTTGCGCAAGGACCGGCAGGACAAGGCTGTTTTCCTGGGCGAGCTGCAAGGCTGGATTATCGCGCTGGGCGCCGTGCTGGCGGTTGGCCTGTATATTGCCTGGCCTTGGGTGCTGCAGCTGTCGGGGCAGGGGCTGCCCGAGCCCGCACGGCAGATGAGCAGCCAGTTGATGCTGGCTTTTTCGCCAGCGGCGCTGCTGACGCTGCTGACCGGGGTAAGCGCGGCCCGCCTGCGCGCGCACGAGCGTCATATCAACACGCTGCTGGACAGTGTGCCGGCAGTGGTCATCCTGATTTGGGTGATGCTGGCGGTGACGACAACCTCCGTGGATATCGGCCCGCTGCTGTGGGGCACGCTGGTCGGCTATTTGATTCAATCTGTCTGGCTGCTCAAGCTCGCGGCGCGCGCCGACGGCATGTGGGGGCGGCCTCGGCTGACATTGCGGTCGGAGCACTGGCCGGAGCTTGTCAAGGCCTGTGGCGTCATGCTGGTGGGGCAGATTGCCATGAGCTTCGTCGGCCCCATAGATCAATACACCGCCGCCAATCTGGGCGGCAATGCCAATGCGACCCTGGGGTATGCCAGCCGCCTGCTGTCCCTGCTGCTGGGCGTGGGGGCGGCATCGGTCGGGCGTGCCGCGCTGCCGGTGCTGGCTGACATCCAGGGACGGGGCGATGCCGTCAGGGCCCGTGTGACCGCGCTTAAATGGTCGGTGCTCATGGTTGGCGGCGGTGCCGCCGTTACCGTGGTTGGCTGGCTGCTTGCGCCCTGGGGGGTGGCTTTCCTGTTCGAGCGCGGCGCCTTCACTGCCCAGGATACTGAGATGGTAGCCAGCGTGCTGCGCTGGGGGCTGCTGCAGCTGCCTTTCTATTTCGGTGTGCTGATACTGGTCCAGCTCCTGGCGAGCCAGAACCGTTACCGCATCATGGCGGCGATCGCCATATGCAATTTCGCCGTGAAGGCGGTCATGAATTATCTGCTCGCGCCCATCATGGGCCCCGAGGGCATCATGCTGGCGACCAGCGCGATGTACGCATCGTCCTACCTGTGCTATGTACTGGTGGCCATGCGCCCGGTGGATGCGCGAGCAGCTTCCTAGCTTTGCAAAGACAGGTCCCGCATTGAACCATTCTGTATTCCAACCGCATCTGATGATTGTCATCCATTCGCTGGGTGGCGGCGGCGCCGAAAGAGTCGCCGCAGACCTCAGCGCCTATTGGCTGCGGCGCGGCTATCGCGTGTCGGTCGTCACGCAGGACGGACCCGAGAAAGACGCTTATACCCTTGAGCCCGGCGTTCAGCGCCATGTGCTGGGCACGGCTGGCAGCAGCCAGGGCAGCCTGGGCGGAGCACTGGCCAACCTGAAACGCCTGTGGCGCTTGCGCCGGCTGGTGCGGCGTGAAAAGCCCGCCATTATCCTGGGCATGATGACAACGTCTTCCGTGCTGGCCATCATCGCCGCCCAGGGCAGCCCGTGCAAGGTGATCGCCACAGAGCATGCGCATCCACCGTCGCAGGGCCTGCCCCAGATCTGGGAGCGCCTGCGCCGCTGGGCCTATCCCAAGGCCCATGCTGTCGTGGCGCTTACATCCGGCACAGCCAAATGGCTGGAGGAGCATGTGCCAGGCTCGCATCTGGCTGTCATCCCCAATGCCGTGTGCTGGCCCATGGAGCGGTCAGAGCCCGTGGTGGAGCCGCCCGCCCGCCGGGGCCGTTATCGCATGCTGGCCGTCGGGCGGCTGCATCCCCACAAGGGTTTCGATACGCTGGTTCGCGCCTTTGCCCTCATTGCCCAGTATTTCCCCGATTGGGATCTCACCATTCTGGGCGAAGGTCCGCAGCGGGAAGCGCTGCAGGCACAGATCGACGAGGCGGGGCTGACGGAACGGGTGAGCCTGGCTGGCCGTGTGGGCAATGTCAGCGACTGGTATATGCAGTCCGACCTTTACGTCCTCAGTTCGCAGTTCGAGGGTTTGTCCAATACACTGCTGGAAGCGATGGCCAGCGGGTTGACGCCTGTTGCCTTCGACTGTGACACCGGCCCGCGCGAGATCATCCGCCCCGGCATTGATGGTGTCCTGGTGCGGCCTGTCGAAGATCATGAGGCGCTGGCGGCGCATCTGTCTGACATGATGGCTCATCCAGAGCGGCGCGAGGCTTATGCCCGCAGGGCGGTGGATGTGCGTGATCGCTTTTCCACCGCGCGCGTCATGGCGCTGTGGGGCCAGATGTTTGAAGGGCGCTGAACCGCGCTTGCGGCAAACGCAGGAGCTACGGGAAGAACATGTGTGGAATTCTGGGAATCTGGGGCGGGTTGCCCGACAAGAAGCCTGCCATCGAGCGCGGCTGCCGCTGTATCCGTCATCGCGGGCCCGACAGTCAAGGCTACTGGGAGGATGCGTCCGCCGGGCTTGCCCTGGGGCATGTGCGGCTGGCTATCCTCGACCTGACGCCCGCCGGCCACCAGCCCATGGCATCAGCCTGCGAACGCCTGATGCTGGTGCTCAACGGCGAGATCTATAACCATCTTGACCTGCGCGCGCAGCTCGAGCGGCAAGGCAAGGCGCCTGCGTGGCGCGGACATTCGGATACCGAAACCATCCTGGCCTGCTTTGCGGCCTGGGGCGTGGAGGATACGCTCAAGAAGGCGACGGGCATGTTTGCCATGGCGCTCTGGGACAGACAGCAGCGCACCCTTACCCTGATGCGCGACCGCATGGGCGAGAAGCCGCTGTACTGGGGCTATGCGGGCGGCAACCTGATATTTGCCTCGGAACTCAAGGCCTTGAGGCATTTGCCTGGTTTCGATCACGCGCTGGACGACCGTGCCCTGTCGCTGTTGATGCGCCACAACTATATTCCAGCGCCGTACAGCATCTATCGCAGTATTTCCAAGCTCGCGCCGGGCAGTTGGCTGACGCTGACGGAGCAACAATGCCGCCGGGGTGAGCAGCCCCATGCACAGGCATACTGGACGGTAATACCGCCCGATGAAGAGTCGCCGCTGTCTTTTGGTTCGGATGCGCAGGCCCTTGATGCGCTGGAGCAGACGCTGGGCCAGGCCGTCGAGCGGCAGATGATCTCCGATGTGGCGCTTGGCGCCTTTCTGTCGGGCGGCATAGATTCTTCCATCATCGCGGCGCTGATGCGGAAAGCCAGTGACCAGCCCGTGCGTACTTTTTCCATTGGTTTTGACGATCCGGCCTTTGACGAGGCCGAACACGCCAGCGCGGTGGCGCGGCACCTGGGAACCTCGCATACCGAGCTGTATGTCGGCGACAGCGATGCCCTGGCGGTGGTGCCCGAGCTGGCCGGCCTGTATGACGAGCCTTTCGCCGATTCGTCGCAGATACCCACGGTACTGGTCACACGCATGGCGCGCCGCCATGTGACAGTGGCGCTTTCGGGGGATGGCGGCGATGAACTGTTTGGCGGTTATTCCCGATATTTCCGGGCCGCAAACTGGTGGCGCAAGCGCGCATCGGTGCCGGGCGTCCTGCGCGGGCCGCTTGCGCTGGCGGCCCGGACAGGGTCAGCCATGATTCCCGCCGGACATATGCGCGAGCAATTCAGCAAGCTCGCCGATGTATTGCAGGCGCCGCATGCGGGCGCATTCTATCGGCAGTTTGTGTCGTACTGGCGCGATCCCGCGCAGGCGCTGCTGCATGCGCAACAGCCTTCTACGCCGTTTGACGAGGATCGCGGCGATGCACTGTTTGAGCGCATGATGCAGCTTGATGCGCTGACCTATCTGCCTGACGATATTCTGGTCAAGGTGGATCGCGCGGCAATGGCATGCAGCCTTGAAACGCGGGTGCCCATGCTGGATCATCACGTGGTGGAGTTTGCGCGCCGCCTGCCGCTGGACTACAAGATACGCGATGGCAAGGGAAAATGGCTGCTGCGCCAGCTGCTGTACCGCCATGTGCCGCAAGAGATGGTGGACCGCCCCAAGAAGGGGTTCTCGGTGCCGATGGCCGCATGGCTGCGGGGGTCTTTGCGAGACTGGGGCCAGGCTTTGCTGGATCCGGCACGTCTGGGCAGCGAGGCGGTTTTCCGGCCCGAGTGGATCTCGCGCAAGTGGCGGGAACACCAGGAAGGCAAGCGAGACTGGAGCACGCATTTGTGGAGCGTGCTCATGGTGCAGGCCTGGCTTGAGCGCAGCCGCGAGGAGGGTTCGCGGGGATGAGGATCATGTTTTTCGTCAGCTCCATGCATGCGGGGGGCGCGGAACGGGTGGCGGCAACGCTGGCCAGCGCCTGGGCGGATCGCGGCGATACCGTGGAGCTTGTGCCCACCTATACCCGCAGGGGCAGTTGCTTTTATCCACTGCACGAGGGTGTGCGGATCAAATGGCTTGCCGATCATATGGGCAGGCTGGGGCGGGCGCTGTGCCCCCCGCTGGCAAAGTGGCTTGCCATTCGCCGCCTGACGCGCGAGTTCCGGCCTGATGTCATCGTGTCTTTTCTTACCAATGTCAACGTGAATGTGCTGCTGGCCACGCACCGGCTGGGCATACCGGTGATTGTGAGCGAGCGCACCAACCCGGCGCACAGTTCAAGCGCGGGCGGGCTGTTGCGGCGGCTGCGCAGCTGGACCTATCCATGGGCGTCGCGCGTGGTGCTGCAATCACAGGCCAGCGTGGCTGCTTTCCAGCAAATGGAACCTGGCATCAAAGACCTGGCCGTGTTGCCCAACCCCTTGCCGGCGGATATCCCCGACGTGCCCGAAGGGCGCAAAGACGCTGCCGCGCGGCGTCAGGTGGTTGCCATGGGCCGCCTGGTGAGCATCAAGCGCTTTGAGGCGCTGATCGACGCATTTGCGGCGCTGGCGGCGGATTTTCCTGAATGGGATCTCACCATCTGGGGCGAAGGCCCGCAGCGGCCTGCGCTCGAGGCCTTGATAGCCAAGGCTGGGCTGGGAGATAGAATCCGCTTGCCGGGGCGCACCGACACGCCATGGGAGGCCCTGGCCGAGGCTGATGTCTTTGCACTGGTCTCGCAAGTGGAAGGCTTTCCCAATGTGTTGCTTGAGGCCATGGCGCTAGGGCGCGCCTGCGTGACCGTGGACTGCCCGAGCGGTCCGCGCGAGATCACGCGCGACGGCCAGTTTGCGGAGCTTGTGCCCCTGGGCGATGGGCAGGCCCTGCGGGATGCTCTGGCCCGTCTGATGGCCGATCCGCTGCTGCGCGAAGTGATGGGGCGGCGCGCTGCGGCATCTGTGCGGCTCAACTATGGGATTGCGGAAATACTTGCGCGCTGGGACGCCTTGTTCGAGCGGGCGGGCCACAAACACGAGGAGGGCAGGGATGCCAGATAGCACGACCAGGCCTTTGCGCATAGTCCACGTCATTTCCGGGCTTTACCTGGGGGGCGCTGAAACCGTGCTGCACCGGCTGCTGACCGCTCCGGAGCAGCGCGACTGGCATTGCGTGATCTCCATGGGCGACGAAGGCATATTCGGCCCGCGCCTGCGTGATGCCGGCGTGACTGTCCATGCGCTGGGCATGCAGGGCGCCGGCGGCATGGTGCGCGGGCTGCCGCGCCTTTACAGGCTGCTGCGCGAGCTCAGGCCGGATGTGGTGCAGACGTGGATGTATCACGCCGACCTTGTCGGCGGCCTCGCCGCGCGCGCAGCAGGCATACGCGCCGTCGCCTGGGGCATACGCAATTCGGGCGCGGACCTGGAGAAAAGCAGCCGCTCCGCCCGGATCTGCATGAATCTGTGCGCCCCGATTTCCGGGATGGTGCCTGGCGTGATTGTTGCCTGCGCCGAGCAGGCGCGGCGGATGCATCAGCGCGCTGGCTACCGAGGCGACCGCATGCTGGTGATTCCCAACGGCTACGACCTGTCGCGCTGGCGTCCAGATCGCGCCGAGCGGGCAGCAAGCAGGGCCGCCTGGGGGCTGGATGAGAATACGCCAGTCATCGGCAGCGTGGCGCGTTTCAACCCGCTCAAGGATCATGAGAACCTTATCGGCGCATTTGCCCATGGCTTGCGCACGCGCCCGGACCTGCGCTGCGTGCTGATAGGCGAAGGGATGGATGCTTCCAATGGCGCATTGGGGCAATTGCTGGACCGGCACGGGGTGCGCGACAACGTTATCCTCATGGGGCGGCGCGATGATGTGCCTGCCCTCATGAACGGGCTTGACGTACATGTGCTGTCCAGCAGGGCGGAAGGGTTCCCCAATGTGGTCGCCGAGGCCATGGCCTCAGAAGTATTGTGCGTGGTGACAGATGTTGGCGACGCGGCCTCGATGGTGGGCGATATCGGCTGGGTGGTGCCGCCGCGCAATGCCGCCGCCCTGGGCGCGGCCATTACATCCGCAATCGACGTCCTCGGCCAGGCTGAACAGGTCGACCGCGCGGCAGCAGGGCGCAGCCGCGTAGAGGCGTGTTACAGCCTGCGGGCGATGGTGCAGGCGTACCATGTGGTGTGGCGGCGTCTCGCTCAGGATTATCCGACGCGCGGTGTGCCTGCTCTGGATGATGTTGTGGCAGGTACGGAAAGCGGGCAGCTCGACGACGCGCAGGCTGCCTATGCCGCATGGTCGCTGGCAGATGCCGACACGGCCTGCTGGTCTGAACAGACAGCGCGCGAATCGTCTTCCGGCGAGGCGCTGGGGCAGGGGAGCGCAGGCATGGCCGGTTCTGGCCAAGGGCGCCGTCTGCTCATGGCGGTGAACAACCCTGCTTTTTTCCTGTCGCATCGGTTACCGGTGGCCCTGGGGGCGAAGGCCGCAGGCTACGACGTGCATATTGCCACCATGGACGGCCCTTCGGTTCCGGACATCCTGCGCCATGGGCTCAGGCATCACACCATTCCCATGTCGCGCAGCGGCAGGAACCCGCTGAGTGAATTGCGCACCATCCATGCGCTGTACAGGCTGTTTCGGGAATTGCGGCCCGATGTTGTGCATGGGGTTACCATCAAGCCTATGCTGTATGGAGGCATTGCCGCCCGGCTCGCCCGGGTGCCTGCCTACGTGGCTGCCGTCTCCGGGCTGGGCTTCATTTTTACCCGGTCCAAGCAAGGGTTTGACGCCCTGCGCGCCGCGGCGACTGTGCTTTATCGCCTGGCGCTGGGGCATGGCAACAGCCGGGTGATCTTCCAGAATGAAAATGACCGCGATGTATTGCGCAAGCTGGGCGTGGTGCGTTCGGGCCAGGTTGCAATGATACGTGGCTCGGGCGTCGACCTGGAGCACTTCCGGCAGCAGCCTGAACCGGAAGGGCCGCCAGTGGCCATCATGGCCTGCCGTCTGCTGGAAGACAAAGGAGTGCGCGAATTTGTCGAAGCGGCGCGACTGACGGCGGGCGATGAGAGCGGCTTGCGCTGGGTGCTGGTCGGCTCGCCAGACCCTGGCAACCCCGCCAGCATCACGCAGCGTCAGTTTGAGCAATGGCGCCGGGAGGGCGTGGTGGAATGCCTGGGCGAGCGCGATGATGTGGCGGATCTCTATGCCCGGTCACATATTGTTGTATTGCCTTCGTATCGGGAGGGCCTGCCCAAATCGCTGGTTGAAGCCGCCGCGGCGGGCAGGGCGGTTGTGACGACAGATGTGCCAGGATGCCGTGATGCGATCGTTCCTGGCACATCGGGCGTCCTGGTGCCGCCTCGTGACGCGCGCGCCCTGGCTGACGCAGTGCTGTCGCTGGCGCGCGATGCGACGCTGCGCAGGCAAATGGGTGATGAGGGGCGCAGGCTGGCGGAGCGGGAGTTCGACGTGCGCAGTATTGTCGAAGCACACCTGCGGATCTACGAAGCACTGGCCGCGCCGCGCGGCTGACGCGGCGCGCCTGGCTCAGAACGCAGGGTTCAGATCAGGCGCCAGCGCCTTGATGGCGGCGCGAAACTCGTCGCGGATCTCGTCCAGGTCTTCCTGCGTGTCACCCTCGAAGCGCAGTACGATCACGGGCGTGGTGTTTGAGGCGCGGGCAAGCCCAAACCCGTTCTTGTATTCGGCACGCACGCCGTCTATGGTGCTCAGGCTTGTCGCGGTCGGAAACTGTCCTTCCGCCTGCAGGCGCGAGATCAGTGCGTGCGCCTGCCCTTCCTTCATTTCCATCTTGATTTCGGGTGTTGAAATATCCTGCGGCAGCGCTTCCAGTTCGGCGCAGGGGTCTTCGTACCCGGAAAGAATTTCGAGCAGGCGTGCGCCGGCATAGAGCCCATCGTCAAAGCCGAACCAGCGCTCCTTGAAGAAGATATGCCCGCTCATTTCACCGGCGAGGGGGGCGCCGCTCTCGGCCAGCTTGGCCTTGATCAGCGAGTGCCCGGTCTGCCACATCACAGGCTTGCCACCGGCATGCTTGATTTCGCGCGCGACATGGCGGCTGCATTTGACATCGAAAATAATGGTCGACCCTGGCTCCCGGCGCAGCACATCGCGGGCGAACAGCATCAGCAGCCTGTCTGGCCACACGATCTGGCCGGATTTGGTGACGACCCCGAGGCGGTCGGCATCGCCGTCGAAAGCCAGGCCCAGTTCGCAATCGCTATTTTGCACGTGGGCGATAAGCGCTTCGAGATTGTGCGGATCGGCCGGATCGGGGTGGTGGTTGGGGAAGTTACCGTCCACCTCGCAATAGAGTTCGTCGACCTCGCATCCCAGGGCAGAGTAAAGGCGGCCAGCCACTTTGCCACCCACGCCGTTGCCGCAGTCGATGGCAATTTTCATGGGGCGCGCCAGTGTAAGGGTTTCCGAGATATATGAGATGTAGTCGCCGATCAGATCGATTTCACGCCGTGTTCCGCGCGGCAGGCCTTCGATGCTGTCCGGGGCTTCCATGATGCCGCGCAGCGCCTGGATGCCGTCACCGTGCAGGGCCGCGCCATCCAGCATGATCTTGAAGCCGTTGTAGTCCGGGGGGTTGTGGCTGCCGGTGATGGCTACGCCGGCGCCTGTTTCCTGCCGGAAGGCTGCATAGTAGACCAGGGGGGTGTGGACCATGCCAAGATCCAGTGTGTCTATCCCCCCCGCCAGCAGGCCGTCCTGCAGCGCCTGCGACAGCTCCGGGCTGCTGTGCCTGCCGTCGTAGCCGACCACCAGTGTTCGGGTGCCGAGGGCGCGGGCCTGCTGCGCCAGAGCGACGCCCAGTTGGCGGGCAAAGCGGGTATCGATCTGTGCGGGTACGATGCCACGGATATCGTAGGCTTTGAAAACGGATGCGGGCACAGGAGCGGTAGTCACGGTAATTCCTTGCTATATATATGTCGAGTGGCTGAGCGCGTGCCGTCAATGCGATATGCGGAGCGGTTGGCGCGAGCATTCCACAGAATAGCAATTATCAGGCCTGTCGGGGCGGTTGTTGGTGGGTCGAGATGAGGCGCTTTTTGCGATCCGCCCGGAGGGCGAAGGCCGGCACAGCCCACGCGGCGGTAGCCGCGCGGCTGCCAGTGGCGCTGCCTTACAATGGCCTATTCCCCTGTGCCGCCTGGCCGGAACCCATCGCGGATTTTTCCTGGTGGCCGCCGGGCCTGCGCGGGTGCGGGCAATTTTTATATTCATGGACGATGCAATGAATCGGATCGAAGAGCTGGCCCAGCTTCTGGGGCAGGCGCATGTATTGACGGGTGACGATGCCGAGCCTTATGTCAACGACTGGCGCGGCCGCTATCAGGGTAAAGCCCTGGCGGTGGCGCGGCCGGGAACGGTCCAGGAGGTGGCGCAGCTTGTCCGCTGGTGTTTGACCCACAAGGTGCCGATGGTGCCGCAAGGGGGCAATACCAGCCTGTGTGGGGCGGCAACGCCAGACATGGCGGGCGAGGCGCTGGTCATTTCCATGGCCCGGATGGACAAGGTGCGCGGCATCGATACCGACAATGACACGATGGTCGTCGAGTCGGGCTGTATCCTGCAGTCTGTCCAGCAGGCCGCCCGCGATGCGGGCAGGCTCTTTCCGCTCAGCCTGGCGGCTGAAGGCAGCTGCACGATAGGCGGCAACCTTGCCACGAATGCGGGCGGGACGCAGGTGCTGCGCTATGGCAATACCCGCGACCTGGTGCTGGGCCTGGAGGTGGTGACTGCGGATGGCGACATCTGGCATGGCCTGCGCGGGCTGCGCAAAGACAATACGGGGTACGACCTGCGCGATCTCTTCATCGGCAGTGAAGGCACCCTGGGCATCATTACAGCGGCCACGCTGAAGCTCTTTCCATTGCCGGTGGCCCAGTGTACCGCCCTGCTTGCGCTGGATTCGGTGCAGGACGCTGTTTCGGTGCTGTCGCGTGCGCGGCGCGGCTTTGGCGCGGCCCTGACGGGCTTTGAGCTGATTGCGGGCAACTGCCTGCATGGCGTGGTGAAATGCTATCCCGACCAGCGCATTCCGTTCGAGGCCGAATCGGCCCAGGCGCCCTGGTATGCCTTGCTTGAGCTTTCGGACAGCGAAAGCGCGGAGCATGCGCGGGAGCGTTTCGAGGCTGTCGTGGGCGCGGCCATTGAGGATGGTCTGGTGCGCGATGCCGTCATTGCGGAAAACCTCGCGCAAAGCAAGGCGTTGTGGCATTTGCGCGAGAGCATTCCCCTGGCTGAGAAGGCTTTTGGCAAGGGGATCAAGCACGATGTGTCGGTGCCTGTGTCCCGCATGGCTGAATTCGTGTCAACGACCAATGCAGCGCTGCAGCAGCATTTCCCCGGTATTGAACACATTATTTTCGGACACCTTGGGGATGGCAACCTGCATTACAACGTTGCCCCAGGCAGCGCATATAGCGAAAGCGAGCTGTTGGGCAAGCAGCATGATGTGCATGAGCTTGTGCATGACAGCGTGCATGCCTTCGGTGGCTCCATCAGCGCGGAGCATGGTGTGGGGCAACTCAAGCGCGATCTGTTGCCGCGCTACAAAGACCCGGTCGAGCTGGGGCTGATGCGGCGGATCAAACACGCGCTTGATCCGCATGGCCTGATGAACCCTGGGAAAGTGCTGGCCTGAACAGGCAAGGCGCGCCCATAAGCGGGCGCGCCCCGTGTTGGCTGGCAGGGCAGGCCGCGTGGGCCTGCTTCGGTCTGTCGGGGCTCAGGCGGCGGGCAGGACGATGCCGCTGGATTCGCCCAGGCTGATCGTGGGGTAGCCTTGCTTGACTGCGCGGGCGCGCAGGATGATGCCGTCGCCATCCTCCAGGAATGTGCGCTGTTCCCCCCAGGGCAGATCGATGGGTTTCTTGCCGCCCTGGCTCGATTCCAGCAGCGAGCCTTCCTGGCCCGCGCCGGGGCCGGAGAGCGTGCCGGTGCCAAACATATCGCCAGGAGCCAGGTTGCATCCGTTGACGGTGTGGTGGGCAACCAGTTGCGCAACGCTCCAATACGCCGCATCACGCAGATTGCTGCCCGAAATACGCGCAGGCGCGGCGCCGCTTGCGCGGGATTTCTCTGTGGTCAGCAAGACCTCCAGGTCAATATCGAAAGCGCCCTGGTCAGCCGCCTTGGCGCTTAGATAGGGAAGAGGTTGGGGATCGCTGGCATCACGGGAAAACGGGCAGCGGAAGGGTGCCAGCGCCTCAAGTGTGACGATCCAGGGCGAGATCGTGCTGGCGAAGTTCTTTGACAGGAAAGGCCCCAGGGGCTGATATTCCCAGCCCTGGATATCGCGCGCCGACCAGTCGTTCAGGATGCACAGCCCGAAGACGTGCGACTCGGCTTCATCTATGTCTATGCGTTTGCCTTGCGGGTTGCCCTGGCCAATGAAAATGCCCAGCTCCAGTTCGTAGTCCAGGCGCTGGCAGGGGCCGAAGTTTGGCTGATCGCCTTCGGCAGCCGGGCGTGTCTGCCCCACGGGCCGGGGAAACTGCTGTGATACGCCTATGCTGGATGCGCGTCCGTGATAGCCGATAGGCACCCATTTGTAGTTGGGCAGCAAGGGGTTGTCGGGCCGGAATTGCTTGCCCACGGAGGTGGCGTGATGCAGGGAAATGTAGAAGTCGGTGTAGTCGCCGATGCGCGCCGGAACGCTCATCTCTGCATCCGCTATGGGGGTGAGCAGCGGTTCCAGTGTGTTCTGCAGGGGCGAGCCTTCACGCAGGGCGCGCGACAGTTCCAGCCGCAATGCGGACCAATATGCCTGGCCCAGCGCCATCAGGTCGTTGAGCGCATCGGTTTCGCAGGCTGCGAGGGCTTCTCCTGCCTTCCCTTGCCACGGCTTGCCCGCGGCGAGCGCGGCAAGGTCCAGAATCTGATCGCCGATGGCGACCCCGACATGGAAGGGGGCGTCGCTGCCTGAACGGCGGAACACGCCGAAGGGCAGGTTCTGGATGGGAAAGCCGTTGTCCTCGACATTGGCCGAGCTCACCCAGCTTCGCAGCGCGGGATCATGTGTTTCGTTCAGATAAGACATCGTTGTTCCTGTTGTATTGTTTAAGCGGCCAGGAGGCATGTCCTGGCTTGCAAGGCATCTTATTTCTTCGACGGATCGAAGTGCTTGCGTATGCTCGACCATACCTTGTCGTAGGCAGGCTGCAGCGTCGTGGACGCCATTGCGGCCTGCGTCGGGCGTATCACCCGCCGCGTCTCGAACATGAATGCCATGGTATCGCGAATATAGTGCGCCTTGCTGGTATCCGCGATGGTCGCCTTTTCAAAGGTTTCGGCGTCAGGGCCGTGCGGGCTCATGCAGTTGTGCAGGCTGGCCCCGCCCGGCACAAAGCCTTCGGCCTTGGCATCGTATACCCCCTGGATCAGGCCCATGAATTCGCTGGCGTAGTTGCGATGGAACCAAGGCGGGCGGAACGTATTTTCCATTGCCAGGATGCGTGGTGGGAAAATCGCGAAATCCACATTGGCCGCGCCATGCGTGTCAGAAGGCGAAGTCAGCACAGTGAACAGGCAGGGGTCCGGATGGTCGTAGCTGATCGAGCCGATCACGTTGAAGCGGCGCAAGTCGTACTTGTATGGCGCATTGTTGCCATGCCAGGCCACCACATCCAGGGGGGAATGCCCCAGCTCTGTGCGCCAGAATCCGTTGGAGAATTTGGCCACCAGCTCAAATTTGTCTTCGACATCTTCGTACCATGCCACAGGTATCTGGAAATCGCGCAGATTGGCAAGGCCGTTGGAACCGATCGGTCCCAGCTCTGGCGGGCGCAGCGGCGCACCGTAGTTTTCCAGCACATAGCCGCGCGCCTGGCCATCGGGAAGCTCCACACGGAAACGCACGCCGCGCGGGATGACGGCAATCTCGCAAGGTTCTATGTCAATGCGACCCAGCTCTGTTGCGACCAGCAGGCGGCCATTTTCGGGAACCAGCATCATCTCGGCGTCAGCGTTGTAGAACACGCGGCGAGTCATGGACTGGTTGGCGGCATACAGGCTGATGGCTACGCCGATCTGGTCGTCGCTGCTGCCGTTGCCGGCCCAGGTATGCACGCCGTCAATGAAATCCGTGGGCGCCTGGGGCATTTCCAGTGCATTCCAGCGCAGGCGGTTGGGTGAGGCTGTTGTTGTGCCAAAGTCGCTGCGCCAGTTGCGCGCCCCGTCAAAGGGTACAAAGGCATCCTGAAGCGCGGTCGGGCGAATGCGGTAGAGCCAGGAGCGGCGGTTCTCGGCGCGCACCATGGTAAAGGCCGTGCCCGAAAGCTGTTCGGCATACAGGCCATAGGGGCAAACCTGAGGAGAGTTGCGGCCTTCGGGCAGCGCTCCCGGCAGCGCCTCAGTGGCGCATTGATTGCCGAAACCAGTCTGGTATTTGAGTTCAGTAGTCATGATGTGGCTTCCTGGTGTGCTGTATCGTCGTCGATGGCGGCGCGGGCATACGCCAGCGCTTGTGATATCACTTCGAGATCCCCGATATGGTTGGCCAGCAACAGCACCAGTGCCGTGTTCATTGCGTGGCTTTGCGCTGTGCTCAGATCGCGGTGCGCCTCGATGAGGCTCTCGTAGAAGGTGTCCGGCGCGTCGAAGGCCGGTGCGGTGTTCAGTCGTCCCATGGCTGCTGTCTCCGTATTGCCTTGGTCCATATTCATGCCGCACAGGCGTCGGCGGCGCATGCGCGGCGCAGGGCCAGTTCCACGCTGGATACGTCCAGCTTGCGCCAGCGGGCCGCGATATGCTGGTCGGGGCGGATCAGATAGCAGGCGCCATCGCGCGCGTCATAGCGCCGTGCCAAAGTCATCTGGCGGTCCACCACGCAGTGCATGTCTTTGGGCGCGCGCGGCGCCAGCGCGGGCGACAGTGCCAGTATTGTCTTGACGCCCAGCGGGTTTTGTTCGAGCTGTTGCAGCGCCCGCAGCCTGGCCGGGTCTGGAATGTGTGTATTGCAGAATAGAGCAATCACAAACCGGCCCTGCAGTTGGCCCAGCCACCAGGCGAGTTCGCCATCCAGCGTGACAGGCCCGTCGGGCGCGGTTGCGCCCAGGGGCGGCGCGTTGGAAAAGTCATCGGCGTCCGGGGTGTTGAGCATGGAATCTGTATAAGCGGCAGGCAGGGAAAGCCTGCCGCTGTTCACCAGCTTGCGGGCAAACTCATGCTCTTTTGAAAGCCTGAGCACCGTGTTGCGAAACAGCAGGCTGATTTCACTCTTGGGCGTGATGAAGTCTGTCGAGTTCGAGGAATGCATGATGTTTTCATCGGCAGCCTGTTCCCGTTCCCGCGCATAGCTGTCGATCAGGACATCAGGCGCCAGGCCTTTGCTGACCAGCGCCAGCTTCCAGGCGAGATTGTCCGCATCCTGCACGCCGCTGTTCGCGCCGCGCGCACCGAAAGGCGAAACGCGATGCGCCGAATCGCCGGCGAATATCACGCGTCCGTGCCGGAACTTGTCCATGCGCTCGCAGGCAAAGGTGTAGACGCTTACCCATTCAAGCTCGAATTCAGTATCCTTGCCCAGCAGGGCGCGTATGCGCGGTATGACTTTCTCGGGCTTGGTTTCTTCCTTGGGATCAGCGTCCCATCCAAGCTGAAAATCGATGCGCCAGACATTGTCCGGCTGGCTGTGCAGCAGCACGGATTGGCCGGGGTGGAAGGGAGGATCGAACCAGAACCATCGTTCAGAGGGAAAATCCGCCGTCATCTTCACGTCGGCAATGAGGAACCGGTCGCGGAAAATGCGGCCATGGCTTTCTTGGCCCAGCATCTTGCGCAGCGGCGAACGGGCGCCGTCACAAGCCACCAGCCAGTCGGTGGACAGGGTGTACGGCCCATCGGGCGTTTCGACCGTGAGCGTCACCTGATCGCCCCGCTGTTCGAGACCGACCGCCTTGTTTTTCCAGCGCAGCTCTATATTGGGATGCGCGGCAGCCTGCTCGTACAGATAGCCTTCGCAATAGTATTGCTGCAAATTGATAAAGGCTGGGCGGCGATGCCCTTGTTCGGGCAGCAGGTCGAATCGCCATACCTCTTCGTTCCTGAAGAACACGCGGCCTATATTCCACGACACGCCCTTGCTCACCATGCGTTCGCCCACGCCCAGCCTGTCCCAGATGTCCAGCGTGCGTTTGGCGAAGCAAATGGCGCGCGAGCCGGTCGAAAGCCGGTAGTCGTCATCGATCAGCAATACGCGCGCGCCATGGCCGGCGAGATCCAGCGCCATCGTCAGGCCGACGGGGCCGGCTCCGACGATGGTGATGGGATGGTGTTCGTCGCGCTGGTCTGTGTGTGGCTTGTATTTGAATTCCAGCGCCTGGTAGTCAATGTCTCCCACTGCCTGCTCCTTGTGATGGCAGTCAGCCTTCCAGCTGCTTCCACATCTCGATGTCGCGCTCGGCAGTCCAGATGCGCGGGTCGTCGTATCCTGTCGCTTCGTCATAGGCGCGCGAGACATCAAAGGGCATGCAGTGGTCGAAGATGACCCAGTCTGAATAGCGCGGCTTCATGAAGTCGTAGCACTCGCGGTAAATGGTCTTGAGATCCTTGCCTTCAGCCACACCGCTGTTCACGCAGCTATACAGATCGGTCAGGAAGGCGCGCGTGCCCGCCAGGCCTTTGCGCACTTCCTCGGCTGATTGCAGCGATGGGCCACGGCCCGGCACCATTTTTTCGGCATTGAAGCCCGCAAGACGGTCGAGCGTCTGCGGCCAGTCGCGGAAATAGCAATCGCCCGCATAGGGGGTGGATTGGTATTCGACCAGATCGCCCGCAAACAGGATGCGCTGTTCCGGCAGCCATGCAATGGTGTCGCCCTTGGTGTGGCCGCGTCCGACCTGCATGATCTGGACCTCCAGGTTGCCGAGGTTGACCGTCATCTGGCCCTGGAATGTCATGGTGGGCCATGTCAGCCCGGGCGGCACGGATTCGACGTTGCGAAACAGGCGGGGAAAGCGGCCGATTTCACTGGCTTTGTCCTGCTCGCCTCGCTCCACGATCAGGTCCCAGGTATCGCGGCTGGCGAGGATTTCCTGCGCGTTGTAGGCCGAGGCGCCCAGAACACGCACCGCATGGTAGTGCGACAGCAAGATGTACTTGATGGGCTTGTCGGTGACTTCGCGGATGCGGCGGATGACATCCTGGGCCATGACGGGTGTGGCTTGTGTGTCGATCACCATGACCGCTTCGTCGCCAATGATCACGCCGGTGTTCGGATCGCCTTCGGCAGTGTAGGCATAGGCGTTGTCGGATAGCTTGTCAAAGGATACGACCTTGTCTTCAAGGTCGGCGTGCGAAGCAAATTGCTTGGTCATGGGTATGTCTCCGTAAAAGTCATTCGGCAGGGCTGTGTCTGTCGCAGCAGCGGGCGGCAGGCGCTCTGTCGGGCTGCTGTGCCATCACTTTGAATATTTCATATTCGATGCGTCAAATGTTAGTTGAATATTTGTTAATGTGCAATGAATTCGTTAATGACGAATGTATAAGCAGGCGCGAAGGGAGGGGGTGTGCCGGGTTGCCCGTTTTTTCTTGCAACAATTTGTTAGGGGATAAGTGGTGTGGCGCACGCTTTTCATTTCTTTAGCCGACGTTCACGGCCATGCACAGGCCTGGCTCACGATCGCGTGGCCCCGTTGGGGCTGCCCTCGCCAAAGCTCCGCACGGCGGGCGTGCGCGAACTCGCCCTTTGATCGTCCTGCGGACGATCACGGAGCTCAAACAGGCGCGCACGCTTTGTCCGCCGCCCGGAGTTTTGACTCGGCACGCTCAAGTTCGCCTGGCCTGTGCATGGCCGTGAACGTCTTGGGTAAGGTGCTGATGGAGGTCGGCTTGTCGGGGGCTTTGGCGGGTGTTTCGGGTTATGCGGGGCGGTTTGTCGGGGCGAGGCAGGGTGCAAGGTGCGGGGCCTGCTCGCTCGCGGTTTACCGCTTCTGGCAGGCGGGGCAGAAGTAGGTGGCCCGCTGGCCCTGGACGATGCGGCGTATGGCTGTGCCGCAGGCGGGGCAGGGCTTGCCCGCTTTCTCGTATACCGCTGCGTGCAGCGTGAAGTAGGCGCCGGGCTGCCCGGTCGCATCGACATAGTCCCGCAGCGTGCTGCCGCCCGACGCCAGGGCCTGTTCCAGTGTCAGCTTCACGGCGTCCACCAGCGCCGCGCAGCGCGGCAGCGATACCTTGCCCGCCGCCGTGCGCGGGTTGATTCTCGCCCGGAACAGGGCTTCCGAAGCGTAGATATTCCCGGCGCCCACGACAATATTGCCGGCCAGCAATGCTTGCTTGATGGATACACGTTTGCCCCGTGTCTGGGCATACAGGTATTGGGGGGTAAAGGCGGGGTCGAAAGGCTCCAGGCCAAGCCGCGAGAGCAGGGGGTGCGCTTCCAGGGGGCCATCTGCGGCGTCGTGCCAGAGAATGGCGCCAAAACGGCGTGGATCATGCAGGCGGAATACCGCGCCGTCGAACACCCATTCGGCATGATCGTGCTTGAGCAGGGGCGCGGCGGCGGGTACGCGGCGCAGGGAACCCGACATGCCCAGGTGCACAATCTGGGTGCCGCCGGCGAACCGGATCAGCAGATACTTCCCCCTTCGCTGGCAGTCGAGCACCGTCTGGCCGCCCACTCTGGCGGGCAAATCGGCGGGCACGGGCCAACGCAAGCGGGGCTCGTGCACGACAAAATGTCGTAACACGCGTCCGGGCATGACCGTCGCTAATCCGCGACGGGTGGTTTCGACTTCTGGCAGTTCAGGCATAAGGGGGTGATAAGATCATTAAATCCAAGTATCACTCATTTTGCCATCTGAGACCTCTGCAAGGCTCGGAGACAACGGTCCTGCTGCATGAAATGTTCATCTTCCCTGCTGTTTGCGCTTTGCGTGTCCATGGTTGCCGGCGTACCGGCTATTGCGCAATCCGTGTCGGGGGACAATCCGAAAGAACAGACTGAAACCATACGCCTGCGACAGGGCGAACTGCCGGCGGTCAGCCTGACGCCGGATATTCTCTATCGCATTCTTTCCGCCGAGATCGGCGCCTCCCGTGGCTATTACGACATGGCCAGCCAAGCTTTGCTGCAACTGGCCGAAGAAACGTCTGATCCGAGGCTGGCAAAGCGGGCATTCCAGTTTTCCATGGCTGACCGCAACATGGCGCGCGCACTGAGCGCCGCGCGCGAATGGGCGCTGCTTTCTCCCAAGGACCCCGAGGCAGTGGCATCCTCCCTGGCACTGGCGGCTTCCAGCGGGGAAACCGCCGGGCTCGCCAGCGCGCTCTGGGAGCGCATTGAGAAAGCGGAAGACAAAGAGCAGGCCATTGCCCAGACATCGGCCATCGTGGCCAAGATGCCAGACAAAGAGCTTGCGCTGGAGGTGCTCGAGAAGGCGCTGCATCCTTCTGTGCGCTCGCTTCCCGTTGCGCACCTGGCGCTGTCCGACGCTGCCTGGGCCGCGTCCAACCCTTATCGGGCTGTTGACGAGGCGCACAAAGCGCTGGCGCTTGATCCCGACATGGAGCCGGCGGCCCAGCGCATACTTGAATATGGCATGAAGGTCGATCCCGACGCCGCCATAGCGCAGGCAAGCAGTTTCCTGAAAAAGCATCCTGAGGCGCGCAAGCTGCAGCTGATGCTGGTCAACCGCCTTGTCGAAAGGCAAGACTTTGATGCCGCGCTGGAACAGGTGGCGCAGATGCGCCGCAATGCCCCGGAGGATTTCGACCTGCTTTACACCGAGGCGGAGGTGAACATCCGCGCGCAGCGGTATGACCGGGCCACTGCGCTGCTGAACCAGTACATTTCGGTGCAGACACAGCGCCGCGAGTCCATCAACGACGAGGCAACCAGCGCCCAGGCCGACGCCTCGGATGCCCGTCTGCTGCTGGTCCAGATTGCGGAAAAGCAGAATCGCCTGGGCGATGCGATCAGCCAGCTGGACAAGATCGACGATCCTTCGATCGCGTTTCAGGCGCAGGTGCACAAGGCTGTGCTGCAGGCGCGGCTGGGCGACCTGAACAGTGCCCGCGCGACCATCGACAGGCTCAAGCCATCGGATGACCATGAGCGCTCGGTGGTGGCGCTGACGCTGTCGTCTATCTACCGCGAGGCCGGACGCACTGACAAGGCGGTGGAGATCCTGACGCAGGCAGACAAGGATATGCCTGACACCACTGAGATCAAGTATGACCTGGCCATGCTGTATGAGCGGCAGGGCAGGATGGATGAGTTCGAGAAGCTGATGAAACGGGTCATCGAGCTTGATCCGGACAATGCCAATGCCTACAACTCGCTGGGTTATACCTATGCGGACCAGAACCGCAATCTGGGCGAGGCGCAGGACCTGCTCGAGCGCGCGCTGGACCTGGACCCGGACAGCCCCTACATCCTGGACAGCGTGGGCTGGTATCTTTACCGGACCAAAGATTACGAGGCCGCCATCGAATACCTCGAACGTTCATACAGAATGATGCCTACGGCCGAGGTAGCCGCCCATCTGGGCGAGGTGCTGTGGGTCGTCGACCGGCGCGAGGAAGCGCTCAAGATCTGGCGCGAGGGCCACAGCAAAGAGCCCGGTAACGAAATTCTCATGAAAACATTGCAACGGCTGGGGGTATCCCTGCCATGAATCATCGCATGCCCACACTCTGCAGGGTGATGGCTGCCGCAGGGCTGTTCGCGCTTGTGCTGGCCGGCTGCGCCACGCCGCAGCGGATCACGCAAGACTCTTCGGCGCAGGCAGGCAGCCAGCAGACGGCTTTTGAGCGTACTGGCCGCTTTGCGCTGAACGTGGCTTACTCGAACGGGCAGCGGGATGCGCTGCAGGGCGGGTTTGCCTGGCTGGATACTGGCGAGAGGCTGGTGCTCGATCTTGCCAACCCCATGGGCAGCACACTTGCGCGCATTGAGGTCACGGCTTCAAGTGCGGTCGTGACACGTAGCGATGGCTCCACCGAGACGGCGGCCAATGCGGATGCGCTGGTGGAGAAAGTGCTGGGCAGCCCTTTGCCGGTCTCGGGCCTGCGCGACTGGTTGCGCGGACGTGTCGGTCCCGGCCAGGTCCAGGGTGAGGAAAAGGATGCTCAGGGCAATGTGGCCGGGTTTGCGCAGGATGGCTGGCGCGTGCGTCTGTCGCGCTACGATGCCCAGGGTCCGGCCCTGCTGCAGTTGAATCGCAACGACAGCAACCGCAGTATCAGCGCGCGCATGGTCATCGACGGCTGATCTCGCACCATGGCTTTGTACGATGTGCCGGCGCCTGCCAAGATCAACCTGTTCCTGCATGTCACCGGGCGCAGGCCCGATGGCTATCATCTGCTGGAAACCGTCTTTCGTTTCATCGGCCTGTACGATACGCTCAGCTTCGATCTGCGCGCCGATGGCGGGATCGGGAGGGAAGGCGATACCTTGCCGGGCCTGTCGGAGGACGACGACCTGGTCATGCGCGCGGCCAGGGCGCTGCGGCAAGCCACCGGGACGAAGCAGGGCGCACAGATCCGCTATACCAAGCAGATACCGTCCGGCGCGGGGCTGGGAGGCGGCTCCAGCGATGCCGCCACTACGCTGATCGCGCTGAACCGCCTTTGGAACACCGGGCTGGACCGTCAGGCGCTGATGCGCCTGGCCTTGCCACTGGGGGCCGATGTGCCTGTCTTTATCTATGGGCAGCCTGCTTTTGCGCGCGGCATAGGCGAGATTTTCGAGCCGGTTTCCCTGCCTGAGCGGGCCTATGTTGTCGCGCAGCCGCCGCAAGGCATTCCCACCGCATCAATATTTTCGTCACCCCATTTGACAAGGAATTCAGATTCCATCACAATAGCGGTCTTTACCGAGTGGCAAACAAAAAACGCTTCCGAAAGCAGTAATTCAGGTGGCGCTTTTTTTGGTCGCAACGATCTTGAGCCAGTCGTTTTTGCGCAGTATCCGGCAGTTTTGGCCGCCTCACGGTGGCTTGAGCAGCAAGGTGCCAGCGCCAGGATGAGTGGTTCCGGTTCATGTCTGTTTGCGGAATTTGTAACGCAGAACCAGGCAGAGATGTTTCGGGACAAGATTCTCGGTAAAATAAGCCGTGAAAACGGTGGAGCGGAGATCATCCAGAACGCATGGGCTTGCCCTGGGCTGATGGACCACCCTCTGCGAAGCTGGACACGCAACTGATTCTTGGGGAATCGCCAAGCTGGTTAAGGCACTGGATTTTGATTCCAGCATGCGAAGGTTCGAATCCTTCTTCCCCAGCCACTTTCCCAGGCCTTTGGGCCTGATGTTGAGCGCGAAGCTGTTGAGTCGGCCCTCATGGTGCTGGTCAACAGCTTTGTCGTTTGACGCCACGCAAAATACGATCCGTCATGGCAAACGACCGATTCATGATTTTCACCGGCACAGCTAACACTCGTCTGGCTGTCGATGTAGCAAATCACCTAGACATGTCGCTCGGGAAAATGACGGTAGGCCGTTTCTCCGACGGTGAAGTCATGGTCGAGATCAACGAGAATGTGCGTGGCAAAGACGTTTTCGTCCTCCAACCCACGTGCGCGCCGACCAATGACAACCTGATGGAAATCATGGTGATGGTCGATGCCCTGCGCCGTGCCTCGGCTGGCCGCATTACCGCCGCCATTCCCTATTTCGGCTACGCCCGCCAGGATCGCCGGCCGCGTTCGGCACGTGTTTCGATCTCGGCCAAGGTCGTGGCCAACATGCTGCAGGTTGTTGGCGTCGACCGAGTCATGACCATGGATCTGCATGCCGACCAGATCCAGGGTTTCTTCGACATCCCGGTCGACAATATCTACGCCGGCCCGATTCTGCTGGGCGACATCTGGCGCCGCAACTACAAAGACCTGGTCGTGGTTTCGCCCGATATCGGTGGTGTGGTTCGTGCCCGTGCGCTGGCCAAGCAGCTCGAAGTCGACCTGGCCATTATCGACAAGCGCCGTCCGCGCGCCAATGTGTCCGAGGTGATGAATATCATCGGCGAGATCGATGGCCGGACCTGTATCATCATGGACGATATGGTTGATACGGCTGGCACCTTGTGCAAGGCGGCGCAGGCGCTCAAGGAACGCGGTGCTGTCCAGGTGTTCGCCTATTGCACGCACCCTGTGCTGTCCGGGGGCGCTGTGCAGCGTATTACAGAATCCGAGCTCGACGAGCTGGTGGTTACCGATACGATCCCGCTGTCGGAGGCTGGACGCGAATGCGGCAAGATCCGCCAACTGTCCTGCGCATCGCTGCTGGGCGAAACCATGCTGCGCATTTCAAACGCGGAATCGGTCAGCTCGCTGTTCGTCGAATAAGAACTCCGTCATCCGCTGGTCGCGGCGGATGGCAGTCGTGCGTGGCCGAAAGGCCGCGTTTTTTAAACAGACAAGGCATTGCGCCTTGGTATTTGGAGTCATTCCATGCAATTCAACGCCACAACGCGTAGCGTCAAGGGTACGAGTGCGAGCCGCCGCCTGCGCCACGCTGGC
>Ga0182738_1002064_pt1 | contig 24221 bp, 10 predicted proteins | sample eDN5th30CBELigMG_FD_128876 | JGI IMG/M metagenome (GOLD analysis project Ga0182738, IMG submission 128876) | Enriched Miracle-Growth compost microbial communities from Emeryville, California, USA - eDNA 5th pass 30_C BE-Lig MG (version 2)... ...
CTTCGTTATATAACCCTGAGCGGAAATTTATTTTGACCTTTGCTATACAATAAATTGAACCCGAAATAGTACCTCGAATTTATCATCTATGGAGAATATTGAAATGATAATTTCAAGTTCCCTCTCCCGCCAATTGTGAGTTTATCGTTTCCTCTTTCTCTTTTCCGAGAAATATAAAGTTTGATTTCATTTTTTGTTTTTCAGAAGAGTTGGTTAAAATTTAGTTCTCATCAAAGAAAGGAAAGAACGAGAATAAAATTTTAAAATCATCTAATTCAGTTTGTGGATTATCAGATATAATCATCATTTAAGGGGAGTTTTGAGGTCCACATGTAATTCTTCGGTTTTTACGAACATGAAGTATTTAGTATTGCTCATTGAAAGTTGCTATTCTCCATCTGTTTTATCCGTCCTCTTCAAGAAAACCTTTTTTTGCCAATTTTTATGACAAATTTCTCACTTTTTCTTGAATTGACTCTTCAGTTTTTCCCTCAAACTCTAAGCATGTTTATTCATACCTTTTTTCTTTGGACATCTCCTGACGGAGCTGTTTTTATGGCTCAGGGAACCGGTTTTTGATACCCAAATCAAGGTTTCATGTTTCTGATCATTGTCACATTAATGTTGTTTTCTTTATGACTGACAATGAAATCTCTTTTCTCTTTATTTTCAAGGTGAGCTTTCAGGATGAACTCAAGTTGTTTGCAAATATTGATTTTCTGAAACGTTAAGCACCCCTTTCATTATCTTTCGTGCCTGCTGAAATTTATCAACAAAATTCACAGCCAAATCTGAATCTTTTTTAAATGTCTCCAAAATTTAATTTTTTGTTTGTTAAAATTATCTTCATTTAACCACAAAGCCTGAGTCTTTTATTCTTGGGAAAGCACCTTAAAACCTCAAAGTCTCAATCTGCTTTGAGAGCTCGGATTATTCGCCTCAGAAATTTAAACGCTATTTTGATTAAACTCTGACAATCTGGCAAAGTTCCTCAATAGTATAAAAGCCAAATTGAGAATGAAACTGTTTCTTCTCATATCACCACTCTCTCTTCAATTAACTCTTGTCTAAAATTTATCTGAGAAACTCTCTTCTTGTCTCAGTTTTGTATCGGGTCTTAAGATTCTTTCTTTCCATTTTCGACATTCAAAAAAAAAAAATGTTTCTCTGAGATATCCAAATTGTCAAAAAGCTTCAAAATTAAAAGAAAATCAGAACAAAAAGAATGAGAAAGGAAATTATCTGAATTTCAAAAATTTTCTCTTCTTACGAAAATGGGTGCTATACAAAAATATTTTTCAACAACTGAGATGATGTTTGGTTCTGAAAAAAATTTTGAGTCTCCTCCCTCGATCAGACTCATAATTCAAAACTGTCTTCTCCCGGATGAAATTAAGAACAGTTAAAAATTCAAGCTACGATTCAGAGAGGAAAACTCCTCTCATATCTGACGATTGTTCAGGAAAGACCATTTAGGCAAGTGGAATGCGCTGAGAAAAAAATTTATACTTGAAAAAAATGGGAGAAATCCATTCATGAACTTCTAACAACATTGATTGGGTTTTCCCCAAAGAATACATACCCCAAAAATTTGTCTCTGGCAAAACTCTCCAAATAAATTCTCAATTTCTCTCGGACGAAGATGAAACAAGCCTGAGGATTTCCTAAGCTGATGTAATTCCAGTTAAAAAAATCAACAGAAGAAAATTGATCAAATAAGTCGAGATTCAATTTCAACTCTAAATATAACAAGAAATCACAGAAAAAAGAATAGATCGATTTTTCAAATCATAAAATTATAAAGTTATTTTGAATGAATTTTGCGCAATTCAGATATTAAAAAAAGTTTAAATTAAAAATGTAAATAAAAATATCAAGCTTTGTTTTTGTTCTTGTATTTTTCTAGCTCAGTCTTTGTTTGCAAGTATAATGCTTGAAGTGATTTGACACGAGCCTTCAAAGTCTTTATCTCTTTATCTCTCTCTTTATCCACCTTCTTATCATCAGCATTTTGTTTGGTCGTAAATAATTTAATGCCAGGATTCCTGGACACAAGAGATTTTTCTTGGTTCATATCTATTGGGCCGCTAACTCTTTGTGGATTTAGTTTCTGGGCAAATTCACAATCCTTCCTCTTCAAATCCATACATTCAGTGTATCTTTCGGATTCAGGAGTCTTTAGATTATCGACAGAAGTTCCGTTAGCCTCAATTTCTTTGGCCTTCTGAAGCAATAGGTCCAAAACTTCTCTCTTCCTAATGAAGGAGTAATATCTGTTTTTGAGCATTATTGCTGTTCTATCAGGGAAAAACACAGCCATCTGAGCCCAATTTGACCCATATTTATCAAAGTATTTCGCAATCATCAAATCCTCTCGGTGATTAAATTTAATTCTTCTTGTAATTGAGGCTGTGGAATTTAACTCTTTATATCTAATTTTAATAAAGTGGGGTGTGATCTTCTTGTTATTAAACTTTTTGGCGATCTTTTTCCAATCCCCTTTAAACTGAGCCCCCAACTTGAGAAGCAGCTCATCCAGTCCTTCGTCCCAAACTTTGCTTGCTAATAAAGATTTGGCGGGAGTCATATCTCCTTTCACAGAGAGCTCTGACCCTTCACCACTTTCTTCTTCTCCTTCTAAATCACCTATGGCCTCAGTGTTGTTATTGTCCTCTTTTGGGGATTGCTGTTTCTGATTGGAATTCAAATTGATGTATTGATTAAACTGGTTCGTTACATTTTCTAAAGGCACTGGATTGTAAGATACCCTTGTATTTGTTCCAAGAGACATGTTCACAAAGTTCCTTTGAGGAATCTGACCCTCTGGCTGTGTCATAAAACCATTAATTTGTTGGCCTTGAAAAGCATAGTGATGTGGGTAAGGGCTTTTGAGGTAAGAGGGGGTTGATTCAGAACTCACTGTGGCTTCAGTACTCAGGCGTGTAGCTTGCATATAGCTCTCATTTTCATTCTCATAAACCTGGCCTTGGTTTTGAGGTGCGAAATTGTACTGGGGTTGTTTAACGAAATCGCTGGCAAAATACCCATCCAAGTTGTTCCCTTTCTGAAGAGGAGGGTTTACAGGTTCAGGCTCATGATTGAAATATGTATAGTTTTGATTGAAATAATAATTGGAGTTTGCGAAGTTAGCGTATCCGTGCTGCATGGGAATGACAGGCCTCTTTTAATTATTTTTTAAAGCACTTTATTATAACTGAATAACGAGAAATGCGCTAATAAATATTAATTCGTAGGTTTGTTTAAAATTTATCTTTTTAGACATTTAATTTAATAAAATCAAACAGATGATGACAAAACAATTCCAGCTTAATTTCTCATCACTCGAAAGAAATTAAAATTTTTTTCAAAATTAAAAGGATATCTCAGCCTCCTGTTTTCACACTCCTTAACATTTCTAATTCAAATACGTTAAAGTACTGAATTTGCCAGAGACCTTCATCCAAGTTTGTTTGTACTACTTTCTCTTTTCTAGATGACTTTTCAAATTCATTCAAATCATTTAGAAGGGAAAAATAGGGGTGGGGTATTCGGCAAGATAGAATCCAAGTTCATAGCCTTCTTTTAAAACTCTCAAACCCTTCTCTGAAAATTTCAGAGGAAAGAACTTTCAAAAGGCTCAGTAAAATTCAGAATTGATGAAATTAATGAGAGGCCGTACTTATTTTAAAACTTTGAAATAAACCATCGAGATTCATTTTCGATTTCTAAATAAAGAAAAAGGCCTGAAGAGAGATGATCTTTTCTATTCGAAAGTTATCAAATCTAAAAATAAAATACGCTGCTGGTTTCTCAAATCAAATTTGTCTTGAACACCAACTTAAAATCAATAATTAATTCGTCATCAAACGCCTTATTTTGTCAAATTTCACCATTGTCTGTATTCCTGGAAAATGCCTGCTTCGCTTTCGCTCTTTTTGTGATTATATTCTTGAGGTTTTTGAACTAGGAGTCTCTTAGTCCTCTCTTCATTGAAAGAAATCTTGCATATGTAACGTTAAATCCGTTTCAAAAGTTCTCCTTACATCGACCTCTCTGTTGAAGATCAATGAATTCTCTTCAAAGAAAGTCCTCTCTAACGCCATCGCTGGTCCTTAAGGTGATAAAGTCCTTTTTCTTCTCGTATTTTCAACATGCTTTTCTTTTTGGAGGGAAAAAAGAACAAAACAACAAGTCCTATTTCAAGAGGAGATAGCTTTAGGTCCTCCCAATCTTGTTTCAAATATCATTTAGAGTCGGATTGTGATCAGTCCAACCACTGTTAGTACTTAAAAAAATGGAAATAGTTTCAATATATGTTTTTGATTTCAGTCCTGTTGATTTCAGAAATGTTGAACTGAGGAAAAAAGACTCATGAGAGGTCTCCATAAAATCACGAAGATGACATCTCTCAGGTCTCATTTTCTTCAAAATAGTAGTTCACAATTTTTCAAAGGAATTAAAAAATTTGAATAAAATTCCCCTCTCCCGTGAACTTTCAAGACATTTCATGAACAATTCAAAAATTCTCAAGTTTTTTCCACTTTTTTCAAGTAATTTCAAGACTGCTCATCATTCGAGTAATTGAAAAGATCAAGAAAATCTCGCCAATCGAAATTTCCTTCTGATTTTTTTCCCTTCACACTTTTTTATCTTCGTTTCAGGATGAAAAGAGCCATGAAAGATTTCTCCAAGAACTCTTTTAGAAATTGACTGCCCAGATTCCTTCATCTAAATGAAGGCAAGAAGTATCTTTCCAAACGCTTCTTTTTTGGCTGATGGGGCTTAATCTCTAAAATTTAGTTGTTTATTGAATCTTGAAAATTTTGGATTGAGAATTTTATTTAAATTAAATAAGCGTGGCCATATATTTAGCTCAGAGCAGTCTTTTTGTGAAACAGAAACTTTTGAGGTTTCATAAAAATCAATCGAAAACCTTTCAAACCAACAATTATCTTCAATCAGAGGCTTCTTCTCGAGCCCAGGAGCCATAGAGTCAAGGGGAAATGTCAAGAAATTGAAAATTCCTTTTTCTCTCAGAAAATAAATTCAGAGTAAGAAAAAAAATACGAAGCTTTTTTCTCGAATCTCTTTTCCTTTTCAGCGATTTTTTCCCCCAAGAAAACTGAACACATTGCCATCAAAACCTTCGTTCTTTCTGGAGAACCTTCAGCTTCAAGAAAAATAAAATTAGAGAACCTTCAAGTTGGAAGGAGAAATTGCTCCTTTTTTTTTACAAACACTCAACCAATTACTTCACTGTGGGGTTGAAATTCAGACATAATTTTTTCCCCATTTTTCAAGGGCTTAAAGGGAATCCCAGTTTGAGAGAATGTCAAGCTTTCTGTCATCAGAACGATTTATTCAATGCTGCCCCTCTTTCTTCCTGAATTTTTGGTGGTCTCGCGAGATCAAAAAAAAGTTCAGATCTATTCTCAGCAAGCACCAATTTTATGAAGATTCTCATGTTCATATTTACAACCAAAAAAAGTCAAGCTCTTGATAATTTTCTGGCTTTTCTCTCAGGATCTTTTTTATCAAAATAAAGAGCCTTTCTTTAGGCAATCAAAGTTTAAGGCAAAATAAGGAGGGGTTTCAAGGAAGATCCTGAAAATATCATCAGCCCTAATACTTGAACTCATCTCTCCTTCTTCTGACTGTCCCAAAATAATCTTTGAAAAATTTTGTAAAGAATCAACAAATATTTTGATGAAATTCTTGAAGGTTCTCAACTTGAATCCCATTCCAAGAAAAATACTCAATCGGAGTATCCTTTGGCTGACCAAAGCAAAATCAAAAACTTCTGAAAAATTCATTCAACTCTAAAATCGCAAATAAACCAAACCCACTTTTTTTTTAACTCTTGTTAAAAAATTGATCTCCTTTTTTCCAGATTTAAAACCTCAGAAAAACTCCATTCATAGCATTTTAACAAAATGACTTCTTGAAATGAAAGAGAGTATCACTTGAAATCAGACAGAATTTGCATGACAAAGTTCATTATTTACGCCATTAAGAAGAAATTATATTGCTGAAAAATAAGACCGAGCTCTTTCAAACCTGAAGCGGAGCTTCAACCTCTCTCTTGTATAATTTACCTGAATCCCGCAGGAATATCTTGCCATGTCGTTTGAATTAAATATAACGAGAATATCAAATTCAAAGATATTTTCCTCTTTTAAAGACACTTTATTGATTTCGTCAAAAGTCTCAGAAAGAGTGAGAAACTCGAAGCCTGACTAGCAAATCCTAATATATCCTTCCCGTTAAGTCACAGTTTTTGACTTGGAAACAAAAAAGTCAGGTTTGGAGAGCTAGAGAGTTGACTACTATTTTTAACATAAATATGCTTGAGAAAAAATTTGGAGTTAAATGATATATAAATAGTAATCATGGACAGAATTAATCAAATAATTGAGCGTGGAATGATCAAGAAGCTTTTGCTTCCAAGAATAGTGTTCTCATCCTCTCTGTAAAACCTCCCTCCCTTTCTCCTTTGAAGATTCTCAATTACAATGATTGAACAAAAGCGTATGAATAAGAAAATATCTCCATTTTTCAGTGGATGAAAATGAAAAGATCTTCAATCTTTTAAAGCTTTTCTCAATTCAATTTGAATGAAGTCGCTTCTCTTATTGTTCACGTCTTTTTTTCCTTCAACTAATTTGAAAATCAAGTCGAGATTTAAGAAATCAAATTGAATGGCTCATAAATGCAATTGCTGTTAACAAATTACAACATTGATTTCCCTTAAAAAATGTGGGTTTATACAATTACAGACAAGCGTTTAAAAAAACTAAAATTACAATTATGAACCCTTGATATACAAAATCTTATTCTTTCATTTTCTCCTGCTCTTTCCCACGTATTTTGAAATTCAAAAGTTGGAAACTGAAAGACAAATCTATCATAAAGTTGCATCTTCTCTGAATCAGAAGAGGCAGAATTCTCTGTTAAGAGTTCTTAATGATACAACAATTATGAATTCTGAAACTCTTTTGATTTGTTGGTTTTGCGATCGCTCAGCTGAGTTTTAGTTCGTAGATATAGTGTTTGGAGTGACTTTAATCGAGCTTGAAGAAATTTTATTTCTAAATCTCGATCAAAGGTTTGCTGATCCCCTGTTGACTCAGGACTCTTTCCAACATTCACAGCTGGCTTAATACCTTCAAAACCAAAAACCAATTGTCCTTCTTGATTCGGTTTTGATTTTTGTGTAAATTCAAAACTTTCCATTTTTAAATCAATACATTCAGTGTATTTTTGTGACTCAGGAGTATCGAGATCGTCAACAATAATATTTTTACTTTCAAGGTTTATAGCTTTTGAAAGTAGCAAATCCAACACATCTCGCTTTCTAATGAAGGAGTAGTATCGATTTTTCAGCATTATAGCAGTCCTATCTGGAAAAAATTCCGCCATCTTAGTCCAATTTGATCCAAATTTATCAAAGTATTTCGCGATCATTAAATCTTCCCGATGGGTGAATTTGGTTCTTCTTGTCATGGGAGCTTCAGAACTCAGTTCTTTGTATCGCATTTTAATAAAGGCAGGTGTGATTTTCTTGTGGTTGTACTTTTTGGCAATCCTTTTCCAATTACATTTGTACTGAGCTCCGAGCTTCAAAAGAAGCTCATCCATTTCTTCATCCCAAATCTTGCTTTTCAATACGGACTTATATTGCATGATGCCTCCACTTTTCTTTGAAACCTCCGAATCGTAATCACTTTCTTCTCCTTCTTCGAACCCATTTGTATCTGTTTGAGCCTGTTCTGAAGATTCAGGATTGGGACAAAAAGGAACATACTGATTGATAGCAGTTCCTGGTGGTCCTTGATTGAAACTAAGGCATGGATTTGTTTGGACGTTAACAGGAAAAATATTCCCGTTAGGAGCTTGGTATTGATTTTCTTCAGGTAGTTTTACAAAATTATGATTTCTATTTTGTCCGTTGAAGCTCTGCGGAGCATGATTATTCAGATGCGGGTCTCTGAAATAGGGATAAAAGGGCCCAGAATACTCATTATTGTTGTCTGGAGGTTTTACCAAGTTCCCATTTATATTCTCATAGAAATGATTTTGAGGCACAAAATTCGGTTGTGACTGTTGAGCAAAGCCATTTGGGAAATATTGATCAAGATGATCTCCACCTTGTAGATGCGAAATCGCAGAACCTTCAGTGAACTGAGGAAAGCCTTGATTCAAATGATCATATGAGCCCGAGTATGGAGGTCGCTCGGCCATAATCGGCGTTGGGATATTAACTTTTTTAAAAGCTTAATTATTATATTCGTTGTAAGATCTCAGTGATTAAGGAAAGTGTTTGTTTAAAATTTTATCAAATTTCGATATAAATGTTAATCTTGGACAAAAGAGCACACATTAAAATTCGCCCCACTCACGGATCAATCCAGAATAATTAATTACTTTTTCAAATTTCAAAAGGAAAACGTTGGCCTCGAGTATTTCTCCTATATTCATGAATTCAAATTTCTCTTGATTTCCTACTCATTCATTCTCATTGGTACTTGGTATTTCATGTCGCTTGAAGCCATCAAAAGATCATTTCTGCGACGAAAAGATTTTTCGAAATGTTCACAAATCATGCACACTTAGCTTTTTAAAAATTTAATTAATTTAATCAAGAAAAGAACTTGTCAGATTTTTTTTTTTCTTTTCTAAATAAGGCAAAGTCTTTATTCTCACTGCTAATTTAGGTATGCAGATATCTAGATGCGTTAAGGAATTTCCCTTCCAAAATTCAAATTTTGTCCTCTTTATCAGAACAAACGATTAAACGCTCATCTCATGATCCTTCATATTAGCGACGAAACATTTCTTTTCAGAAAATGAAATTTATCAAGAATTTAATTTGTTCGAAGAAAAAATCCTCTTTTTTCTATCTTTGATGATTGAATAAATTTAGACCTCGAATAAAATGGAAAAAATCTATTTTAACAGATTCAAAGAGTCTCCTTCCTAGACTATTAATTGAGGAGAACAAACAAATTTTTTTTCATAAAAAAAATGTTTTTTTCTCTATAAGTATCTAATGAAAAGCTAGAATATTTTCAATACAAATAGATTGTTTTGGAAAGCCGACATTTGGAAGAAAACCCCAGAATCCTTGATCGTTTTTATGAGAGGCTCAAACATATTCTTCTTGTCAGATTGCACAGAAAAACATTAAAAAAGCTATTACTAAACTTTCAACTCTCCTCTGAGAAGCGAAAAGAACGAAGAGAGGTTATCTACGTTTGATTAGCCTAGAAGTTCTTGCAACTATGGTCGCTTTGAATAACAAATTAGACTTCAAAGACTGATTTATTATGAAACAAAGGGGTTTTCACTGACGTTCAAACATTGCCTCCATCAAACAATAAAATGTAGCTATTCATAAACCATTTTTCCCAGAGTCTTTTGGGCTATTTCGTCACAATGTCAGCGCTCTATCCAAGTCTTGATGTACACTGACCAATCACTTTTCAAAATTTTGAAAGATCAGTTATCAGTTATCAGTTTTCTTCTCCATCTTCCTCCTTTTGTTCTTCATTTTCATACTCAAGCTTCAATGAGGAGTTTTGATTACCTCAAGAATCATTTTCAAAAACTAGTAATCTATCATATGGCAGGGCTCTGTTGTTATTGGTCCTTGTCATCTTTTTCAAATTCTGGTGACCTTTCTCGTGGCTTCTTCTCTTCTAGCTTCAAAAGATTCATCAACTACCTTTTCATGATCCACGACTAAGATGATGGATGATCAATTTCAGCTTCTCATAATTTATTAATATTCAAAATTTAAGAAATTAATCAGCAAAATTAAAAACTCAATCCAAACATTTTTTTAGTGGTCCAAAAAGAAATTACAGGCACTCTGGATGAAAAAACTTTTATCAATGGCAAAGCGCCGTTAAATCTCTAAATTGAAGATCATGCATTCTCAAGATGCTTGGCTAATATCCAAACTTTTCCCTTATGAATCTTATGTTCTTGGTCATTGCTTTCCCCTGCAGCAATCTCATCTAGCTTATCCCTCGTATTGAACAAGTCTCAAAGTTCAAAAGAAAAAGACTTTGTTTGATGAAAATCACTTTTTCGGGTCACCAGTTTCCCAGGATCCAAACCAGGGCCGAGAAGGAGCTCTTCCTCTAAATTTTATGCTATTTTGGTTCGATATGTGACGTCCTTATCCTGAAATTCAAAAACCTTTCATATCTTACCAAATAAGGGGCCCGAACTTAGAAGAAAAACTACCTTTTTCGAGTGTGGTCCTCCTAAAATGCCTTCTACACCTCTCTCAAATCTCAGTTTCTTATCACTTCTCCCTTTATTAGGCTGAGTTATAGTTTTTCAAGAAATTTCTTCATCAACGACAACTTTTCACATATAAATTAAAGTTCAATGACAGTAAGTTTAATTTTTATTCAAAAAATCATTGATTCAGGCATTTTTCTCTTTAATGACGTAAATTTTCTTTTTAGTTTTGTGAGAAATTTCCTTTCATAAAGGAGAGAAAGAAAAGTGGAAAAAATAAATTCACAGCGCTCAGTGCACAGTGAAGTCAAACTTTAATTTCATCTTTATCTAAAGTCAGTTTGATAAGCAGTTACATCGAATAAAATTCAAATCGAAACGTGTTTTCTAGAAGCAGTTTGTTGGGGAATTCAAAATACAAAAACTGCAAAATACAAAGCTGAAGGGCTTGTTTATATAAAAATTTCTCAATAACGACATAAAAAACAAAGCAGTCAAAAGAATAAAAAAACATATGAATGGAGTTTAGAAATAAAACAGAACTTGGATTAAAAAAATAACCAAATCTAATTTGTATTTTTGTATTTTGCGAGTTCACCTCTTGTTTGGAGGTACAATGACTGAAGAGCTTTAATACGGGCTTTGAGGATCTTGATTTCTTCATCTTTATCAAGATTCTTTTTATTTTCAGCAGCAAGAACTCTTTGTTCATTTCTTCTTGATTTGATGCTTTCTTCATGACCAAAGATCATGTGTCTTTCTTGGTTTTGTTGCATTTGCGTTGGCATTGACATTTGCATTGGGATTTGCACAGCAAAGTGAGAACTTTCCTTTGTCAAATCCATATTTTCCGTGTATTTTTGGGATTCTGGGGTATTCAGACTATCAACAGAAACACCATTAGCTTCAATTTCTCTGGACTTGCTAAGCAAGATATCCATCACATCTCTCTTTCTGATGAAAGAGTAATATCTGTTCTTGAGCATAATGGCAGATCTGTCGGGGAAAAACTGAGCCATTTCAGACCAGTTTGATCCATATTTGTCGAAATATTTGGCAATCATCAAATCTTCTTGATGAGTAAATTTGATTCTTCTTGTGATGGGGGCAGCATAGGTCAGGTCCTTATATCTCATCTTGATAAATTGGGATGTAATCTTCTTGTGATTATATTTGTTTGCAATCTTTTTCCAATTGCATTTATATTGGGTTCCAAGCTTCAAAAGAAGCTGGTCCATTTCTTCATCCCAAATCTTGCTGTTTAACACTGATTTGTATTGCATAATTCCTCCTTTGCCTGGGGTCTCTGAACCATCTTCATCATCACTTTCTTCCACTCTTTCTTCTTGTGCTCTATAGTCACTTGTGCTATATTGACTTGGTTCCTTACTCAAGTTTCCCATATAATCTTGGTTTCTATAATTATTATTGTGGTAATAATTTGACAAATAAGGGGAATTAGAGCCAGAGCCAGAGCTTTCAGTAGTCTCAGTGACGAAACGTTCAGCTTGAGGGGCAAAGGTTTGAAGCATTTCTGTTGAGAAATTGCTTGTAAAATAATCATCAAGGTTTGCTGTAGATTCTTGATTAAAGCATGGATAATCTTGGTTCATATAATAAGTAGGTTGAGATTGGGGGGCAATCATGATTCAATGATATTATAAAGAGCTGGTCTGAATTTTTTAAAAGTTAATTATGAATAAGACTTGTGAAATTTCGGCTAATAAATCACAAAGCTACTATTTTAAAAAAATTAAAAAAAGCAGAGAGAAAGCGGATAATATCAGATTAATGATTACTAAAAAAGTCAGAAATTTGCTCAATGAAATTCAAATTAATTTAATTTCAAATTAATTAGCCTCCTGTTTTGTTGTTTTTCCCTGGATTCTAATTTAAGTAAATCAAACCACTAATTTTGGGAGTCACCTTTATGGAATCTTGATTCAACAAATCATCATTTTGAGCGCATAATATTCTTAACTCCTTCACTCTTCTCTTCGTCTCTCTCTCTCGGAATCTTTGCATTTCCATGCATACTGCAAAAAGGGCAAACTTCAAAAAGAATTATGAAGATTTTCTCTCTTTCTTGTCCAGGAAGAGAGATCTTTCAAAATGTTACTCGCAAGGGTCATAATCAAAGATTTGAGCTTTAAAATCCAATTTAATTGATAGGGAAATACTTTGATGAGGGAATTTGATTTGATTTTCCCAAGATTACTAAATAAGGAAACACATACCTTAAAATAATTTCATCTGGGCCGCCAATTGATTATTGACAAATTTAGAAGTAACATAATGATATTTACCCATACGCACAAATCTAATCAATCTTCCTATGTTCTCGCCACCCTCCTCCTGTGTGACTCATTTCACCTTCGATTTGCTCATTTTACAAGACCTTCGTTTTTAAAATGGCTTATTTTAAAAATTTATTGATCAAACAAATTTGGCAAATAGAGAAATAATAGAAAGATTTGTTAAAAGAAAATTCTCATTTTTGAAGCTTTTTCCCTTCAACCTACCTTCCTGTAAAGGTAACTTTTTCTTTGAATAAAAGCTTATCCTTCGGACAAATAAGTCTCTCAAAGGCTCAAAACTAAACTCAAGAGACAAACTTGAGTGGGCAGTGACCCATAGAGATGAAGGAGAAATTCAATTGAGATAAGCCTCAATTTAATTTTTCCTAATAATTAAAAATCAAATCTTTTATCATTCACCCGCCTCAATTTGAAATAGCGTAACTTTCTCTTCGTCCTTGTTCATATTCAAAGAAAAAGCGGAGAAAAAGTTTCTCTTTGCCCCTCCACTCTCTTTCTCTGATCTTCATTTCAAATTTATCCGATTTACTTATTCGTCTTCCCAAAGAGTCCTTTTAAGTCAAGACCATTGGGCATTGGAAATTGTTTCAAGAATCGATGAGAAAATGAGAAAACTTTAAACTAGAGAAAAGTTGCTCACATTTGCATTCAAACACCTCATCATGAAGAAATTCTTCATTGTTTTAGAACTCTGACTAAGGGATAACTTAACTTATGCACTTCCTTTGTGAATTTGGCCGTTTTGCCGAATCAAAGACCGGGGTCCTTTCTCTTCAAATGGCACAAGTTTTCAATTAAAGGTCAGATTAAGTTGGAGTGAACGTGAAAGTTCCAATGGTTCAATCTCTAAAGTTTAACAATATTCGAATAAAAATTTCAGGCTTTAAGTTTAATTATGATAACCATCTGAAAGCCAATTCTTTAAGGATTTATGTAAAAAAATACGTGCGATAATTAATCAGATTATTTCAACATCCATTTCTCTACTACTAATTTTGGACTTCCTCATAATTTGATTCTTCAGGACTTTAAAATCGCACTTTATATCTCCTGATCACAACAATTGAAACTCTTCGTCTGAATGTCTCAAAGCTTCAAATTCACATTCAGATTTCATATTTATGCAAGTTCTCTCTTGGATTCTTGAGATCCAAAAAAAATCATTTCTCGATGAATGCTTTCATAAACAAGTCAGTTTTTATTAAAGATACAAATGTGATGATCCATAGGTAAATAATCAAAAGTTATAAAACACCAGAGTGTGTTTATATGAATATAATCACAATTACCTTGAAAAGTCTTCATAATAAAAAAATATGAATTAAAATTTTATCCAACAACAAATCCTCTTTCTCCTTATCTGGCCTTTATTTTAATCAAAAATGAGTCCAAATCATTCAATAATCTTCCGGCCATCTCGCCAACCTAATCATTGATGTTAGAATAATTTCAAATTAATTTTTCAAGTACTTCATCTTTATGTTTAGCGGCTAACTTTCTTATTCTCTCTTTCTTGGTGATTGCATCAAATTCATCAATCAGCTTATCATATTTCTTCACTCTTTCTTCTCTAGCAAGATCAACCATATTCATCACATTTGCTGTCTTTATATGCACAATTTCCTTTCAAAATAAGCTCAAACATGAATTTCTATTTTATTACATCGTAAAATTGTTTGAATGTTTTATTGATGAAGTTGAAACCCATTTTGACGTGGTGCTATTAATAAAGTTATTTCCTTTCTCAAAAAACTGAATAATTACATCGAATTTGGAGTCAACAAGCATTACAGCTTTTTGCAAAAATATACAAGCTGCTTCCACATTCATTTGTCCTGTCTTATTGACCGCAGTGCTCATATTCAATAAATCCATTATTAATGTTGAATCATTCAAATTCAATCTATGAAATTTCATTAGGAAATCTCCTCAAAGGTTGGTTCATTTACATATTAATGGCATTTAGAGCTGAACGAATATTCCCAGAATTCCAATAATGGAGAACGAGTTCCAAATGATCCAATCTTTGTTTCATGAATGCTTTAAACTTGGAATGATCTTTGGCAATCTAACAAAACATTAACAACTTAATTCTCTCAAAAATAGTACATCACTAATCGCATCGTATTGAACGGTTTTATCATTATTTTCAATGCCTTTTATGAAAGAAGACATATTGAGTTGATCAGGATGAGCTCTATTGATATCAATGATTGTTGTTTCTCCGAGACTTGATCCATCTTTATTTTCGTTTAACTTTGCCATAAGACCTGCATCATGCACTTGAATGTTTCCATTTCTATTGCTTGGGCTTGGCTTCTTCTCTGGAGGTGGCATATCTTTAGAAGATGACTTTCTCACCAAAGGATCACTAAGATTTTCCCCTCCAAAGTTTACAAAGTCTCCCGATGCTTGAACTTGATTGTATCCTGGATTATAATTATTATATCCCATTTGCTGAGGAGGAGGGTTTCCACCATATTGATTCAGTTGATCTATTGGCATCATATTTGGTTGTACTTGTTGTTGATACTGATATCCACCACCAGGCATATTATTATATTGAGGAGGAGGATATTGAGGCTGAGGTTGATTTCCACCATACATATTCATATTTTGAGGAGGAGGATCTCGCTGGACAACATAATTCTGGTTATTGCCAATTAAATTATTCTGAGCTTGAGCGACAAAGACATTTGTAGGCTTCATCTCTCTTTGAGAAGGACTCGGAGTATGGTTTGAGCGGCTATCAGGTCTATTTGCGGACAAGTCTTGAGAGGTTGGCTTCTTCTTTTCTTGAGGCTTGTCGTCCAGGAAAGGTTGATCCATTTTTTGAGGGTTTGGTGTTTGGGGTTTCATTTTTGCTTCGGCTGCCTTGCGGATTGCTAAAAATTTCTCTGGAGTCATAGCGGGGTCTTTATTCACAGCTTTCAATGGACAGCACCATAAACCGAATGAAACATTTGTGATAGCAAGACCCAAGAGATTTTCTTCTTCAGTCTTATGGTTGACTTGAACTGCGAGCTCTTGAACTCCTCTCCAAGTTGTCTCAACATTATCCAGTAAATTCAAATCATTTGTATCCACATACCAGACCTTTTTATAAATTATTTCCTTGTGTACAGATAAAGATATACTCTCATTGCATCTTGAGCAGCACTGAAAAGATATTTGCCATCTGGATCAAAACTAATACTTTGAATTCCTGTCGCTTCTGGCTTCGTTGAACAAATCTATTTATTTTTGTGAAATCATTTTCCCATTCTCTTTCGCTTACCAATCCGAACTTCTCTAGATCCCAGTACTTGACAGTCTTGTCTGCGGAACCAGTGGCGAGAGTTAATTCATAAGGATTGAATTTTAAGCATGTAACAGGAGCTTCATGGAGATTGAATGTAAAAATAGTTTTTCCACTTCCAATATCCCACAACTTTGCAAGAGAATCTTGGGCACCAGAAGCAAACCATTTGCCATCAGGAGTGATCTCAAGGCAGTTAATTTGCATGTCATGACCTTTAAAGGAAGAAACTGTTTGCTTTTGTCTTAAATCCCACAATTTCACTGTTGAATCATAAGATCCAGTCAAAAGTAAATGTTCTTGAGTTGGCGAAGGAAAATGCGCGATTGTATTAATTGCCACTGAATGTCCCTTCAGAGTTGTAATCACTATTCAATTAGGCAGAGATTAAAATTCTTTGTACATTTTTGAGCATTGATATCCCAGACTGAGATGGAACCTCTATTTGTACCGGAAACGATCTCAGTTTCATTCATATTAAAACTAATTGCTGAAATCTCACTTATAACATTTGCAGTTGCTCCTTGAGATGAGAGTGTCTTTTTCAATTATTAAAGGCTTTGAGGTCATTTACCATCAATGGTCTCTCTTTATTGAGCTTCCATAAAGAAACCGCATTCTTATCATCGCCACTTGCAACAATACCGTGGGTCTTGGGACCGAACTTTGCACATACCGGCTTTGAGTTACCTGAGCCAATAAACTCCTCTAGGCGGGGGTTAGCATCGAATTAACTCAAGAAAATTACGAATTTTAGCATTTCTTTTCCTCATGAGAAAGAAGGAATTTAAATTGTTTGAAATAAGTTTAGATTAGGAAGAAATTTATTAATTATTCTCAATGACATTAGTTTTAATTAACAGTTAAAAATAACTCCAAACTAACCGCGAGCAATTCGAGAGCAAGCAGGGTTCAATTTTTCTGTGACATTCTGTCTGAATTTCATGTCAAAGGTTGAATTAGGGATGATATTTTACTACTATATTTAAGATTATTTATTGAAAAAAATTTATTGATTTTCATCGAGAATATTCTTTTAAAAAATTCTTTACATATACACAAATCAACTCATTTCACATTTAATTCAATATCAACATAGGCCTACAGATCTTTTGAGAATTTTTCTAAAATAGAATAAAATAAAGTATTTTCTAGAACTCTCCATTACCAGAGACGAATAGCAATTCCAAAGATTCGAACTGGGTGATAAATTTCTTCAAACTCAATTTCTTCAATAAGAAAATCATAAGCTTCAAATAGTATATTCATTTTTTCATTCATTTTATTCTCCAAACAACCTTCTCCAAATTCATTCTTCCAATTGTCCACCATTTCCATAAAATTCTTTGATAATACTGAATTATATTGCTGAATATTTGGATACGTTTTAAACAACAATCCAATTTGTTGTTTATTCGCTTGTAGAGCTTTTCGATGGCTCTTATATCTTTTGTTTATTTTCCCAGCAATATAAACAACCATCAGCAAAGTGGCAATGTAAATGATACTCTGGATATAATAAAATCTAAAATATCCAGAGTAGTCAATATCTTTTCGTGAATTCAGATAAATGCCCACAGGCATGACCATGAACTGAACAAAGAATATTATTAAAATTCCTCTGGTAGCGCTCTGTATTTTTTGTTGTCCAAATTCCAGGAAAATTCTTCGTAAACTCATCCAGCTTTTCAAGCTCTGAAGGTCCAGGATATTTAAAGTATATGAATTGATAAAGGTACCAGCATATCTCGGCTTCTTTTGGGTTGAAATGAACGACTTTAATTGCTTCAAGATTTGATATTTGCTCTCCATAATATCAATAACAGAGCTCATTGAAAATAAAACAAAGCATTGGGGAAGCATGCTGAAAATAATCCAAAAAACTATTCTCACCCATTTTATGAGTGAAGATTGTGAATCCTCTTCTTCGAAATAAATTATGTTGATCGTAATCAGAAATATCAAGCTCAACATGCTTTTTATCAAAGAAATATTCACAAACGTCTGATCATCAACGGTATTGCTGATTAAATCTTCCGCAATATTGTAACCTGAAACTGTTTTATCATCTTCTGGTCGGTTTTCTTGAGGAAACTTGGACTTAAACAGAAACAGAAACAGGTTTTTCTCAAATTCGACGCTTTTATTGATAAAATTTGGTGCATCCACCATTTGAGTAAAAATGTATTCTCGCTCAGTTTCCAAGATATTCAAATTCTTTACGTCCTCCTCCTGACTCCCTTTCCTCAAAGCAGCAATATTCTCTTCAAATACAGTCAGATAAAATGACTTTTCATCGAGATTTAATCTTGAAATCGCTATTTCAACTTCCTCTTGGGCTAATTCACTTGAATAATGAAACCCAAAGCCATATCTGTTGTCAAAGCTTCCATCATTGAGTTTAACTGAGCTGAATAATTGAGCAAAAACTTTATTCGTATAACCAGGAATTGAAGCAACTCCAATACTAAAGAATATTAGTCCTCCATAATAGCTTAAACTCAATGTATCAAAATAAAATAGACTTCCGTCGAGGATTCTGTAAACCAGATGCACAGAGCTTACTATACTCAAAATGCTCAAAATTAAAGCTGATTTTATCAAAAGATAATTATGGATAAAGTTTTTGAATATGATCCTCTTTATTATTGGGACAATGAAAGCTCCAATCCCAAAAGAATACAACAAAGATAAAAGCAGAGCTTTCAAAAATAATCTAAATTGAAATTCGCTTGTATAAAGACCAGCTTCAAATCTCTCAACTCCTTCTTTTGAAATATATTTCTCGTACTTTTGATTCCTTCTTTGAGAAGCACTAGTTCCATGATCTGACCTTTTGGGATAATAAAGTTGGACTTTCCTATTCTTTAATTCGTGATCTTGGTTTGAAAGTAATGGGAGTTCCAGCAATGGAGGCTCTGAGGCCTTCGCTGAAGATATCTCCATGAAAAATAAAATTAATACAGATTAAAACCTGAATTCAATCCAATTTGCTTCTTATAAAAATTCCTTTATGTTAGTTGAAATAAAGCAAAACTTGATAAAATATTCTCCAAAGAACAAATTTATTCATCCCCAAAACTCTGCTCAACAGACTTCTATCACAAAACAATTCTAGTTTTGATCTGAATCTCTTGTAAATTATTGACCACATAGCAAATACAGTGTTTATGGAAAGTAGGGTTTAGATTATCTAGAAACCTGGATTTATTTCTTCTAGAAATTAGGTATAAAACTAAGAAAAGAAGGTGACAAGGAAATAAATCAAATAATTCCAACAGATTGATAAACTGGAAAGGGAATTAAAATTATCAAAATTCCGGAGAAAATAGGTTGACCTGGAACATCCCTCAAACTTGCAAACTCTTCATCATAAAGGCTCTTGTAGAAGATTATCAAATCAAGTTTATTTGGTTTTTGGCCTGTTCAAAATTCAAAAATTGGCCAATAATATCGAACGCAAGAAATGAAGCGGAAACCAAAGCCAAAAATTTTAGAACTCCTTTATTGAAAAGTACCTTGAACACAACCATTCTTTCACTCTCCTAAAATCAACCCAAATAAACTTTCCCATATTTGTTCTCATTTAGTGACCTTCAAGCTTTAAGTTTGTCATCTTTCCCTCTCTGTTACCCTCAAGTTATAATGATGAATTAAAGGGTCTGACTTTGAGTTTTATTCAGAGCGTTTAAACCTGTTTATTCTTATGTCATAGAAACGATTCAAGACGTTTCTGAAAAAAATTTTAACAAATCATTTTTCACTTAAAACGCAAATCTCACTCAAGGAGGATTAAGCTCCTCATCAACAACGGAAGAACAAAGCCGCTTTCCACTGACATATTTTTCTTTTCAAACTTTTTATTCAAATTTCAGGGTGATAAAAAGTCATCATCTGATTCTGATTGCTGATTCTAAGTTCCTAACTCTTAATCATCGATCAATCATTGATTTATTTTACTAATTTTGTATTTTTATTCATAATTCAAATAATAAATTTCGCTACTTTAATTTAATTTTTGGACAGAAATCAACTATTTATAGGACTTTATAACTCCGCAGAATTCCCCTCATTTAATCCTAACCGCTTCCAATCTAGCAAAAGAACAGTCTAAATTCTCCAAAATTCCCTCAGTTACTTCAAAAATAGCCCTCTAACGCCACCAAGGTTTCACCTGATATATTTTCACTCTCACTTCCCGAATTTCTATTCAATTATAAACTCATCCTGATTCTATTTCAAAACAGCCAATGAATATTTATTATATGGCTCCATTATTTGAAGGCGGATCAAAAGAATTTTTGAATACCAAGAGAATTTTGAAATTCGTTCATTTTGGTTTCTTCAATACTTCGGACAAGTTGCATTCTCTTCTGTGGTTTTCCAAAATCCTACCTTTGAAATTCTCTGAAAATAACCCCAAATCTCCAAAGAAGTCACCTCTCCTCAAAATAAACAAAGTTTAATTGTATTAAATTTGTAGTTGTAAAACTGCTACTTAAACTTCAAGGACCCAAACTCACAAAGTAATTATATAATTAACTCTTTTTAATTAATCATGCCATACCTGAAAAATAAGGTAAATATTTCCCGTAAAAGTACAATAACCGACCTTCTCTCCGAAGATGAGGAGAACCTTTCCGCTCCCCTAAAATCCTCACAATCAAAAGTCAAAAAAGAAAAGGAAAACGAACGAACCCAGAAAAAACAAAAACAGCCTTCCCAAAAAGCTGCAAAAGTTAAAAGGGACCAGTCCAAACCCAGTTCCAAAAATATCGTCAAAAATTTCGGAAAAGCCATGTGCAGCTTCGCTTCCTCGGACCTCGCTTTGCCATATCTTGACCAATTAAATACGAAACGGGGAGTCAATCTCGAACAATTCCAGGACCACATCCACAAAAAACGAGACCTGATCGACAGCATTGATAGTCTTAGAACACTACTTCTCATCACCAAGCATGATGACGAGGTCATGATGGGCTTCAAAAAGCTGTTTCAAGAAATATCTATTATTTTTATAAAGTATTTTTCAGTAAATTGGATTTTCCAAGGAAAAATGTCTCATAAACAAGCACATCTCAGATCAAGGTTCAAGATGCTCAGGAGAATAAAAAGCCCTCAACATTTTACCTACTTTAAAGATTTTTCAAGATAGTTTGAATTTTTCATTCCTTCCTTCATTCATATGCTGACTTTTGATGTTTTGAGATTTTATCTGTAAATTTAAGATTAAAATGTATAAGATATTAAGGACGCTCAATTTTATTTGCTTAACTGTTTTGTATTGATTGGATCTCCGAAATTAAAGGTTTCAGTTAAACAAAATAAAAAAAGGAATTTCAAAACTTCGTGATCATAAACCCGATATTTCCTTTTCAAAATTTTGTTCTATTAATTATTTTTAGACTTTTTTAATTTTATCTCCTCCACTACACCGCATATTCAATCATTCTGTGGAAAAATACATTTTTATCAACTTCGCCTCAGATCAAATTTTTCCTCACATTTTTCTCCCTCCATTTGACCTTCAACAACGAAAGGATTAGCATCAAAGGCTCAGATGCTTTTCAAAGATTCACAAAAACCTGAATTTTTTTAAACTTCTAAAATTTCAACATTTTTCAAGGGAAAAATTTATTCAGATGACCTGACCATTTGAAAGCCCTTTTGGATCGAATTTGATCTCCCTAACATTACGAGATTGGGAAACAAACAAGCGAAAACCATAAAATGTTTTTAGAAATGTATTTGACAGGCTGAGACCTCTTTTCCTCCTCTGAATTAAATTCTGGGTTTGCCAAATTTCAAGGCCGTACAAAAGTTTTTGTCAGCTCAAATAAGGTGGCAAAATAAATACTGCAAAAAAACTTGGCCTTAACTTTATATATCGTAAATAATATATTCGGATTATAAATATTTTAAACCAGCTTCTTTGGAGATTTGAATGATTGTTTGCGAAATTTAAAGAAGAAATGTTTCTTTTGAGACGACAACTAGTGTGCTCCGAGAATAGGACAATCCTGACAATCCTATGATTGTTTGAACCTTTGAGCTAAAAATACTCTTTGATAACTAATCCTATATTTATATCAAATTTTTCTTAATTCGAGTCAGTTTTTACAATCTCAACTTCATAAAAAAATATATTCAAAAAACAAAAAAGGCTTGAAAACCCTTTGAAGAATCTACAATATCAACACCCTTCATCAATCTTCACTTTCAAATTTCAACCAAAAAGGGGCATTTAAATCCGTTTTTGATCTTACCATTACGATAATTATTCTCTCAAAACTTGATGACTCGAGCTTATAAGCCAACAATCAAATGGCTGATTCTTTGTTTAGAAAATGAAGTGGTTTGTTTCGAAATAGATGCTATTTTTCGATTCATTTCTAAAAGAAATTATTTTAGTTTAAGGTTAAATTTTATTTTCATAGTAAGCGAGAGTTAGAAATCCTTTCTTTCTAGAAACAATTAGAGAAATAAAATCGAAAAAAACTTTTTTCTCTTTAATTTGACCTGACTTTTTTGTTGAAACAAAAACGAATCGTCCATTCTCTCAACCAAAAAGAGTTACGAGGACTAGGCTCATCAGAAAATCGAAAGTATCTTTACAATTTCCTTTTAGGATAAATATTTTGAACCCTTTATCAAAATAAACTCTTACTCATTTTATTCAGAGTCTTTTATTGATAATTTATAGTGCTAAAATTTCTTATTTGGACTCGAAAAATCATTGTTATTTCTAATATACACGCACAGATATTATAACATTCAAGATTAATTCTAATTTCACCTTCCTTCGGCACAGCCAACTCAATCAATTTTCCTACGTTTCCTGAGTTCATTCTTTTCGTATTTTTCAAGCAATTTCAAGGATTTTTACACCACTTTCAATTGAAATAAACTAAACAAGGAAAGGCTTTTCGGAGTTCCACAAAGAGATGATTCTGTGGTGAGCTTGGGATTTAAAGGCTGTTTAACCTTAAAATAGAAAGTATGTCGCAAACATTTATGTCGTTTATTTATTTTCTCATTCAACCTTCCAAATCATATTTCCCATGACTTAGGGTTCTTTGCTTTTTAACATCTCATTAAAATTTATTAGGCTCAATTAAATACTATCTAACTCATGTTTTTCCGGCCTCTCAATAACTTTTATTCAGATTTATCCCTTCATTTTCTGAGCTTGAAATGTTTTCCATTTCTCCACTCTCCTCTTAAAAGAGGATATCTCCTCTCGTTATGGTTATTGATGGAGCATTCCTCCCAAAAAATTTCACACTCAATGGCGGTTCTAAATTTATTATGATTTTCCAGACCAGGCTTCCAACGCTAATCAAAGAGTTTTGCCTTCAAATAAATCTTGCCCTCTGAAAGGATTTCATAGGATTTCGCTGTGATGATTTTCGGCCTGATTACCGGGTATTCTTGCTTGAAAACTTCACCAAACAATCTACTCTTCTCAATGAAGGCTTCTTTAAAAAGAAAAGAAGGTTTCGCTACTTTGAAATGAGTTTTGAGTCGATATTCTTGCCCGAAACTTGTTCTCAAAACAGCTCGCCCTTGAAGCAAATTTAAATTCGGATTTCTGGCTCAAAATTTATTCTGAGCTCTGACCGGCAAATTTTCTTCTGAAATTCCTGATAAAAAATCATTTTACTATTCAGTTCTTAGAAAAGATTCTCAATGAAATATGTGGGGAAAATGTTGATAAACTCCTTGAAAAACTCAGAGAAAACTTCACCTTAACAACAACTAAGTTTTACAGATGTAACTGGAAAACACTGAAGGTTAATTTTCTGCCATATTTTAGTGTCAAAGGCAAAGGTTCCTTTGATCTCAACCGAAATGGGGAAATCCGTTCCCGTTAATATCTGACAAATATTTTTCTTGTCATGCTTTGACATTTTTCATCATCAATGATAAAAAGAACCGCTATCCTATTTTAGAAAACTATTTTTATAATCTTTCTTCTCCCTTTGGATTTATTTTTTGGAGATGAGCTGACAATTTTCCAACAAAAAAGTTTACGGAAAACTCAAATCTCTCGAAAAAACTTTCTAAGATTTTAATGATGTGGCTCTTCAATTAAAAGAGAAAACTTCATCAAGAAGGGATTTTGTTCTAAAATTACTTAAGAACCTTGGAAGTCGTCCTTGGAGGTAACTTTTCCCCCACTGGATTCCTCTTTTTGTCAGAAATCTTAAATCCGAAATTTTCCTCAACATAGAAAAAAAAAAAAAAAAAATATTTCCAAAGTATACCATCCAAAAGTTTTTTTAAAAAACTTTTAAAATTATTTTTTTTATTGTTATAATTTATAATCTTTTATTTTTTTTTTTTTTTTATTA
>Ga0182738_1002065_pt1 | contig 24216 bp, 35 predicted proteins | sample eDN5th30CBELigMG_FD_128876 | JGI IMG/M metagenome (GOLD analysis project Ga0182738, IMG submission 128876) | Enriched Miracle-Growth compost microbial communities from Emeryville, California, USA - eDNA 5th pass 30_C BE-Lig MG (version 2)... ...
GCGCCGTCATTCTCGCGGCTCCTTCCTCTGCGCAGGACGAAGGACAGGACGGGATGCCTGCTTGCGCAGAATTTCGGCTATAGCTTCCGACTGATCCGATGAGTTGTCGAGGGCCAGCATTACGCGGAATGGCTTATACCCCATGTCGCTCCAGCGCTGGACATAGATCGGAAAATCGCGGCTCGCTGCCTTCTCGTGCCCGACATGCCTACGCCAAGCATCGGCCGTGGTCGCAGCAAGGGTACTCTTGCCAATCGCGAGTTTCACGTCATCGGGCCAATCGTTGGCGGCGATGATGTATCCGGTGAAGGTTGCCGTCATCCCCGCTCCTTATCCAGTGCGTTGCGGGAGGAAGCCCGCTCTTCCCAGACGCCGTAGCCCTTGCCGAAGATGGCGCCGGCCGCGAAGACGAAAACAATCGTCTGGCTGGACGGCTGCCCTATGAAGGACAGGGCTAGGCAGAAGACGCCGATAAAGGCGCCCATGGACATCAGCGTTCCCGGCTTCATTCGCTCTCTCCTCTCTGGCGGATAGCGGAGGTTCCAGATGCTGTTTTGGCGGCGTGCGCCGCTTCGAGCGCCTGAGCTTCTTCGGGTGAGGCGATGACGAAATGCGGATGCTTCACGCCTTTCTCGTCCACGACTTCAAGATCGTGCATCCGGAGCAACCCGCCGAGCGTCCAGTTGCAGGGCTCGCCGTCTGGCTCTTTGCGAGGTTCAGGCGCGCCTTTGACGCGGCCGACACAGGAGAAGCCGATGAACTTCTCAGCCTGTTCGGGATCCGTGCCCGCACAAATGAAGCTCTGGATAGACTGCACCGTGGCGCACATCGGGCACTTCACGGCGGCATGGATACGAGAGCTTACGGCCTGCGCCTTGAGGCGCGTGCGGAATTCATCGATCGAGATCGTTTCGAGGCTCATGGCTGATCTCCTGAGGCTGTAAGGGCTGCGATGACCTCTCTCGCTGTCTCGCCGACCTTGGCGGGCGTGAACTTCCAGCCCATTTTCACAAGGTGGCGCTCGGCGATCCTCAGTGCCTCCGCATGGGTCTCGTCGCCGATAACCGGCTTCGGTTTATCGGTCATGATCGCCTCCGCTTGCAGTAGTGGCGGAACCGCTGCGCGTGGCGGCGAGGGCGACAACGAGATGCAAGGCTTCATCGACCGTCGCTATTTCGGCCTGACCGAGCCCGTTGTCGATAAAGAGGGAACCACCGAGCCTATCGGCGATTGATTGGCCGAGTTCGCGAAGCGCGTCACCCGGCAGTTTGCCTGTGCGCTTCCATTCGAGGATTTCGGCGCACCGCTCGACTAAGTCAGCGGGGATCACCTCCGCGCTGTCCTCTCCCTCTCTAAGGGGTGGCGCAGGGAATGGGCTGGCGATAAAGCCGTGCTTGATGCCATAGGCCAAGGCCGAGATGGTGTGCTTGACGACGGCCCGGCGCTGCTCCGTGTCGCAGGGCTGGCCGCTCTGGCATACTCCGTCCATGTCTGCGCAATCACGGCACATGCCGCCGTAGCGAAGCACATAGCCTATCAGCTCGTCACCCACCGGCTCTACCGCCGGCACATCGACAAGGGCGGAGCGGTCTAACGAAATTCTTGAAGCAACGTTCGTGGATACCGGGCCGCTGTTTGATCTCGTATCCACCAACAACAACCAAGTTGTATATGGGCGCCGAGGTACGGGGAAGACTCACGTTCTGAAATACCTCCAGCAGCAGGTTACGAAAGACGGTGGTGTTCCGGTCTACGTCGACCTGCGAAATGTCGGATCGAATGGTTCGATCTATGGAGATGGCACTCGTTCGCTGGCTGAACGCGCAAGTACATTGATTATCGACGTGCTAAATCAACTTTTGAATGATCTATACACTGTTGCCGTAGATTGCTTGGAGAGCGCTCCCGATCCGACCCAGATATCAATTCGGCTAGACGATTTTGGCGACGCAATCAGTAGTGTGCGGATCACAGGCGAAGCTCAGGCGTCTGCAGGCCATGAACGTAGTCATAGCGTAGGCGGTTCCTCCACCCTAATGATGAAGCCCGAAGCCGTACAGGTCGGATTAGGTGTTTCAGCAAACGAAAGCGCGAAAATGTCGACCTCCATTTCGCGGTCTGGCCGTGAAGTGTTGCATCTCAACTTCGGAAGGATTGGGACTGCATTGTCCGGGCTGGTAGATGTTTTGGGCGTCGCAAGGCTTTGGCTCCTTATCGATGAATGGAGCGAAGTGCCCCTTGATCTCCAACCATACCTCGCAGATCTTTTACGGCGTACCATTTTGCCCATCGGCAAGATCACCTTGAAAATCGCCGCTATTGACCATCGCTCGAATTTTTCTATCTCGCAAAGGAAAGGTGAATATATCGGCCTCGAGCTAGGCGCTGACGTTGCCGCAGATCTGAACCTTGATGACTTCCTTGTTTTTGACAACAAGGAAGGCAAGGCGACGGATTTCTTTAAAAGGCTTATTTTCCAACATTATTCTAATTCTGACTATGCGGTTCCAGGAGTAAATACGCCTGACAAACTAATACAGGTCGCATTCACGCAACATCCGGTGTTTGACGAGTTCGTTCGAGCTGTGGAGGGCGTTCCACGTGACGCGTTGAATCTCGCTACCAAGGTCGCCACTAAGGCCTTTGGTACGCCTATCGCTATGACACACGTTCGTGCAGGCGCGCGTGATTGGTATCAGCAAGACAAGCACGCGGTAATTCGTGAAGATGCATCTTTGGATCAATTACTAACGAAGATCATCGAGGAAGTTATTGGGGTTCGTCGCGCAAGGGCATTCCTATTGCAGAGCAATAAGAGAGTCGATGAAATTGAGAAACTCTTCGACTCCCGCATCCTTCATATCTTGAAGAAAAACGTATCGTCGAGGGATGAGCCAGGCGTTCGATATGATGTCTATAAGATTGACTATGGATGCTATGTCGACCTCATTAACACGGTTAAGAACCCCGACAAGCTATTTGATGTCGATGACGACAACGGGGCTGCCTTGAACATTGAAGTCCCCACAGACGATTATCGATCAATCCGGCGAGCGATCCTCCGTCCTGCGGAGTTCGGTCTTGTGGCATAGAGAATAGATTGCATTCATCTGTCGGAAGGCGCCCTTAGGGGGAGTATACTATTCGCAGCGCGCGCCGCGGATCACGCAAGGCGGGATGAAGGTGCCGGACCATATGCCGAGCTTTGCGGTCCGTGCCTGGCGCTGTTCGTTTGCATACCGGCCCTTGCTGTATTTGGGCCAGTCGATGGCATGACCGTTGGAAACCAGCCAGCGGTTCACATCGGTTCCGTCCGCGCGGGTGCATATGGCGACGATACGGTTATGATCCCTTCCGGTCCTGCGGCAAGAGACAGGGCGGGATTCGGAGAGGAAGACATCAAGGGCTTCCGCCGAGACCTTGCCGCAACGGTAGGGCTTGCCAGCGGCATCAACGCAGCTCTGGCGGCTCTCCGGGGCGTCGACGCCGTCAAAGCGGATGCGGGTGCCATGAATATCGATGGTGTCGCCGTCGATGACAGAGGCGCGGCCGATGATATCGGCGGCTTCGGCGCTGACCGAGGCCGAAAGCATGACGGCGAGGCCCAACGAAGTGAATAGGAGTTTTCTACTCATACTCAGGAAGAAATCGCGCGCTTCAGATCGAACTTGCCGAGTTTGCGGGTGCGCTTCCAGAAGCCGCGCTTGATCCTGGCGATTTCGCCTCGCTTCCAATGTATCAATTGGCGGCTCTTGCGGGAAAGAGCTTCGTATTCGTCGCCGCCGACCATTCCTTTGTTGCCCATCATGGCAAGGTCCTTTCGTTAGCCGGCTAGTCTGTTTTCGGCGTAGTTGCTGGCCGCTTCCTCAAGGGCTTCTTCCGCCCACTGGTTGAGGCTCTTGCCAGACAGTTCGGCAGCGATGGCAGCTTTACGGTGGGTAGCAGGATCGACACGGAACATCATCTTGCCCGAATAGGGCTTCTGGGGTTCCTTGCCGACATTGGCGCACGTTTCGAGGTAATCGTCCACGGCCTCATGAAAGGCTTCCTTCAGACCAACGACCGTATCGGCATGGAAGCCTACGACATCATTGATGCCGGCGATCTTGCCGAAGAAGATTTCGTCTTCGCTGTCAAACTCGACACGGGCGCTATAGCCCTTGTAATTCATAACGTTGGTCATGGCGTCACTCCTATAAGGGTGAGGAATTCGCGAGCGTCCTTGACTTGGTAGCGTTTGGCTTCCTTGTCCGGGTGAGGCCGGTGGAAGTTGGCAATGTTGCCATCCTTCACGAACCGGACGCGGGAGCCGTTGCCTTCAACGACCTCGCAACCAGCAGCAATAAGAAGGCTTTCAATGTCAGCCCAATCAATGGTTCCCGAAACCGGGTTCTTGAATACCGCCGTCAATGTCTTCTTTTGCTTGCTATTCATGCTAGCAATTTAGGGTGAGAGAAGAGGAAACGCAAGCGAAATATGCTAGCGTCTATGGTTTGAGGCAACCGTGGCCGGACAGCCAATCGCGGAAGTGGGGCTAGAATGGCATCTCGTCATCCATGTCTCTGTTGAGGGCCGGCCATTGCCGCCATTCTTCGCGTCCGTATGTCGATTTGTATCTGACATCACCCTTGTCAGTGATCCGATAGTTATTGCCGTCCGCTAGTTCGAAGATAATTTCATCTTTGCCGAATGAAATGTTCGACACTAGAGGATGCCCAACGAGAACGTCCTTCGCCACCTCTGCCGGCATTCTCAGGTTTTCAAGCCGAGATTTGAACCTGTTGATGATCGTCGCTGCTGTGTCGCGATGGAGAAGAGCTTCGTCCAGGAGTTTCCGTACCGCCTCGACTTCAGAGGAATAATTCTTCTCCTCTTGAAACTCCACAATGCGCGCAACCAGCTCCGAAGGCAGCACGTAGACACGCCGTATGGAGGCTTCCTTTTCTTTTGCCATGGCTCTCCCCAGATAATTTTACATTCTGATTGACATGCCATTGACAATAGATCAATTGGCAAGCAAATTGACATTGCAATGGTAAGGGAGATTGTGATTTGCATGCATATAAGCGCAGTTACAGGACAGGAAAGGAGAAGCCTGAAAGGGTAGTGATCCTCCTGCCTCGCGAGGAGCTTGAAAGGATTGACGGGTGGGGCGTGCCCGCAGGGATGCCGAGCCGGTCGGTGACTATCAGGAAGCTTGTCGAGAAAGGCCTAGCGGCCTCTGAAAATGAGAAGAGCGGGACCACGGCGTAGGAACCGTCCCGCTCTTCCGAAAGAAACGCCGGCTAGGCCGGCCTCCCCTATGTCCATGAACCTTGGAGGTCAACGATGGACAAGCATGAGCATAACACCAGCGGAGGGAAGTTTCCAGTCTCCCGCGTGTCGGCCAACGAGATTGCCGATATCGGCCTGAAGACGTTCGACGACGGGCCGCGCGCGCTCGATCTGGATATCGCAAAGCGCCTTGGCTTCGACCGTCCGCGTGATATCCGCAAACTCATCGAGCGGAACATGGCTGAACTGCTTCGGTTCGGAGTTTGCGCCACGGTGGCGCAAAATCATGGAGGTGGTCGCGGTCGCCCAGGCAAGGAATACTGGCTCAACGAGGAACAGGCTCTCCTCATCGCCGCGCTGTCCGAGACGAAGAATGCGGCTGAAGTTCGTCACATGTTGATCAAGGTCTTCGTTGCATGGCGGCGCGGCGATCTTCCTCCGGTCCCGGTGAAGGTCAACGTTCCGACGAACGAGCGCCTTGCAGTGGCAAGAGAAGGGCGGCTTCAGTTCAAGATGTTCCGTTCCGTCGCCCGCGACATCGGCCTCAAGGGCAATCAGGCGGTTCTCTCCGCGAACCGGGCCACGAAGATGACGACGGGCTTCGATGTCATGGGGGCTCTCGGCATCACACATATCGACGCGCAGGTGAACCAGCCCGATCTTCGCCCTTCCGATATTGCGGGGCGCCTTGGTCTGCGTAGCGCACAGGAAGCCAATAAGCTCCTCGTTCGGTTCGGCTACCAGAACGCGCTTCGCGACCACAAGGGGCATGTCTACTACGAACTGACGCCGAAGGGTGAGAATGCCGGTGGTGTTTTCAAGGACACCGACAAGAAGACCGGCCATGGCGTTCCGATCAAGCAGCTCATGTGGGCCTCTCGGATCGTCGATCTTCTCCGCTCCGATATGGAACGGGAGGATGCGTGATGGAGAACGTTTCGCACATTGAAATTGACGGCGGCACGATCACCGGGCCCACCGTCATCGAGACCGCAGCCGGCAAGCGCACACTTCCGACGCTGATCGGCTCGCATCGGTACTTCGTCAGCGTCATCGAAGATGATGGTGGCCGCATCTGCATGTGGGATGGCGACAGTCACGATGACGCCGTTATGGAAGCCGAAGCACTCAAGATTTCCTTCGGGACGGATAAGGTGCTGGATATGACGGGGAGGGCCGCATGATGCACACGACCCGCCGCAAAGCCCTTTGCTTCCTTGCCGGAGCCTCCGTCGCCCCGGCTATCTCACTCGCCGCTCATGAGGACCCCGAGCCTGAAACGCAGGAAGAAAAGTGCGCACGCCTGCTGATGGAACTGATGGCTGAATGCCGAAAGCTGCCGCTTCCGCTCCATACGAGGTTCGGCCGAAATGCCGATATCCCGCTTGGTAAGGCGTCCGACTATGCACGCTACGGCTACAGCGAGGATGACGGCGAAATTCTGACTATCATCCTCAAATCTCGCAACGCTGGTTTGGTGGTGGCGTGATGGACCGGCGCACCTTCATGAAGGCCGCGGCGATCGCCGCTTCGACGCCGGCTACCATCGGCGCAATCTCGGTTGCCATTCCCGACATGTACCGGGAATGGCTTGACGTCCGTTATCGGTCCTCCGCTGGCAAGACCGAGGCTGAGATGGACGAAGGTTTTTACCGATACCAGACCCTGCAAAGGTCGATCATCGAGGCCGAGCCCCAAACCCCGCGGGACGTGGCAATTCAGTTCATCGTGGATACCGACGACGGCGACAGCTACCACTCGGACGAGTTTGAGCGTCGTATTCGGCAGTTGGCCGCGTCCTGAGTTCAATAAAAGTCAAATGAAGCAAGGCCCTCCATCGCGGGGGCCTTTCCCATGGAAGGAAGCCCATGCCCAGGAACGGAAGCTACGTCTATTCGAAGCCAGCCGGCACGACGGCGGTTCCAAATACGACCATCGAAAGCGCCAAGTACAATTCGACCATCGACGATATTGTCGACGATCTGAACGCGGCGAGGCCTGTAACGGCTGGCGGCACGGGACAGACGAGCGTTCCGGCAGCCCGACAGGCTTTCACCACATACACGACGAAGTCAGCGGGCTATACGGCGGCAAAGACGGACGCCGGGGCTATCCATCGCTGCTCGGCAGAGATCACCGTGGCGCTCACGGCTGCAACGACCCTCGATGCCAACTGGACGCTGACGGTTATTGCTGATGGCGGAGACGTAACCATAGACCCAGACGGAACCGAGCTTATCAACGGCGAGGCAACCCTTGTCGTCTCCGATGGGGACGCGGCTTACATCATCTGCACGGGGTCGGCGTTCGTGGCGATTACCATTCCGGGCGTTGCCGGCGTGGCAAAGCTCGATACGGTGAACACCTTCACCAAGACGCAAGTCTGGTCCAAGGGCGCCGACGTTGCCAGCGCTGCGGTCCTGACGCTCGGCGATGACGGCAACTACTTCGACGTGACGGGAACCACGGCTATTACCTCGATTGCCACGGTGGGCGTCGGCACGGTTATCAAGCTGCACTTCGACGGGGCGCTGACGCTCACCCATCACTCGACGGACCTTGTTCTTCCGGGCGGTGCGAATATCACCACGGCGGCCGGCGATGAGGCGGAGTTTGTCGAGTACGCGGCGGGGGACTGGCGGTGTGTGAACTACCAGAGCAACCTCCCACCGCCGATACTGCATGTGCGCGATCAGAAGACCCTCGGCGCAGCTGGCGGCACATCGATCACCGGCACCCAAACGAGAACGCTGAACACCGTCGTTACAAACGGCATTGCGGGGGCATCTCTGTCCTCCAATCAGGTTACGCTCCCAGCCGGGACCTACGACATCAAGGCTCGCGCGCCGGTCTTCGGTAGCGGTCGTGCGAAAATATACCTCCAGGAGAGTGGAGGCGGCGCGATGCTCCTCATGGGCACAAACCAGTTCGTTAATGGGCCTTCGACGGACGGGACGTACGTAGAGCTTGAAGGGCGGCTTACCCTTGCGTCCTCGACGTCGTTTGAAATCAAGCAATATATAGGCAACGGGATCTCTGGAAACGGATTGGGTGTGGAAACGAACGCCGTTTTCGGCCCGGAAGTCTATGCCGAACTCTATGCGCGGAAGGTAGGTTGATATGCCCCACGCTCTCATCGAAAACAGCGTCGTCGTCCAACTCGACCTGACGGGCAACCCACCGGAAGACTACGTCGAGTGCCCCGACGACGTGCAGCCCGGCTATACCTACGACGGCGAGGCGTGGACAGCACCGCTGAGCCCCGAGCCGGAACCGCCAACCCTCGCCGACTACGAGAACACCATCCAGGCCCTCGTGGACACGACCGCGACCGAGAAGATGTTCCGCGACGGCGTGACGCTCGCCAGCTACGTTGCATCCACCAATCCGCAATGGGCGGCAGAGGCTCAAGCCTTCGTGGCGTGGCGCGATGCCGTATGGGCCTACGCCTACGCCGAGCTTGCAAAGGTGCAGGCCGGCGAGCGCGCGCAGCCGACGCCTGAGGATTTCCTGACAGAGCTGCCGGCTATCGTCTGGCCCAATTGAGACCCGGGAACGCCTCGTATCGCTCAACCGGGTCCCCTCACGTTCTTACGCAGTAACCACCGTGAGCGGTCCATCTTGCACCGCAAGCGGTTAGGTGGGCAATCCGCCCGACCGGCCTAGCCGCAAAAAAGCGGCCGGCAGACGAGTGGCTATCTGCCGGCCCAAACCGTCTGGTTTCCTAGTCTTCCAGACGGGCCTCGCTCTATAGCATAATCCAACCTCAAGGACATAACCATGAACCGCACCATCCAATGGCGCGGGGCAGGAGGCAGACGGCTCTTAACCACGGGTTACTAGACGGCTCAAAATGAAAACCCCGCCGAAGCGGGGCTCTCATCAAATCGCTACGTCCAGGTCGTCCTCACATGAGGACTTAGCTCGCAACTCGTCCAACATTCGGCGGACGAGATCGGAGTGCCTTTCAATGAGCAGGAGATAAGCCCTGTTGCTGTCGATCGGTCGCGTGCGGCGCTGCTCCCAATCGCGAATCTGGTTAATGCTAAAGCAGAATTCAGAAGCAAATGCATCTTGGGAAAGGCCGAGTTGACGGCGAATTGCGCGCACATCTACGTCTGGGGGGACATGGATGTGGGCAGGCTTCGTCTCGCCGCGGGCGATTTCTCGCATTTCCCGCGCAGCGTTAAGAAGCCTGCTTCCAGCGTTGGTCATGATGCCACCTCCGATTTCTTCATCTCAAGTACGCGCTGCGACACCATAGTCCGGTATTCATCCGCAAACGCGTCTAACTCCTTCTTCAGGCCGGCCCGCTCTCGGGCCGACAGGTTGATTTTGTCACCCTTTGCATAGACATCCATGAGAAAGACAGGGATGTCATCTGCGCAGTAGTATGTCACGACGCGGTAGCTTCCGCTCTTGCCGCGTCCCGGCTTCGCGAAACGAAGCTTCCGAGCCCCGCCGGTTCCCTTGATAAGGTCCCCGGAGTCCGGACATTCCGAAAGGAGGTTCTTCAGGCGAAGTACCTCTTCCTCAGACATACCGGCGTCAGAGGCGGCTTTACGAAAGCTGTGTGTTTCAACGACGCAGTGCATGCATAATGACTACGTTTATCACGTAGTTCCGTCAACAAATAATTAATTTTCGGAAACCTAGGGAACCTAACCATGAACCGCGCGAACTTCTACGCGTCGGTGCGCCAACGCGCGTCCGGCGTTTTCGGCACGTCCATCACCCAGAGCCAGGTGCAGGGCGTCGAGGCCGTCCTTGATGAAGCCGAGAAGCGAGGAACGCCGCTCCGGCAACTCGCCTATATCCTCGCCACGGCCTACCACGAATCCGCCCATACCATGCAGGCGGTGAGGGAGACGCTGGCGAAGACCGACGACGGCGCTATCCGGGCTCTGGAAGCGGCATGGAAGGCCGGCAAGCTATCGTGGGTGAAGACGCCGTACTGGCGCAAGGACGCTGACGGTAAATCATGGTTCGGCCGCGGCCTCGTCCAGATCACGCACAAGGCCAACTATCAGAAGCTCGGCCTGCTGATCGGCGTCGATCTGGTGAAAGACCCGTCGAAGGCGCTGGAGCTTTCCACGGCGGTGCAAATCCTCTTCACCGGCATGGAGCTGGGCAGCTTCACCGAAAAGTCGCTCGCCGACTACATCAGCGACGGCCGGGCGGATTACGTGGGCGCTCGCCGGATCGTCAATGGCACGGATAAGGCCGCGCTGATTGCCGGCTATGCCGAGGCATTCGAGCGAGCGCTTGTCGCGGCCGGCTATTCCGCGAAGAAGCCGACCTCGAAACCCTCAGAAACCAGCGCCTCCAGCGGGAAAGATGCCGATTCGGGCATCACCCCCGCGGCCGCTATCGAGCAAGGCCCGGTCCCCTCCGGCAACTGGCTCGCCGGCATCATCACTGTAATCCTCAATCTCGTGAAAGGATGGAAGAAATGACCGCCGTACTTGCGCGCATCGCGTTGCGCTACCTCGCCGCCGCCCTCGTCACGGCCGGCTATCTCGATGCAGACCTCGGCAACCAGATCGGGGCGGATCCTGACCTTCTGATCCTCATCGGCGGCGCTATCGGCCTGGCCGTCGAAATGGCCTACGCTGCAGCCAAGCGGCTCGGGTGGGCGACGTGATCGGCCTCCTCGACGCCCTCAAGATCGGCGCAGGGGCTATCCTCGGTGCTGCCCTCTTCGCCGCCCCCGCCTACCTCTACGGCGTGAAGGCCGGCAAAACGGCGGCTGCAACGGCTGCTCTGGAAAAGACCGTCGAAATCCTCCGCGAAAGGAAGCTGACCGATGAAATGGTATCGGGCATGTCCGATGATGATCTGTGCCGCGCTCTTGGCGGGGTGCTCAACGACGGTCGCTGTGAATAGCTGCGACGTTCTCAGGAAGCCGCCGGCGATGAAGAGCGAGACAAGGGCCGCGATCTTTGCGGATCGTCCCGTCGCTCAATGGGTGGCTTCGGTGAATGCAGATGGCAAGCAGGCAGGGTGCTGGTAGTTATGGCGGCAACGGATGACGGAACGATGCAACGCGAAATCGGAATGCTCACCGCCAAGGTGGACATGATTCTCGAGACGATGCGACGATCAGAGGAGAAATCCGACGTCAGCCGTGCCTCGATGCATCGAAGGTTGGACGACCAGGCCGACCGTATGGGCAAGGTCGAATCGGCCGTCAACGACGTTCAGGACGACGTGAAGGACATGAAGCCAGTCGTCGAGGAAATCCAGATGTGGCGGCAACGGGGGATCGGGGCTCTCGCCATCGTCGGGATAGGGGCCTCGGCTCTTACCTTCCTCGTGACGAAGTTCGGGGCCTCGCTGATGGCGTGGATCGGGACGCGGTGACAGAACATATTTGGAACATTCGGTGGGACTTTGGTGGGACTTTCGGTTCCCACCGCTGCATATCCACGCCGTCTGTTCCTTTTTCGTGCCAAGACGCAAATTTCCACTTGCAACGAAAACATTGAGACTATAGGGGTTTGCGCGGTCCGGAATGTAGCGCAGCCCGGTAGCGCACTTGACTGGGGGTCAAGGGGTCGTGGGTTCGAATCCCGCCATTCCGACCATTTTCTCTTCACCCGCCGAATGCCCGCCCGGTTCCGTCATGGAACTTTGGGGCGGTTTTTGCGTTTCCTCCCGCCGGCCATTTGGGGCGGCGGCATCCCAACGTGAGGAGACGGGAATGGAAGACGCAGGTATCGGCTGGATCGCAGCCATCATCATCGGGGGCATCGCCGGCTGGCTCGCCGAAATGTTCATGAAAAGCAACATGGGCGTGCTGATGAACATCGTGCTCGGCATCGTCGGCGCAGCGGTGGCGAACATTCTGCTGGGGCTGATCGGCGTCTCGCTCGGCGGCTGGCTCGGCTATCTGGTGGCCGGCTTCATCGGCGCCTGCATCCTCATCGCGATCGGACGGGCGATCCGGCGATAGCGTCGCCGGCATGGATCGTTTCGGGCCGCTTCCCCTTTGGGGGAGGCGGCCTTTACGCGATGAGGCTCCGGTAGATTGCCTCGGTATCGCAGATCATGCGCTCGAGGCCGTAGTCCCGGCTGCGGGCGCGGGCGGCGTCGGCATGGCGGGCGAGGCGGTCCGGCTCGGCAAGGCGAAGCATCGCATCGGCCAGCGGCTGCGGGTCGTCGCCGTTTTCCAGCACCTCGCCGTTCTCGCCGTGCCTGAGCACCGTCGAGACGCCGCCGACATCGGTGAGGATCATCGGCTTTCCGGCGGCGGCCGCTTCCAGCATCACGTAGGACATCGCCTCGTAGCGGCTCGGCATGACAAGCGCGTCGATGGCCGCCATGGCCTTCGCGCCGGTGAAGCCGGCCGTCAGGTGGATGCGCTCCGGATGGGCCGAGGCCGCGATCCGCGTGCGGACATCGCCTTCCGCCTCGCCCGAGCCGACCATCAGCAGATGGGCATCCGGCAGGCTGCGCGCCGCAAGGTCGAAGGCGGCAACGAGGCGCTCCGGCGCCTTCTGGCGACAGAGGCGGCCGACGAAGCCGAAGGTGAGGGCATCGGCCGGAATGCCGAGCGCATCGCGCACGGCCGCACGGCAATCGTCCGGCGGCGTCTCGACCCCGTTGATGACGATGGAAAGCTTGCGGCGCGGCACGCCGAGCGCGCGGGCATGGGCGTATTCGTCCGCCGACACGCAGATCAGCCGGTCGGTGAAGCCGCGCGCGAGCAGTTTCTCGATCGAGCCGTAGACCTTTCGGCCGAGATTGCCGAGGCCGGGATCCATGGTGCGGAAGGCGTGCGGCGTATAGACCCGCGGCACATGCCGGCCGGGAAGATGAAGGCGCAGGAGCGCGCCCGCCTTGGAGCTGTGGCCGTGGACGACGTCGAAGGGGCCGGCCTGCCGCATGAGGCCGCGCAGCGCCCGCCAGGCGCCGAAATCCGAAGGGCCGGGCGAGCGCGCCATGGCGACGACATGAATGCCGGCAAGGTCGAGGCTTCGCAGTTCCGCGACGAAGCGGTCCTCCGCGCGCACCGGCGAATAGACGGCGTGCACGACATGGCCGCGCGCCTGCAGGCCCCGGCACAGGTCGATGAAATGGCGGCCCGAGCCGCCGCCGCTCGGCTCCAGCACCTGCATCAGGCGGAGCGGCCGCTGGGTTCGTTCGGGCGTCTCGGTCATGACGGGCTCGCGGCCGGCGCTGCCTGCCGGTTGTAGCGGCGCTCCAGCGCAAGGCAGCCCCAGACGATGCCGATCTGCAGATAGGCGTGCCGCCAGTGGTCGGTGTCGATGACGAAGCCGATGGCGGTGTGGCCGACGACGCAGATATAGGCGATCATCAGGTAGGGCTGCCAGGGGCGGTTTCGCAACAGGGTCTTGAAGCCGGCGCAAAGCGTCCAGACGATCAGGGCGAAATAGCAGGAGAAACCGAGCCAGCCGTAGGTCGTCAGCGATTTCAGCCAGATATTGTGCTCGTCCTCCGGGAAGATGGTGCTGAAGACCATGGGGCCGATGCCGAGCGGCTTTTCCATCGCCATCAGGAAGCCGATGCGGTGGCGCTCGAAACGGCCGAGATGGCCGCCGTCATAGTCCTGCACGAGCTGGGTGCGGTTGGAGAAGAGGTCGGAGACCTTGTCCGATTGCAGCGCGACGACGAGGGCAAGGACGAGGATGACGGCGGCCAGGAGGCTGAGGACGAGGATCTTCAGCCGGAAGGCGCCGGTGCGCTCCTTCAAAAGCATGACGAAGACGAGCGCCATCACGGAGAAGAGATAGAGCGCCCAGGCCGCGCGCGAGAAGGAGAGGAAGAGGCCGAGCGCCAGGATGAGGACGCCGGCGACCTTCAGCGGCGCGCCGGCAAGGCGCCCGGCCAGCAGCCCGTGCACCAGGTAGAGCGAGGGCGCGACGAGGAAGGGGCCGAAGACGTTCGGATCCTGGAACGCGCCCTTGGCGCGGTCGTAGAGCGTGAACACCTCCGAGCCCGGAAAGGCATGGAAATAGCCGAGGATGCCGAGGATGGAGGTGATGAGGGCACTCGCCACCCAGGCGCGGAAGATGAGGTCGAGCCGCGCCGGCCGCGCTTCGACGATGGCGGCGAAGAAGACGCAGGAGAGCGCGAGGAAGGTCGAGACGGCGATGTACATCGGCCCGTCGGCAAGATCGTCCATCACCGTCAGCGAGAGCATGCCGCCGAGATTGAAGAGAAGAAGTAGAATGAGGAGGGGCGCGACGCCCCGCGAGATGCGCAGGCCGACGATCGCCCACAGGCCGATGAGCGCCGCCATGAAGACTTCGTAGGGCGCGGGCTCGCTGATGACGAAGCCCGACAGGAACACGCCCACCGTCACCAGCGCCGAGCCGGCAACGCCGACGGCCGCAAGCTGCGGCCGGAACGCCGGGGCGTGGGGGAGGGCCATGTCGCTCAATAGGCGTTTTCCGTGTTGAGCAGGCGGAACGGCGTCAGGAACAGGATCTTCAGGTCCAGCCAGAGCGACCAGTTCTCGATGTAGTAGAGGTCGAATTCCGTGCGGAAGCGGATCTTGTCGTCATGGTCGATCTCGCCGCGCCAGCCGTTGATCTGCGCCCAGCCGGTGACGCCCGGCTTGACGCGGTGGCGGGCGAAGTAGCCGTCGACGACGTCGACATACCTGCGGTCATGGGTCTGTGCCTCGACGGCGTGCGGGCGCGGGCCGACGAGGGAAAGCTGGCCCTTCAGCACGTTGAAGATCTGCGGCAGCTCGTCGATGGAGGTCTTGCGGATGAAGCGGCCGACGGGGGTCACGCGCGGGTCGCCCTTCGTCACCGCGGCACGGGCCGTCGGGTCGGAAAGGTGCGTGTACATCGAGCGGAACTTGTAGACCTCGATGACCTCGTTGTTGAAGCCGTGGCGCTTCTGCTTGAAGATGATCGGCCCCGGCGAGGAGAGTTTCACCGCCGCCGCCGCGCCGAGCATGAGCGGCCAGAGCAGCACGAGCGCGACCACGCTGAAGAAGAGGTCGAAGATGCGCTTGGCGACATTGTCCCAGTCGGCGATCGGCTTGTCGAAGATGTCGAGCATCGGCAGGTTGCCGACCTGGGAATAGCTGCGCGGGCGGAAGCGCAGGCCCTTGGCATGGGCTGCAAGGCGGATGTCGACGGGCAGCACCCAGAGCTTCTTGAGCAGCGCCAGGATGCGCGCCTCGGCCGAGAGCGGCAGCGAGATGATCAGCATGTCGATGCGCGCGAGGCGGGCGAATTCCACGAGCTCGGCCACCGTGCCGAGCTTGGGATAGCCGGCGATGATCGAGGGCGAGCGGCGCTCGTCGCGGTCGTCGAAGATGCCGCAGATGCGGATGTCGTTTTCCGGCTGGTGCTCGAGCGAGCGGATGAGCTCCTTGGCGGGCTCGCCGCCGCCGACGATGACGGCGCGGCGCTCCATGGTGCCGTTGCGCGCCCAGCGGCGGATGGCATAGGCTATCACCTGCCGCTCGACGGCGAGGTAGACGGCGCCGACCGCGAACCACGAGGCGAACCAGACGCGGGAATATTCTCCGCCGGATTTGAAGAAGAAGAGGGCGAGCGCCATGGTGGCGAACGCGATCGCCCAGGCGGCGAGGATGCGCGGCGTCATGCGCAGCGGCGAGCGGAGCGCAGGGACCTGGTAGGCGTCGGCAAGCTGGAGCAGCAGCACGCCGATGGCCGCGCCGCCGACGAGCACGGCGACATAGAACACCGTGATCGCCATGCTGACGTAGAACACATGGATGCAATAGCCGATGGCCAGGAGCGCGGCGAATTCGGCAAGGCGCAGGAGGCCGGTGATCATCGCCGGCGAATAGCTGTCGTCGCGGAACTGCTGGGCGATCTTGCGGGCAAGCGGGTTGAGCGCGGCCACCTTCTCGCCGTTGGCGTTGTCCGGCGGGGATTCGGCCGAGATCGTCCGGATTTCCGAGGCCTTGCGCCTCAGGGCTTCCGGATCGAAGGACTCGTGCTTGTCGACATGGTTCATGGCAGGCCTCTGCAGGAGGTTTCTGCCGGAGATAGCATGAAGGCCCTAAGAAACGTTTACGTAGCGGGAGGAGCGAGCCTTACCGGGCGTGCCGTTTTCCGCCATCCTGGCCGGCGAGGATGTCGCGGTAGAGGCCAAGGAGCGCGCTCGACATGGCCGAGGCCGAGAAGGCCTGCTTGAAGGCGGCGGGCTCCGGCATCGCCTTGCCGAACCAGTCGCGGTCGCTGATGGCTTCGGCCATGACGGCGGCGAGCGACTGTGCATCGCCCGGCTCGGTCAGCGCGATGCTGCCGGGGCCGAGCACTTCGGGAATGCCGCCGACGCGGCTGGCGATGACCGGCTTGCGCGCGGCGAGCGCTTCCAGGACGATATAGGGCATCGCCTCGGCGCGTGACGGCACCACGACGTTGCGGGTGAGGGCGAAGGCCTCCCGTGCCTTCATGGCGGGCAGCAGGCCGATGCGGCGGGCGAGCCCGCGCTGGAGCATCATCTGCGCGTATTTCTCCCTGTCCGGCCCGTCGCCGACCATCAGCGCCGAGAGCGGGCGGCCGACGAGGCGCTCCGTGCGGGCGAAGGCGTCGACGAAGAGGTCCGGCCCCTTCAGGTCGCGCAGCATGCCGATATAGAGGAAATCGACGGCATCCTCGCGCGGATGGACGGTCTCGAAGTCGCGATCGTGGATGCCGTTGTAGATGCGCTCGGCGCGCACGCGCGGCTTGCCGACGCGGGCCTCGTAGACGTCGCGCTCGTAGTCGCAGACGAAGGTGAGCCCGTCGCCGAGCGGTTCGAGCAGCCGTTCGGCGGTCAGGATCGCAAGACCCGACGCGGTGTTGCGCCTGTAGTGCAGGCTGCCGCCGTGCGGCGAATAGAGGCGGGCTACGCGATACCTGTTGACCCGCAGGGCTGAGCCGATGAGCCGGGCGATGGCGCCACCCTTGGCGCCGTGCCCGTGCAGCACGTCCGGCCGCAAACCTTTTATTTCACGATAGCTTTCCCTGAAGGCGAAGAGGTCGCGCGGGCTGATCGACCGGCTGATCGGCAGCCGTACGAGGCCGAGCGAGAGATAGGGGCGGATCTCGTCGAAGAGCGAATCTTCGAAGGCGCTGCCCGTGAGGCTGTCGCAGATGATGCCGATGTCATGGCCGGCCTTGGCATGGAATTCGGCAAGGTCGCGCACATGGCGAAAGATCCCGCCGATGGGCGACCGGAAGCAGTGAATGATGCGCAGAGGCCCATCGTCCGCCATGATGCTTAGAACAGCCGTTCGCGGACATAGATCGTGTCGCCGGCCAGCACCGGATCGGAGATGGAGACGCGGCCGGTGATGATCTTGCCGTTGATCTTGCGGGTGACGTCGACGTCGCGCTGGTTGGCGCGCGGCGAGAAGCCGCCGGCCACCGCAATGGCGTTCTGGATCGTCATGCCGGCGACATAGCTGTACTGCCCGGCCTGTCCGACCTCGCCCATGATGTAGATCGAGCGGTAGCGGTCGACCTCGATGGAGACGTCCGGATCGCGAAGGTAGCCCTGGCGCAGCTTCGCCGCGATGATGCTTTCGAGTTCCTGGATCGACTTGCCGCGCGCCGGCACGGGGCCGATGAGCGGGAAGGCGATGTATCCCGCCTGGTCGATGGTGTAGGTGTTGCTGAGGCCGGTCTGCTCGAAGACGGTGATGCGCAGGCGGTCGCCGCTATCGAGCCGGTAGGGCTGGATGGTCGCCTCGTGGAAGGCCTTTGGGGCAGGGCGGTAGCCGCTGCAGCCCGAAACCGCCAGCACGACGAGCGCCAGCGCGAGCAGTAAGCCCTTGTTGATCGATGCGAATGTCATTCGCTGTCCAATCCCGCAAATCAGATGTGTGGGCCTGTTATCGATCCGTTAGGGTTAATGGCTGGTAAAGGGCCCTTGCTGCCGGCGGCGGTTTTCTCTTCAAGAGCGCATGTATTTAGAAAGACAACCGAAAGTGATTAACGCTTGGGTTACCATCTTTGTTTACCTTGCGGGGAAATCATCGTGTTTGGAGCAGGGATATGTCGGGCGTTCACGGGAGCCAGCAGGATGTCGATATCGACCTTGGCGGTCTGTTCGGCGCGATCTGGCGCAGGCGCATGCGTGTCCTCATGGCGACGGTCGCCTGCGCGGGCGTCGCCTTCGTGGCGGCGAACCTGATCACGCCGAAATACAAGGGCGAGGCGCGCCTTCTCATCGAGACGCGCGAGCCGGCCTTCACGACAGGGCAGGACCGCACCCAGGACCGCGAACGCCCGGCCCTCGACGAACTGGGCATCGCCAGCCAGGTCCAGCTCCTGAAGTCCGCCGACCTCATCAAGCAGGTCGCCCGCAACATGAAGCTCTACGAGCTTGAGGAATTCGACCCGACCGCCAAGCCCTCCGCGATCTCCGACCTCCTCGTCCTCCTCGGCCTCAAGAAGAACCCGCTGGAGCTGCCGCCGGAAGAGCGCGTGCTGAAGGAGTTCAACGACAAGCTGGTCGTCTACCAAGTGGAGAAGTCGCGCGTCATCGGCATCGAGTTCAGCTCGAAGGACCCGCGGCTTGCCGCCGATATCCCGAACGAGATGGCCAAGGTCTACCTTTCCCTGCAGAGCGGCGCCAAGCTCGACACCAATTCGGAGGCGACGCGCTGGCTGGAGCCGGAAATCGCCAACCTGCGCGAGAAGGTGCGCGAGGCCGAGCAGAAGGTCGCCGAATACCGCTCACAATCCGATCTCCTGCCGACCGGCGACAATTCCACCTTCGCCGTGCGCCAGCTCAACGATATCTCGACCGAGCTGGCGCGGGTTCGCGGCGAGCGCGCCAGCGCGGAAGCGCGCGCGGAGAGCGTACGCACCGTGCTGAAGAGCGGCGGGGCACCCGACACCCTTCCGGCCGTCGTCGATTCCCAGATGATCCAGCGCCTCAAGGAAAACGAGGCGCAGATCCAGTCGCAGATATCGGACCTTTCGACATCGCTGCTCGAAGGCCATCCGCGGCTGAAGGGCCTGCGCTCGCAGCTCGCCGGCATCCGCACGCAGATCAAGACGGAAACGCAGAAGATCCTGACGAGCCTGGAGACCGAGGCGAAGACCGCGCAGTTTCGCGAGAACCAGCTCGTCCAGCAGCTCAACACGCTGAAGGCCGACACGGCGCGCGCGGGCGAGGACGAGGTGGGCCTCAAGGCGCTGGAGCGCGAGGCGGCCGCCCAGCGCCAGCTTCTCGAAACCTATCTTGCCCGCTACCGCGAGGCGACCTCGCGCACCAGCAGCGGCGCGACGCCGGCCGATGCCCGCGTCATTTCCGCCGCCGTCGAGCCCACGGAGGTCTCCTTCCCGAAGGTCATGCCGATCACCATCGTCGGCGGCGTCGCGGGCTTCGTCCTCAGTGCCATCGCCATCCTGCTGGCCGAGCTCTTCAGCGGCCGCGCCCTGAGGCCGGTCGGCGGCGTTGCGGCCGTGCAAGGCCGCCGTGAGGAAGGCGGGGCCGAAGGGGAAATCGAGCCCGCCGTGATGGTCGAGGGGCCGGTCCTCATCCGCAAGCCCGCGGTTCGCGAGAACCTTGCGAGCGTTCGCGACGTGCCCGCACCGGCGCGATCCCTCCTTGCCGATGTCGGCCCGGAAGAGGACCTGGAAGAGGAAGAGGCGGAAGCGTCCGAGGCATCGCCCGCCTCCGCCCTCGGGGACGAGGACAATTTCTCGGTCGCCGCGGTCGCCCGGCACATGATCGACAACGATATCGCCATCGCCGTTTCCGTCTCGCCCTCCGGCGACCGCGGTTCCACGGCCACCGTGATGCTCGCCCGGCGGATCGCCGGGGACGAGCGCAAGACGCTGGTTATCGACCTCACCGGCTCGGCCTGCCCGACGCGGCTGATGGCGCAGTCGACCGACGTGCCCGGCATCACCGATCTTCTCGTCGGCGACGCCGCCTTCGGCGACATCATCCACGGCGACCGGCTCTCCGCCGCCCATATCATCCCGCGCGGCAATGCCGACATCAAGCGCGCCATGCGCGGCATCGACCGGCTCGCCATGGTGATCGGCTCGCTTTCCGACGCCTACGACACCGTGATCGTGGAATGCGGCCCGGCGGATGTGGAGGGCGTGCGCCGCCTGACCCGCGGGCAGGAGACCAATATCATCCTCTCCATCCCCGGTGCCGACGAGGACCGGATCGTCGACCTGATCGGCGCGTTCGGCGAGGCGGGCTACAGCGAGATCGTGCTGATGACGGGCGAGGCGGGCGAGCCGCCGCGCCGCCCCGGCCGCCACGCGGCCTGACGGTCAGTCCGTCTCGGCGTCCGCCGGTGCCGGCTGCTGCCGGCCGGAGCGAAGGCGCTGCACGAAGGAATAGACCGCCGCGTTCTGCTTGATGAGGCGCTTTGCCCCCGTCTTCATGCGGTGGAGGGCTGCGGCCGCCTGTCCGGCGGTGGATGCCGCCCAGAAGAGATCGTGCTGCGCCGTTTCCAGCGTGCACCAGGATCGCTTGTAAGGCTGGTCGCCGATGCCGAAATCGAAGAGGCGCGCGCCGTCCTCGCAGAGCTGGCGGATGATGAGGAAGAACAGCATCTCGCCGGGGCTTGCATCCGCCGCGACGGTCTCGTCGATGGAACCGAACTGGCAGATCGCATGGTCGCCCTTGCGCGACATGCCGGCGATGGCGACGATATGCCCCTCGTGTTTGCCCTTGAGGCGCACGGCGTGAAGGCGGAGCGCATAGGTTTCGCGCGTGTGCGGCACCGCGACGAGCGCGCGGAAGAAATTGCGCGTTTCCTCGCTGCGGAAGGCGTCCGGCAGGCCCATCGCCTCGAAGCGGGCGGCTTTCTGGCGGAAGAAGGTTTCCAGAAGCGCGACGGCTTCGGCGCCGGGTTCCGCAACGATGTGCTCATAGCCGCCGACGGCCGCGATCCGGCGCTCGGATGCCCGGAACTTCTTGCGGCGGCGCTTGGCGTTGAGCTGCGCCAGCGTCTCGTCGAAATCCGCAAAGATCGGCAACTGGAACGATGCATTCTGGTTGCGCAGGCCGGCAAGCGCGGAGAAGGGGCTTTGCTGCCCGCGCCAGGCAAGCGGCACCTTGTCCAGCAGCAGGAGGTCGAAATGGCGGGCGAAGAGGCCGCGCGCCTGCCGCAGCGCCTTTCCGAATTCTCCCGACGCGGCAAGGGAGCGGAAGGCGGGCGTATGAAGCCCCGTGTTGATGTTGCTGAAATCGCTGGCGAGCAGCCGCGCGATACGCAACGGGCCGAGGCGGGTGATGCCGAGCGGCAGGAGAAGATGGGTGCGCCCGGCGCAAACCCCTTCGACGACGAGGATCCGCCCGCCATGGCTTCCGGTCCAGGCACGGCACCAGTCATAGCCTTGGTGCAGGGAAAGGCCGTTCTCCGCTTCCAGTGCCCGCCAGGCGGCTTCCAGCGGCTCCATGCGCTCGTGCAGGCGGAAGGAGAGCGGCCCGGGGGCGGCCGAGCCGCGAGAAGCGTCCGCCGCACCCGTGAAGGCCTGCTCGGATGGCGCGGTCTGAAAATGGAGTTGCATCGCTAGCGGCCCATGCGCCTTTTGTCCGCGGCCGTATCGCCGCAGGACAAGCATAGCCGCAGGGCCTGCCGATTGGTTTAACCTGCGGCTTTGCGCCGGCGGGAATCGCCGGGTGCGGTTAGCGATTGGATAACGCGGGAGGAGGGCCGGCCTACCTGCCGCGCGGCTTGCCCGGCTTTTCCATCCACTTGATGATGAGCATGGCCGGCAGGATCCACAGGAGCCCCGTCACCGCGAAATAGAGAAGATGGATGTACCACGCCGATTGCCCGAGCGTGGCCGAGGCGACGGTCGTCGCGATCAGCGCATAGGCGAGCACGAGGATGATGATGAGGATCGTGCCGATCAGCTTTCTGAGGCGAGGAGGCATGGACGGTCTTCCGGATTCAGGGGAGGGCAGGGCCGCGACGGCATGCCGCAAAGGTTCGGGCCTTGTTTTGCACGGGCTGGTCGGGCAAATCAACGCTGGCGGCGCCGCATCTGCGGTTTTGCCGTTGCAATCGCGTCAAATGCCGGCCGGCGATCCGCTGTCCGGACAGAGGAGCCGAGGAAATGAGCGCCACGACCGCCACCGCCTATCGCAGCGGCAACGAGACGGACAGGATCGACCGCAACCGCCGGCAGATCCGCATCTGGCTGGGCTTCGTCCTCTTCACGCTGTTCGTGCTGGTGCTCGTCGGCGGCGCGACGCGGCTCACCGAATCGGGCCTTTCCATCACCGAGTGGAACCCGATCCACGGCGCCATCCCGCCGCTCAGCGAAAAGGACTGGCAGGAGGAATTCGACCTCTACAAGCGCATCCCGCAATACGAGCAGATCAACAAGGGCATGACCATCGAGGCGTTCAAGACGATCTTCTGGTGGGAATGGGCGCACCGGCTGATCGCCCGCTCCATCGGCTTCGTCTTCGCCGTGCCGCTCGCCTTCTTCTGGCTGACCGGCCGCATCGAGAAGAAGATGCGCTGGCCGCTCGTCGGGCTTCTGGCGCTCGGCGGCTTCCAGGGCTTCATCGGCTGGTGGATGGTCTCCTCCGGCCTCGCCGACCGCGTCTCGGTCAGCCAGTACAGGCTTGCAACGCACCTCACCATCGCCTGTCTCATCTTCACCGGGACGATGTGGCTGATGCGCGCGCTTGCGCCGCACAGCGATGATCCGGCGCCTGCGGCGAGTTCCCGGCGCATGGCCGGCATCATCGCCTGCATGGCGATCTTCCAGATCTATCTCGGCGCGCTCGTCGCCGGCCTCGATGCCGGCCTTTCCTACAACACCTGGCCGCTGATGGACGGCGCGGTCGTGCCGGGCGGTCTCTTCGTGCAGCAGCCGTGGTGGATCAACCTCTTCGAGAACCCGAAGACCGTGCAGTTCGTCCACCGCGTCGGCGCCTACGTGCTCTTCACGCTGGTGCTGGTCAACCTGATCGTCTCGCTCCGCGCCGCGCCGCAGACGACCCACGCCCGCCGCTCGCTCGTCCTCTTCGCCCTCGTCTGTCTCCAGGCGACGCTTGGCATCCTCACGCTGGTCTGGCAGGTCCCCCTCGGCTGGGCGCTCGCCCACCAGGCCGGTGCCCTCATCGTGCTGGGCTTCGCCGTCGCCCACTGGCGCGGTTTCTACGGGGAAATGGAACGTCCGTGACTTGAGGAGCGAATTCTTCTATAATCTCGATGATTTTATAGAAGAGGTGCCCTATGGCGCTCAGCCTGAAGGATACGGAAACGGATCGGCTCGCCCGCGAGGTGGCGGCGCTGACCGGCGAAAGCCTGACGACGGCGATCCGCAACGCTCTTGCCGAGCGGCTCGATCGGGAACGCCGCCGCCGCGGGCGTTCGACCGACCTGAAAGGCCGTCTGCTTGCGATTGGCGCGGCCTGCGCCGCTCTCCCGGAACGGGACGGCCGCTCCGCGGATGAGATTATCGGATATGACGAAGACGGGCTTTGGTGATGGTCGTCGACACCTCGGCAATCGTGGCCATCCTCTTCATGGAAGACGACGCCGAACGCTATGCGGAGGCGCTGGCCGGCGCTCGAAAAAGCTTCCTGTCCACGGTCACGCTCGTTGAAATCACGTTCGTGGTCGAGGGACGCAGGGGCGAAGCCGGACGCACGGCATTGGAGGCCTTCCTCGAGGCGCTCGATGCGGAAACGATACCTGTCGATTCGAGACAAGCCGCTCTCGCCATAGAGGCGTTCCGCGCCTACGGAAAAGGCCGGCATCCCGCCGGCCTCAATATCGGCGATTGCTTTTCCTATGCGCTGGCAAAGGCTCTCGACGAGCCCTTGCTCTTCAAGGGCAACGATTTCGGCCAGACCGACTTGCGCTCCGCCCTCGGCTGAACCGCCTCAGCCGTTCAGCATCAGGTCCATGTTCTGCACCGCCGCGCCCGAGGCGCCCTTGCCGAGGTTGTCGAGGAGGGCGACGAGGTTGACGTGTGGGGTGCCGGCGGTGCCGAAGACGTA